>Ga0209831_1000646_pt1 | contig 33658 bp, 28 predicted proteins | sample Maine_Asex4_meta_FD_187451 | JGI IMG/M metagenome (GOLD analysis project Ga0209831, IMG submission 187451) | Marine algal microbial communities from Maine, USA - Maine_Asex4_metaG (SPAdes) (version 2) | ecosystem: Host-associated > Algae > Red algae > Unclassified | place: Maine, USA | collected... | reverse complement strand
ATCATAAAATTTAAAAAAGATCAATTGATGGTTATAAAACGGTTCAAAAATAACTTTAGAAATGGCGATTAAATAGATTGAGATAACAGGCGAAATATTTTTCATCAATCAAGCCGCTGAAATGGGCGTTATGCACCGCATAATAATCATTTTAGTGATGCAGAGTGATCCAAAAAGAGGAAGTATAGAATCGTACTTTATGTATTTAACATTCCTTACACTTTTGACTGCTTTTTTTTCTGCAAAAATAAGTTACAAAACTTAAGTATTTTTACCAAAATATTCTTTAATAAATGTCAGATCCAAAACGTGCAGGCTTTAGTCCGACCAAAGAGTATATCCACGAGATTATCTTTGAAGCAGATACACCTGCCGGTAAATACTTTGACATTATTTTGATGGTATTTATTGTCGCCAGTGTGATCGTGGTAATGCTGGAAAGTATATCTGAGCTAAATATCAGATATTCGCAAATATTTTTTGTTTTAGAATGGGCCTTTACCATTTTCTTTACCATCGAATACCTGTTGCGCATCTATTGCGTTTATCAACCCAAAAAATACATGACCAGTTTTTTTGGAATCGTAGATTTACTGGCCATCATACCTACCTATCTAAGCTTGGTTATTTCCGGAACGCATTACCTGCTGGTCATCCGTGCGCTAAGATTATTGCGTGTTTTCAGAATATTCAAGTTAGCCAACTTCCTTAAAGAAAGCTCTACTATCATGAGTGCATTAAAGGCGAGTCGTCCCAAAATAACCGTTTTTCTCTTTTTTATTGTATTAATGGTAACCATCATTGGCTCTATTATGTACCTGATTGAAAGTGGAAATGATTCTTCTTTTACCAGTATTCCAAGGAGTATTTACTGGGCCGTAGTAACGCTGACTACGGTGGGCTATGGTGATATTGCTCCACAAACGGAAATGGGTCAGTTTCTTGCCGCCATTGTCATGATTTTGGGATATGCGGTCATCGCAGTACCTACGGGTATCGTTTCGGCAGAAATGGTCTCACAGACGGACGCTTCTAAAAAAATACCTCTTAACTCTCAATCCTGCCAAAATTGTAGCACGGAAGGTCATTTAGATGACGCTTTATTTTGTCGCAAATGTGGAGAAAGTCTTCAAAAATCGCATTAAATCCGTAGGGATGGCGATTAAATTACTTCTGCACTTTTTACGAAATAAAGAACGATCAATGTTGACCAAATAAATGACGATTCTATACTTCCTCTTTTTCCGCCACTCTGCGTTCATAAATAGTTCGCCTAGAATCTGCATTTATTTAATCGCCATTCCTAAGGAACCTTCGTGGTCGCAAACAACCTTTTTACACTGTATTTTCCGCTACCATTCACCACCACCATCAATAATCCTCCCATAATGGCCAGATTTTTCATAAACAAAATAGATTGCATTCGTTTAATATCTCCGGGGTCATTCCACCAGGAATGTAGAATAAAAGTGATGGGAACAAAGTAAATTAGTAACATAATCGCACCAAGTGAAGACCGGTACCCGATTAACACGAGTATCCCTCCCAAAATTAGCAGAAAAAGACAAAGCGAAAGTAAAATATCCTGATTCCAGGTAATTCCATAACTCGTCATTGTTTCCTTCGTCGCCTTAAAATGCGTAATCGTATCGTAGGCTTCAAAGAAAAAAATAAAGGCCAAAAAAACCCTGGCAATCAAATCAATACTATCTTTCATTAGGGATGGGATTTTAATAAGGGATGAGGTATATAAATTGATATGTTAGACTTGGTTATTTTGTTACTAGTCAAGGTGCTAAAAACGGAGTTATGTCGTAGCATAATGCGTATTTTAGTGACCCTGCCCGATCTGACAATCGGTCCGGCGAGGCAGCGTAGTAGCAAAAAAAGCAGTCAAAAGTGTAAAGTTATTATTAAACTCATTTCTTCATTATTAACAGTGCGGTAACTTTTTAGATTAGCTAATTTTTGAGATTAACTTTCAAATAGGGATTGTTTTTTCGCTGTTAGCTGGTTAGCAGTTGGCTAGTTGGCTTCCCTCATTCGTGAAATACGTTGAAGAGAAGCCAACTAGCTAATAGCCAACAGGCTAACAAGCCAAATTTTTAATGCAATCACCTCCAAATTAAAAGTTACCGAACCATTGATTATTATTCATCATTTAAAAATCGGCTTACCGCCCGCGCAACATTCTGTCCATCCATCGCCGCAGAAATGATACCTCCGGCGTATCCGGCTCCTTCTCCACAAGGAAAAAGTCCGCTAATTTCCGGATGTTGATAGCTTATCTTATCTCTTGGAATTCTGACCGGTGAACTGGTCCGACTCTCCGTACCAATTACATTTGCGTCTTCGATCATATATCCTGGCATTTTTTTACCAAACTCTATCATCCCTTTTCTTAGACGCCGATAAATACCCTTGGGTAACAACTCGTGTAAAGGAGCCGCATAGAGTCCCGGAATATAGGAAGTAGGAGGTAAGGTAGTGGATTTTTTTCCATTTACAAAATCGGTCATCCGCTGCGCCGGGGCCCGCTGACTACCGTCTCCGTACGCAAACAGTTTTTGCTCCACCGATCGCTGAAATGCCAGTCCTGCCAAAATACCATGCTCGCTAAATGGCGCCAGATCTGCTTCTTCTACGGCTACTACCGTTCCTGAATTGGCAAAGGGCGAATCACGCCGGGACATCGACATACCATTGACCACTAACTCTCCGGGAGCAGTCGCCGCCGGTACCACTAGTCCTCCCGGACACATACAAAAAGAAAAAACACCCCGTCCTTCAACCTGACAGGCAAGCCGATAGCTAGCGGCAGGTAACATATCACTTTTATTGTCTGTTTTATATTGTATTTGATCAATCAGCGGTTGGGGGTGCTCTACCCTTACCCCCAAGGCAAAGGATTTTAATTCCATTAGAATTCCTTTGCGTTGAAAAAGATGGTAAATCTCCCGCGCCGAGTGTCCGGTAGCCAACACAACTACTTCCGCTGAATGCGTTTGCGCTTCGTTAACGACCACCCCACGTATGGCACTATCCTCGATTACCAGATCTGTAACAAAGGAATTAAAATGAATACTGCCTCCGTATTTGAGGATCGTATCCCGGATATTACCAACGATCTTGGGGAGTTTATTAGAACCAATGTGCGGATGGGCATCAATCAGGATATCTTCTGTAGCCCCGTGTTCTACGAACAACTTCAGCGCTTTTTCGATATTTCCGCGTTTATGAGAGCGTGTGTAGAGTTTACCGTCAGAGTAGGTACCGGCCCCTCCTTCTCCATAACAATAATTGGAATGTGGATTAACGATTCCGGATTGTTGTATCGCCTTGAGGTCACGCCGACGGGCGCGAACATCTTTACCCCGGTCAAAAATGATGGGTCGCAAACCAAGTTCAATCATTTCCAGTGCAGCAAAATATCCTGCAGGTCCTGCACCAATAATAATGGCTGCGGGCGCATCGTGCACAGATTTTAAAGCGGATAATAAAGGAATAGATGGTTTGGGAAGTTGATCGAGATATAATTCAACTTGTAGTCGAAAATAAACTTGTTTTTGACGAGCATCAATAGATCGACGGACTATGCGCAACCCTTTTACGCTTTCCAGTTTGACACCTGCTTTTTTTATGGCCTTCCGCCGAATCAGTTCATGGTCCTCCAGTTCCTCAGGCCGCAACGGTAGTTCTACTTTCTTAATCATTCCGAAAATTTTCGCAAATATACGAAGTAGCAGCTAGAGATGAAGGAGTTCTTTCAAGTACTATCTCCGCTGATCAATAGAAGCTCCTATCTGATCTTCTGATTGTCGAACCAGTGAAGTTTTACCAGCTTCTACAAAATCGTCCGGAACGTAGATAACTACTTTAGTATATTCGTAGCAAGTCAGATCTTTATATTTGATGGGCCGTCGATTTTTATCTTTAGCAACCAAAGAAAAACTTTCCCCGGAAGCATTGCCTTCCAGTTCGTAACGACCGTCTTTCAGGTAATAATTTAAAATACTTGGCCGAGCATCAGAAAGCTCAATGTACGTTTTTGACATCAATGTATTTCCTGCCCACTTGACAATTTCAAAGTCGCCAGCCAAATCAAGGTTAATTGATTGGGCCTCATCGATCTCGAAAGTCTGATGTACCGTCTCTTTTAACTGCCCAAAAAGGCCTGTACTAAAAGAAATTGTTACCAATACCAAAAAGAGTTTTACAAATTTCATGTGTTTATCTTAATATCGGGTAGTTAGTGAAAAAAGTATTAATCTGCCTAAATTCTTTTTAGTTTAAGCAATTGAGCATATTCAGACAAGCGCTAGCTGCGACTCATCTTTACCTTTGCAAAAACCGTACGAGTTTGAACTGTCACTAAATGCAATTTATTGTTAAAATACATCAAAATCAAAAGGGATACCGCTAAAAGTGGTATCCCTTTTCCATTATCTGGTTAAATTTTTCTTAAAACGCAGCCGCATCGGATGGTTTTGCCAAATCAGAGGCTGCCTCGCCACCGTAACTAACGGTTACATCTTCAGGCACATAAATAACATAAGAGACACTTTCTCTTAATGATTCTCCGCGTACGGTGATCTTGCGCGCTAATCCAGGCGAAGAAACCACTAAGCCATTTTCCGCATCTTCCAGTACCAGATTATAACGTCCGGCGGTGATTAGGGACTTTAACATCGCATCTGATCCAGTTACGCCAATGAGCATTTGAACCCGCATAATTTCGCCGGCACGCTCCTTGACCTGAATATCTCCTTCCAAATTAAGCGTTACAGAAGTATTTCCTTTGAGATTAAAGGATTTTACGAGTGTCTTTTCCACATTTGTCTGGGCAATAACCAAAACAGTGGTTAAAAAGAAACAGATTAGAGTGAATTGAAATTTTTTCATAAGACCTATATTTAGGGTGATTAAATTCTTATTAGGTTTGGTCTATCTTTCTCACTTTATTTGCTTTAAATATAGACATTTATAAAGAGAAAATCAAATATGGCTTTATATTATATTATAATTTTACTTAATTGCATTACGAATACTCATTAATTTCATCAATAATGTATCCATTTTTTCCAAAGGCAACATATTTGCACCATCAGATTTGGCGGAAGCTGGATCAGGATGCGTCTCTAAAAAGAGTCCATCTACTCCCACTGCGACGCCTGCCTTGGCAATGATTTCAATCAGTTCAGGCTTGCCACCGGTAACACCGCTGTTTTGATTGGGCTGCTGCAAAGCGTGTGTACAATCAAGAGTTACTTTGGCACCCAAACGCTGCATGGCTGGAATTCCCCGATAGTCAACCACCAGATCCTGATACCCCATCATCGTTCCTCTCTCCGTCAACATTACCTGATTGTTTCCTGAGTCCACCACCTTTTTTAGTGCAAAACCCATTGCCTCGGGGCTCAGAAATTGTCCTTTTTTGATATTGACTACTTTTCCGGTTTTTGCGGCAGCTACCAGCAAATTGGTCTGACGACACAAAAAAGCGGGTATTTGTAATATATCAACGTGTTCGGCGGCCATTGCTGCTTCTTCTTCCGAATGAATATCTGTCGTTACCGGAACGCCTAGCTCGCTACGAATAGCTGATAAGATTTCCAATGCTTTTTGGTCTCCGATACCTGTAAAGGAATCAAGTCTAGAACGGTTTGCTTTACGATAAGAACCTTTAAAAATAAAAGGAAGTTCCAGTCGAGTCGTTATCTCTTTTAATTTTTCAGCAATCTCAAAAGCCATATTCCGTCCTTCGATCGCACATGGACCTGCAATGAGGTAGAACTGACCGTTGTCCGTAAACTTTATCTGAGGTATTAAGCCAAGGTCCATAGTAATATTTTTTTGAGTGTGTGACGAATCCCCTGCTTTGTTGCCATCAGTTTGTAGATAACATACCCGCTAATTTTATCGAATACAAAGTTATAATGAACAACAAAAATGAAGGAGTTTGGTTCTAAAATTTTATTTTAAAACACGCTGGATAATATCAATTTATTTATGTACCGTTCTAGTGCCTCATCTTTAGCCAAACTTTGCTATTAGACTTGTTACCCTTTAACAAATTGGCTCTATAAATAGCCTTTATTCACCAATATCCTCATTCCAGAGCTGTGGATGATTCTTAATAAAATCTTTCATCATCTCCACACAGTCCGGATTATTCATTCTAATCAACGTTACTCCATGCTGACTTAACCAGTCCTCTGCTCCCATAAAGGTCTCGTTTTCGCCAATTACCACTTTGGGAATACCATATAAAAGGATAGCACCGCTACACATTGAACAAGGAGATAAAGTGGTATAAATGGTACACTCCCGGTAAACCGAAGCAGGTTGACGCCCGGCATTCTCTAATGCATCCATTTCTCCGTGTAAGACCACACTACCCGATTGAATTCTCCGATTGTGACCACGACCAATTATTTTGTCATTGTGGACCAAAATACTACCAATGGGAATTCCACCCTCTGATTGTCCTTTACGAGCTTCGGCAACCGCCTCGGAAAGAAAATATTGATGATTTTTCATTTTTTATAAACTTAGGAATGGCGATTAAATAAATGCAGATTCTATTCTGATAATTTAAGGATGGGAAAAAGTTCTTTAATGTTTTTTGTTTTAAATTTCAAAAAATACAGGCCTACTGGCTGTGCGGCAACGGATACCAAACCTTGATAGATGCCGTTATAGTTTGGAATCCTAACGGTTTGTATGCGCTGTCCAGTGGCGCTAAAAATTTGTAGTTCCAGATTATTACTATTCTCTGATAAACCAGATATACGCACTTCAAATACACCAGTGGTTGGATTGGGATAAACCTGTACCGCTACTTCTACAGAATTAGCAGTGGTGCTCGTGGTCATCAGTCGAAGTGTTACTATTTCATTATACGCACAATTATTCTGATCCTGAACAACAACCTGATAATTACCTGGATTCAACCCCGTGAAGATATTGCTACTCTGAAAAGTCATACCATCGTCAATGCTATAAGAATATGGAGCCAAACCATTTGATGGCTGAATAAGCATAATGCCATTCTGATTAGAAGGAGTAGGCTCTGAAGTATTAATTTCTGCGGTCAGCAGACAAGTAAAATCTACACAAAAATCAATCTCTTCCGCTACTGCGATATTTCCCGGTCCCTGAACCAGAACGTTGTCATCCGGGTCAGTTAAAATATAATTCCCATTTCCAAAATTACAACAAAAACCATCACCGTAACTATCGTTCAGTGTGAGTTTATAACATTGTCTAGGATCGAGACACCAGGTCTCGCTGATCGTTTCAAAAGGGGTAATATAAGGGCCACCACTAAAAAGTGTATTGTCCTGAACATCCGTTATTTTCCAGGTTGTTTCATTTGGATATTCATCCAAATTGAGTGTCAGTGTAATATCTCTTTCCTCCCCGGATACCGAAAATCCACGGCTTATTCCGTTATTTTCCGGACGCTGGTCCGCCACACCATTGGGATTATAAGCTTCAACTGAAAGCTCGTTAGGTCCTTCTAATAAATCTTGTACAAGCACGGAGGCGCTGAAACTATTGCCTGATGTCAGTGTGCCCTGCCAGTTAACGGTGGTAACGCTATGTCCATTTAATTTAACATCAATGTCCAATGCGGTAAGGGTGGCAGTGCCAAAATTATAGAACTCATATTCTGCGGTTATACTGTCATTACAGCTGTACACTTCGAGTCCTCGCAATGCCGTAATACCTGTGTCAAATTCAGGGAGTTTTGAAACAATTAAGTTGATCGTATCATTGCCTTTTGCCTCGTCAAGTCCGTTGCTGGTAAATATTTTAAAATCATACGTTCCTATTTCTGCCATCTCAACGGTTGGGGAAAAGGTGTGGAGATAAGTAGCTCCCGGTGTGACAATGGTATTAACCGAAGCTACTACGGGTTCTTGCTCTTCAAAAATATATCCGACATTAAATCCGGAAATAGCCTGTAATCCATAATTTTTTACTCGTATTTTTACCGTCTCTTCTGTGGTAAGTACCGGACTGTTCTGCGGTGCCTCCAAGGCAAATGGGCCCATATCGAACGTATCTTTTTCTATTTGAAAACGGGCAATTCGGGTAGACCATCCTGCGGGAGTCACATAATGTCCTGTAAACCAAAAACTACGATTGTCCAACGGATCAACTCCTAAATGTGCATAGTCTCCAAAACGGTCGTTGTTCGTTGCTCCACTGCCTTCTACCAGTGTATATTCATCCACCGTCATTACGCCCAGCGGATCGCTTTCCAATCGTCCAGTAAAACGCAAACCCGGATAGGTAGTCAGACTAGAAACAGAATATCCCAGGCCTATATTTCCTCCTCCATCAATAGCAATGGCTCCCATAAAACGGTGCAGTCCATCATCGGGAGCAAAAGTACCTTCCTGATGCAAAACCCAATCTGCTCCTGCTGCTCTTCTCAACTCCATCCAGCGAATACCAGAACGATTGTTACCCGTTGCATCGGTAATAAAATTTAAAACAATACTTTCATGGGCCTCAAAACTTCGGTAATGCGGTTGATTCATAATTATTTCGGGCAGACCGTCAATTCCCTGACCTCCAAATTGTGGAATGCATTCAAAGCCAATTCCGGAGACCGCGCAGGGATAAGTATCAAATGGCGCAGCAGGTATTTCCTTTACAGTAAATGTTGTGTTATCTGGTTCGTCAAAATCTATAGAAATGGTAAATAGTTCTATCTGATCCGTCTCTACTCCACTCCAGGCATCGTCTTTCAACGCTAACAGTAGTGGATCCCGCTGGCCTTCGGGTGGTAAAGCACCATTCCATTCGACTGGTACTGCTGTCAAAAACCCGGGTCCGGTAGCTGGTCCGGGGATAACCAGACGTTGAATAGAGACTTCTTCGGCACCACTCAATAGCGCTTCCCGGTCAATAAAATAAGCAGGTAATTGATTGGAATTGCCTTCGTTGGTGGTCAATACCAAAGCATCCGGCCAGATACTGTATTTTGGATAATCTGGAAAATTTTGGGTGCCAAAATTGTAAACAGCCCAACTACCCAATGGGTCCGTATCTTGAGAAACCGCAATTAATAATTGGTTTCCGCCCTGAAAATTAGGGAACTCTGTCAGTATCCAACGTTGCGCTTTGTGATCATACAATATGATCGGATCTCCTCCAGAGTTAAATCCCAGACTGGCCCAAATGGTATTGGCAGCAATGGGTTCACTGAGCGCATTACCTTGTTTGTCGAAGACTTGCAGGAAGGTAGAATTGACTACTTGTACGTAACAGTCTTTACCAATATCCCCAACCGGGTCCGGAACGTTGGCATTCGAAATTTCCGTCGTCATTCCGTCCATATTAACGTTGGGCGTAATAGCAATACTACTGTTAAAAGTGCTATTTGAAATTTGTAAAACAGGATCGGGACCATTCGGTAAAGCATCAGGGTTGGGTTCGGGACGACGTCCTCTGCCCATAAAATTGGGTATAAACTTCCTGGTTTTTTTTGCTTGCTTGCGACGCTCCTCGGGCGTGGATGCCATTGGAGCAAGGTCACGTAAAGGAGCAGTGACCCCTATTTTTTCTGCGTAGGTGACCGCTACATTCGGCGGAACAGATATTTGCGCATTAACTGATATTCCTAAAAAGAAAAATATAATCCCTGTGCAAAACATCTTTAAAATAGACATATACATTTACAATTGAATTAGTATGGTGTGTATATATAAGGAATGAGCGTGGCGGTCTACCTGTATACGGTCTTTTTTCGTATATGTTTTAAAAGTGGTCGTAATCCGGTGAATTATTAGAAGAATCTGAAACAAACCGAGCGAAGCTACCCCTTCATGTATTCCCAGGCGGATTGGTATTGTCCTTTGGTTTCGGCGTATTCAATAAATTTTTGGTAGAATTCATCGGCCCCGATTGTAGCGCTGTCTCCAATGACCACCAGATGTTTTTTGGCTCGGGTCAAGGCCACGTTCATACGCCGATAATCGGAGAGAAATCCGATTTCCGTTTGGTCATTGGAGCGGGTCAGGCTAATGAATACGACTGTTCGTTCTTGTCCTTGAAATGCGTCGATAGAATTAATAGAAAGGTTGTCTTTGAAAGGAATCAGCGCTTCGTCTTCGCGAAAAAGTTGGGCAAGGTGGCGAGATTGTTCGCGGTAAGGAGCAATGATGGCCATGGATGGAATCGGGATACCATGAGCAGCAAGCTGTGCCGTAAATTGTAAAAAGTATTCCCGCAAAATAAAAGCCTCTCCTTCGTTATAGCGACTTTTGGTTTCAGGATTGATGGCTTCGTTAAAACCACAGCCCGCCGTATCAATAAACAAGACTGGAGAAAGGTCGGGAATTTCAAGATCCTGATCTAGAACCTGAGGTGCCGCTTTTAGATTGTTTTCGTAGAAAATATTATTAGAAAAACCCATAATCGTTGGGTGCATTCGGTATTGCGTATCCAGAAAGCTGGTGGGTTTATTGGCGATTACCCATTTTTCCAGGAGTGTCATTCCCAGTCCCTTTTCTCTCGCTTCGGGAGACTTGATAACTGGTGGTAACTGATAAGGGTCTCCCGCTAAAATTACTTTATGAACTCTGGATAGTGGAATCCAGGTAGCGGGTTCCAGAGCCTGGGCTGCTTCATCAATTACGACTGTTTTAAATTTTAAATGCTCTAAATTTCTACTTTGCGTATTGACAAGGGTACAGGCAATCACGTCGGCTTGAAAGAGAATTTCGTGCAAGAGTCTTTCTTCGAGCATCTTGGCGTAAGATTCCAGTTCGCGGGCTTCCTGATAGTTTTCATTGCGCTGCGAACGTTGCCTACTTCCAAAACGACGTTTAAATTTTCGGGCTCCCTTCCGTGCATTGGCGGCTTGTACGCGGAGTCGTTTGATATTTTTGTGTTCTGGATGTTCCGCCAGCCGACCGTCCAGTGTCATAGAAACCAGTTGGTCACTCACTCTGGAAATATTCCCGATTCGAACAACATTTAGCCCCTGAGCTGCCAATCGCTCGACCATCAAATCAACGGCAGCGTTGCTCGAAGCGGTCACAAGAATATTTTTTTCCGTTTCTGCCATTAGTTTAATAGCGTGCACCAGCGTAGTAGTTTTTCCTGTACCTGGAGGACCGTGAATGATGGCGATATCCCGCGCCGCTACAATGGACTGTACCGCTCGCTTTTGGGCATCATTGAGTAGGTCGTGGTGTACTTCTCTGAGGGGTTCAAATTCGGCCTGCAGATCTCCGTAAAACATTTGTTTTAATTCGGTGAGTCGGTCTTCACTGGCCTTGATGACGGTCTTCATGGCCTTTTCCATTTCCAGGTAGGTTCGTTCGTCAAATAACATTTCTACCGCCAGCTGTCCGTCGTTGATCCAGTCGGGAACATCTTTATTATTGAGAATGATTTTCATTTTGTTTCTTTCGACAAAATGAATAATTCCGCGCTGAGCATTGTCTCGATTTTTACCATCGGAACTGGAATAAAATTCGATGGGGGATCCCGATCTTAAGCGATGAGATTCATTCAACTGGGCGGTACGTTCGACTATAACAAATGCGCGTTCACCAACGGTATATCCGGTTTTCAGGACAGATAATGGATACCAACACAGCCCTTTGTCACGGCGCTCGGACTGCGTAAGTTGTTGCACTTCTGCACGGAAACGTTCAAAGTCGGCTTCTTTTTCTTTTTCTAATAATAATTGAACGGTTTTAAGCTTTTGCTGGATGGCTTTCATACTGCAAAGTAATGGAAAAAATGGGACGGTGGGCTTTATTCAATTGATGAGTTGGTACTAAACCAATTAAGCGTGTGCTTAAAAAAAGACTACTTGCTATTACTTTGCATTATGACTCCCTTTATTAATACTTTTTTATTTAGATATTTTTAGTGTTGATGAGGCAAAAAACACAGGCGATTCAGATCATCGGCGAGGCTTTTTTTAACACAAGACAGGCTAAAAAAAACAAGTTACCCATCATGAAATTATTGAGCTAGAATCCAGGCGCGATTTTCGATATTTTCTTTGATAATTCTGACCTTACGGTTGAGATCCGCACGGTCTTCGTATGCAAACTGAGCACCGACACGAACAATGCCATCGTTTCCTACTCGCTGCTGATAGACATCAAAACCCTGAGCGACTACTTTGTCGGCCATTTTTTGAATACTACGCTGATATTTATAAGAACCGATGATCACGATTCCTTTCTTTCGGGAAGGTCCTAATTCGATAATTTCCGGATCAATAACTGGTGTTTCCTCCACTTCAGTTTCGTCCACCTCTTCCATTTCATCTGGTGTAAAAGAACTGGTAGTCTGTCCTGATTTACGGCTATCGCCGAGACTCATGGTTGTCACTTCCTGGTAAGTAGGCTTTTTGTTAACCCTTTTTTCAGAAACGGGCAAAATCATTGATTGCTCAAAAGACACAGGCGCATCAGATCGTAAGAAAAGGAAGGAAACAGCAAAAGCAATCAGTACAAATCCGGCAACTAAAGGTATTAATGACTGTGCAGAGCGCAGAGAGGCAAAAGATTTATTACGCTTTTTTCGAACAGGACCCGGTTGTAAGGAATCCGGTAAGGGGGCTTCGCGAGCAGCAGTTTCTTTGTTCCGCAATATCGGGTAAAACTGGACGCTGGAAAAACCATAGGCATCCTGATTAAAATTTGTAGAAGCTTGTAAAAATTGCAGGCGTCCTTCGTAGTCTTTATACAATCGACCGACACCAGGAAAGACAAGAATTTCTCTCTTTTCCAGGCGATCATTCGCAAAGTCAACAAACTTTTCTACTGCTTTTACTGCTTCGCTTTTGGTAATTCCTGCAGTAGTCCGAAGATGGTTAACAAGAATGCCATCGTTGACGTGGAGATTTTTATCAAACCGAACCGTACGGGATGGCGGATACAATAGTCCTTGAACATGATCTATCGTAGCGGCACGATAAATGGTCAGCAGACCGCCAAATCCTGGAATGATCAAAGATTCGTGGTCGTATATTAATCGCTCAAAATGTTGTGCAATATCAGTCATATGGTTCTTTTAGCTAAAAAAACGCCTAAAGTCTGTCTTAAATATTAGAAGTTGTTCAAATATACAACTTTTTTTAAAACTGTTAAAGTCGATCTCTGGTTATGCCTCGCATAATAACCATTTTATGGACGCAGAGTGGCGGAAAAAGAGGAAGTATAGTGTCTAACTTAACAGTGCGGTAACTTTTAGATTAGCTAATTTTTGAGATTAACTTTCAAATAGGGATTGTTTTTTCGCTGTTAGCTGGTTAGCAGTTGGCTAGTTGGCTTCCCTCATTCGTGAAATACGTTGAAGAGAAGCCAACTAGCTAATAGCCAACAGGCTAACAAGCCAAATTTTTAATGCAATCACCTCCAAATTAAAAGTTACCGAACCATTGCTAATTGTGACCTTTAAAAATAAGATTGCTGTATCCAAAGGATGGCTTGAAGGGTAAGCCAAGCGTAAAAACCTGCCAATACATCGTCGAGCATCACGGAAGCGGGGGAATGCATGCCTTCGTCTATCCGTTTGATTCCAAGGGGTTTTAGAATATCATAGAAACGAAAAAGGACAAAAGCTGCCAGAACGATCCACCAATTGAAGGGAACAAATAAAAGCGTGATCCAGAGTCCCACGCTTTCATCAAGGACTATTTTTCCGGAATCGTGGCCCCACTCCGGTTCGGTTATCTTACAGCACCAGGTACCGACAATGGTACCAACAACTATCAGAACCAGAAGCAGCGGATTCATCTTTTCCGGAAAGGTAAATTGTATGGCCAGATAAATGAGCACGCCAAAGAAAGTACCGAAGGTGCCGGGTGCGACGGGGGCATAGCCAAACCCGAAGGAAGTACCGATAATTTTTGCTAGTTTTAACATTGGGTAAAGATAATAGACTTCAAGTACGTGGACAAATTAAGATTGGACTTGTTATCTTTTTAGGAATGAGATATAAATTACTATTGCCTTCGGCACTAAATCACTGGGCATATTGATCGACGCAGGAACATGGCAATGCCTTGTTTCTGCGTCGATCTGTTAACTTAACTTTCCACTAATCAACATTCCTTAATGTCCAGGAAAAAATTAAATTTACAAAAAAGATGCTAAGCTTATATGGTAGAAATACAGAAATGACGAACTGGACCCTGCCCGGGGCGAATTTTTCGTTTGAACTGGTATCGAATAATAAATTTCCAAAAGATAAATTATTGTTTGAAAACGCGTCGGTAGTGATTGGTTTTGACGGCTTGGTTTTGAATAAAGAGAAGGTGATCGGAAATAATAGCTGGCAGAATTACTTTTTAAAAGATCCGGAAAATCTGGCGTCAAAATTAAATAACTTGCGTGGTACTTTTAATGGTTTTATTTATGAAAAAACAACCCAGCGGCTCCGCCTTTTTAACGACCCTTGTGCCGCCAAAAACTTTGCGTACGAATTTAACGGGGAGCATTTTATCTTCGCTTCTTCGACCTGGGATCTGGACACTTTATGTGACTTCCCCCGGTTGTTAGATTCCGAGGCAGTGTATTGTTTTTTAGCTTATGGTTATTTATTTTCCGAAATGGGATGGACAACAAATTCCCAACAATTACCTGCAGGCAGCATTCTAACCTTTCAAAATAAAAAAGTTACTTGTAAAAAATACAAAAATTTTGTTTACAAACAAAATCATCATCGCTCCAAGGCCCAAACAATGGCTACGCTCGAAGCGATATTTGAAGCAACCATAAAGGAACAATTTCAAAAAGATACGGAAGAAAACTATCAGTCGTTTACTACTTTGAGCGGTGGGTTGGATTCGCGGGTAACTGCACTATACGGATATGAATTAGGTTACAAAAATCAGGTCGCTTTTACTTGCAGTCAAAAGGGCTACGACGACGAAATTATTGCTCGAGAGATTGCGACGGACTACGGATTCAAGCATCATTTTTATCCAATGGATGGACTGGAATATTTATACGACCCTACGGAAATGATGCGTAAAATCGGTGGCACTTGCGACTACAATAATCCGGCGCACGTGGTCTACGGAATTGAGCAGGTTTGGCAAAAAAATTTTGGCCTGATTCATACCGGGCATCTCGGCGGAATGATTCTGGGAAGCTATATTTCCAGTAAAAAAGATTTGCCTCCGGACCTCCAGGCAAGCCGCGTCGATCCCGAATTACTTCCGGTAAATAAGGATTGGGAGGCCAGCAGACAGGCCATATATCAGAACGAAGGTCATTTTAAAATTTCCGAAAGAGGGCTAAATAGTATTGCTGCCGGAGTTTGGGGGCTGGAACATTTATCTTATAATATTGCGCCGTTTACACATGCTGACTTTATTGATTTTGCATTGACGATTCCTTATGATTTAATTTACAAAAGACAAGTTTATCTAGAATGGTTGAATCGTTATCATCCAAAATGGACCAAGTACCGTTGGGAGCATTTACACGCCCGCCCCACCAGACTCTGGATGGCACGCCATGATCTGTGGTACCTTAGATTGCGTTTCGGATGGCGAAAATTACTTTCTAAAAAATTCCGGCAGACTTTTGATATGGCGCCAGAACAATATTGGTTTGAGCAAAAACCGAACTTAAAAAACTTTCTGGTAGAACAGACTTTGCCTCTATTGAAAGCAATAAAACCGTTGGATATTCCATATTTTGAAGTGATAGAAAAGATGGCGCAGTCGAAGGAGGTACAACTGAGGGTTCGAGCATTGAGTTTGTTATTAGTTGTAGGACGGGTTTATAGATTGAATGGAAACTAGTGGTTCGGGTACTAAATTAGTATGTATTTCAAATTGTTAATTTTTCCTAGACATTAAGAACAGTTGATTAGTGATTAGTTAATCGGTCCTCCCAACGCATAGATGCCGCTCTCTAAAGTATTTGAAAAACTCAAAAAAGACCGCAGAGAAAGTTGAGTTAACAGATCAACGTAGGAACAAGGCAATGCCTTGTTCCTACGTTGATCAATATGTCTACGGCACTAAAAAATCAATTGAGTCTACCAGGTGCAAAAATATTTTTTCAATTTGATGGCCGGTTCGTAGCCCAATTCAAGACTTTTTTCCAAATCAGCGCAAGCAGATATTTTATCATAGAGAATAAAAAAGGCGATAGCCCGATTATAATAAGCCGCTGCGTATTGGCCGTCAAGTTGAATTGCCTTGGTATAATCATCTACTGCTTTACGAGTAATTCCCAACAGTAGATTAATATTTCCACGATTTTTACGGAGACCCGGGTTTTCAGGAAACTCTTCTACTGCCAAGTCCAGATCCCCCTTAGCACCAGCAAAATCACCCATCATTTTTTTAGTTAGTCCACGATTGACAAGCGCTTCCATATAATAATTACCTTCGAGTTTAATGATCATATTATAATCATCTAGTGCCTCTTGTTTTTTACCCATTTGCTTTTTAAGCATTGCTCTTTCAAAATAAGCCTTTGTCAAGTTTTCCTGCAAAGCAATCGCTTTATTCAGGTGTTTTTCTGAAGCTTCAAAATTACCTAGATTCCGTTCTACTTGACCGAGATTATACCAACCGATTGAGAAGTCCGGATTTAATTCAACTGCACGGGTAAAAGCTATTTGAGCCGCAGGATAATTCCCTTCTTTTCGGTGCACCAATCCTCTTAGATCATAAGCTGTAGCCGACTTTGTATTTTTAATTAAAAAATCATCAATCCAGGTGCGTGCGCCTAATAGATTATCGTTTTCGATATCCATTAATACATTTTCGATATTACCAATTGCTACTTCTTCTCCCTTGGCAACGAATAATTCCTGATCCAATGATTTATAATAATAGTTAAGCGTTTGAAATTCGCTAAGTTGTTGTACAGAAACTTCTGGTTCGACGGATAATATCTTTAATATTCCCAAATTTCCGTAATAACCATAAATATTAGCGGCGTAAGGATTGATCTGATTGGCTGCCCGCAGATCCATCTCCGCTTCCGTGTCCATTCCGATAATTTTTTTAAATCGAGCTCGTTCAGCAAGTGCTTCCGCAGAATTCGGGTTTTGAGCTACCGCATTATCCAGCGTCATCAATGCTGCTTCAAAATCTGCTATCCGAAATTGGCGACGAGCTTCTATTAATAAGGGTTGTACCGTCTCATTTTGATTTTGACTGGTATACGTTTTTGCAGCCATTGCATTATCCATTCTCCGGGTCTGTGCCTGCGCATCGACCAGAAACAATAATATAATAAAGACTGGAATAATTTTTTTCATGGTTATGGATTTCCAGTGAAACGGATACTGATGGGATAAAGTTCAGAGGCCATTTTATTTAACATATGTCAACAAGGAATGTTGATCAACTGAAAACATAATAACCGACTATAAATTCATAATTTTTTTTTAATACTACGATCGCTTTGCAGTCTTCAGAAACAGAAAATAATTTATAACCCATTCATTTAATGTCACCTGACATTCCGGAAGGCTTTACCTCCCGGATACAGGAAAGTGGAAATCGATCCGTGAATACCGTTCCGTTTGTAGTCAACGGACAACAAAAATTTCGGCTTACAGTTGACGCCCGGAGTTATGTTTTAAGGGAATACGATATTTAAGATTTTTAAGATTGTTTTCATTTGGTTTTTTGGGTCAGTCGGAGGGGTGGTATTCCTCCGGCTACTTTTAAAAACAGAGGACCTAACAAAAGTAAAAAATTGGGTACTTGTTTAAAAAGAAGACAGCGGCCGTCTCAGGTTGGAAGGAATTCAAAGTGCGATTTTCTTTTAACTTTGCAGTAATTTATAACCTTAAAATCTAGTTTAAATGTTCACCCGCTTTTCGAAGGTTACTCCCCTGCTAATATTACTCTTTTCCATTTTTTATCCGGTTGACCTGATTGGTCAAAGTCCTTACGAGCTCAACTGGAAAAGAGAAATCCCCCTGCTGTCCGCTGGCATCACTGGACGCATCGTGGGTTTACAAATTATCAAAAAAATGGACCCGCTCTCCGAATCGGCGGTAACCATGCTCAGACCAGAGGATATCAACCGCTTTGATCGAGATGCCATCCTTAACACCTCGGAAGCCGCGGGAACGGTCAGTGATGTTCTACTCTATTCTTCTACCATTGCTCCCTTGACTTTTTGGGTACCCAAAAAAACCAGAAACGATATATTGACCATCGGCGTCATCGGCCTGGAAGTTTTGTTTTTAAATACTGGAACGACGACCATGGCCAAGGCGCTCGTTAAAAGAACTAGACCGATGGTTTACAATCCAATGACGGATACGGATCTGGAAAGTATTTCCAAAACAAGGCTCTCTTTTTTCTCGGGACATACCTCTGGTACAGCGGCACTGTCGTTTTTTTCGGCCAAAGTATTTGCGGATTATTTTCCTGATAGTAAATGGAAGCCCGTTGTTTGGTCGGCCGCCGCACTTGTCCCGGCCGTGGCTGCTTACACGCGCGTGAAAAGTGGTAACCATTTTCCCACCGATGTGATTACGGGTTATACGGTAGGAGCCTTATTTGGCATTTTGATCCCACAGATACATAAGAAAGTTCGTGAAGGGAAGAACAATAGGTTTGGTTTTTCAGTTTTGGCACTAAGTGGCGGGGTTGGACTGACGGTGCGATGGTGAGGGGTGTTGAGTTGCTTCACTCGTTGACGTGTCAAAACGTAGGAACAAGGCAATGCCTTGTTCCTACGTTTTGACAGCCTTATTCCTACGTTTTGACAGCCTTGTTTCTACGTCTTGACAGCCTTGTTCCTACGTTTTGACAGGATCGCTTGTTGTCGCGTTTCACTTTACTTTGCTTACATAATCCTTAAAAATCAATGTTACAATGCGTACAGACCTCTCCGTTTTACTTCTTTGCTTCCTTCTGGTTTCTCAAGTAAACATGGCTTATGGTCAAACCGATCAAAGTTTATATTTACTCAGTAATCTGGAGAAGCTCTCCGCGGATGCGTCCGAATTTGAAGCCATTCAAAAAATAATCAATGATGAAAAAGGGGATTTTACTATTTTGGTTACCGGAGATTTTATTGATAAGGATGGTTTTGAAAAAGACCAACAACCAGATGAAATTAAAAAACTGGATCGTTTGATTGCTCTGGCTGGCGATCAGGGAAAAATAGTATTTGTTCCCGGAGATCGGGAATGGGATGATGGAGAAAAGGGCGGTCTAAAAAAGGTAAAAGCACTAGAAAAATTTTTTAAGGATAAACCAAAGTCATCCGTCCGGTTTTTATCAGAGGACGGTTGTGTGGGTCCGGAGATTATGGACATTGGAACGCACCTCAGAATTGTCGCCATCGATACCCAGTGGTTTTTACAAAAGGAAAAACGGCCGGAAGAAGAGGATGCTAAATGTGGGGTTTTAAATGAAAAAGAATTTTGGGATGTTTTTGATGATGCCATCGCCGATTCGGACAATCGAAATGTGGTGGTCGCCCTTCATCATCCCCCCGTTTCTTACGGTCAGTACGCTGGCTACAAATTATTCAAGCAACATTTTACGCCACCGGTCATTGGTTCTATGATTGCGGCTTTCCATCAAAATGTGGGCAACCGAAAGGATTTGAGTCACCACGAATTAAAAGATGCGGCCGGTAGATTATTAAGTAAAGCCAGACACCATCCCGGCATTATTTTCGTTTCGGGACATGAGTATGACCTGCAAATTTTATACGACAAAAAAAATTATTTTATTAATAGTGGTTCTTTGGCCGAAGGGCGGCCGGTAGCCAAAGGAAAGAAAACAATTTACAAACAAAAGAAAACCGGATTTGCCAAACTGGTCTTTAGCGAGAACGGCGAAGTCAAAGTACAAGCCTATTCAATCGACGACCGGAGAGAAATAAAACCAACATTTAAACAAACTTTATTTAGTAGTCCTTGTGAATCTTCTTACCATAAAATTCCCGTCAATAATTTATACAATCCTTGTCCCAAGGTTCAAGAAGAGCAAACATTTAAACAACCGATCAGCGGATCGATTACACCTGGGCCACATTATAAAGCTAAAGGAATAAGGCGTTTTTTTCTGGGAGAAAACTACCGCTCCACCTGGGCCACTCCTATCCATAACATTCCATTTTTAAACCTGGATACGATTCACGGTGGATTAACGCCGTATGCCAAAGGAGGTGCCGCGCAAACCCTTTCTCTGAAATTTAAAAACCCCGAAGGAATACGATATTCTTTCCGATCCGTTGATAAAGACCCATCACAGCGGGCAGATGAAAGTTTGGTCGAAGGCGTGTACGGAGATATCGTGAGAGACTTGACTTCCACGCAACATCCATATGGTTCTATTATCGTGACGACCATGATGGATGAACTGGATTTGGCCCATTCCGGGCCTACCCTATACCTCATGCCCGACTCTCCGGTTCTGGGATCTTATCGGGATGAATTTGCCGGACGATTGGGATGGCTGGAATTAAAACCAAGAGGTGATAAAAAAGACCGCCCCGGATTTAAAGAAGCAGATAAAGTAGTGAGCACGTTTGAAATGTATGGTAAACTACTCGATGATAATGATAATAAAATAGATGTCGAAGCCTTTGCCACGGCCAGGGTTTTTGATCTCTGGATTTCAGATTGGGATCGTCACGAAAAAAACTGGAAATGGCTGGCTTACAAAAAGGAAAAAGGATACAAATATGTCCCTTTTCCAAAAGATCGCGACAAAGCGCTCTCCACGCTTGAAGGATTTTATAGTGTGATGGATTGGGAATTTGTAGCACCGGATATGGCCAGTTTTGGAAAAAAGTATGGTGGACTAAAAAGTTTAAATTACAAAAACAGGACGATGGATCGCTGGTTGGCAAATACTTATAATTACGAAGACTGGATGCGGATTGTTAAAAAAGTGCAGACGCTCATGTCCGACGAAGTGATTGCCAATGCCATTTCCAGTATTCCTCCCGAAGTACAGGCTTTATCCAGGGAGAAACTAACTAAAACACTAAAAATCAGGCGAGCAAAACTCCCGGAAGAAATGACTAAATATTACAGCATGTTGGCTAAATATGTTGATCTGGTCGGCTCCAATTCCAGAGATCTTTTTGAGCTGACTCGATTGGAAAATGGTGATGTACAAGCCAACATTTTTAAGCTAAATAAAAAAGGAAAAAAAGGGCTGATGCTATATGATCGGCTGATAAAAAGATCAGAAACCAAAGAGATTAGATTACACGGTTTGGGTAAAGATGATGAATTTAAAGTAATGGGAACTGCTAAAAAAAGTATTCTGATCAGAATTATTGGTGGCGATGGAAAAGATGTCATTACCGACCATTCAAAAGTCAGCGGACTGAAAAAAATGACCAAAGTATATGACAAGCGGCAAAAGGATGAGTTGAGTTTGGGATCGGAAGGAAAAGTAAAAAGCACCCCAGAGGTAATTACTTTCAAAACCGATAATATGTTTAACGATAACAAATCTCTGGTGTTACCTAGCCTCAGTTACAACATCGATGATGGATTCAGTCTTGGTTTTAACGGAAACATTACCCAACACGGATTTAATAAACCTGGCTTCAGTAGAAAATTTTCTTTTCAGGCCTCCGGCACCACGAAAGGAAGTTACGACGGAGGTATAAATGCCACCTTTAGACACGTCATTGAAAAATGGGATCTGGTCACTGGCGTAAACATCACCAATCGAAACAGAAACTTTAGAAGGTTTTATGGACTAGGTAATAATACCAAGGTTGATGAAGCGTTAAACGACGTAGATTTTTATACCAACAATATGACTTCTTTTGAAACCTATATCGGGTTTACCAGAAAATTCTGGACCCGGTCTTCTTTTACTTCTACTATTTTTCTAAACTTTAAAGAAGTGATACCTGAACCCGAAGATGGTCAGCAGGCGACCATCTATGATCGTCTCCCCCTAAATAACGGGCTAGGAGATACGGACCTGATCGGTCCCGAACTCGAACTGGATATCGACTTTAGAGACAACGGATCTTTCCCCACCAAAGGAATGCAATTCACTTTAAAAAACTATACCTTCTTTAATAACAACATCGAAGGTAAACTGGGCGGTCGGATACAATCTACCCTATCCGCTTTTTTCACCAAAGGAATTCGGGTACCCGTCACCTTATCCTTAAAAGGTGGCGTCTCGCACGCCTACGGGAACACCCCCTTTTTCTATAAAAGTTATCTGGGCCAGCAACATAATCATCGGGGCTTACGAAGAAATCGCTTTGGTGGCGAAACCGCCGCCTGGCTAAATACCGATCTACGCCTCCACTTCGGAACCGTAGCTACGGCCATTGTTCCCATCAAATTCGGGATCTATGGTTTGTACGATCTGGGGCAGGTATGGACCCCGGAAAATGATTCCAATACGATTCATACGGCGATTGGCGGCGGCTTTTACGTGGTGCCGTACGTGGAGAGTTTTACGATTACGGCTTACGTGGCCAAGTCGGAGGACGAGCCGTTGTTGTTTAATTTTGGGGTGGGGTTCTTTTTAAGGTAAAGGGGCTTTGTTATCGTACAAGGAAGAACTTATTGTAGGGTAAATTTCTAAAGTCTTACAATCAATTCGACTTTAAAAAATATTGATTTTATTTATAATGTAATTTTTGAGCATGTTTTGTTGAGTTTTTTTTATTGGAAATTAGTGAAGTATTTATAGACTTAAGTGTGCAAAATTTAAATTTATCTTTTGACTTCTATTATTTTAAAAGATTTTCTATGATAAATTTGGAATTCAAAAAAAACAGTACCCGCTAGCCCACCACAAGCACTAACTTTCCTTCGCTTGTTTACACCTCTAGGTGTAGATACAAAATCATGACCGCCCCATAAATACAAATCCCTCGTCATTCCAAATACCTTCCAGTAAGTCTATTTCAAGTTTACAATTGTTTTGTTGTTCTGGCAATAATGCTTTTTGATAATTGGAGGCACTGCTGTAAAGATAATGCTCCGGTAATTCTACGATCCCTGCTACTACTGGATTTCTGTGAATATAATTCAGCTTTTGGCGTATCACCTTAGGCGTATATAACTCAATAGGACGATTACCTTTTTGCCATATTTTATAGTTTCTATTTTTCCCATCCAATTTAGCTGCATTTCTGAAATGAATTAACAACCACTCTTTTCTACTTTCTTTCGTATCTGTTTTTTCTAGAAATTGGATGATCTGTTTGGCTGTATAAGATTTGAAGTCTCTTAGTATAGCCGATAATTCTTGTTCTTTTGTCGCTCTCACTATCAAATGTAAATGGCTAGACATTTAAAATACGCAAAAATTTTCAGTCCTTTTTCTTTTCTACAATATGCTAAATTCGTCATGACTATTTCACAGATAGCTTTTCTAGTAAAGAGATCAATCCAGTCAATCATCGTAACCGTTATATAATTTAACCCTTTTTGATCTAAGACTTTATATCGCATATAATATACTTGTACATTTTTTGATTTCTTATTGTTTTAATTTAATTCCTTGATTTTATTCTTTTAGTATTTTCGTTTCTACACCTAGAGGTGTAAACTAGCAACTAAACTTTTTTGTCATCATGGAAAGTCATAAGTTGTGGTGTTATAGCGGGCATAGCGTTTGCTTACACCTTCCTTCGGTAGCGCCGGCATCCACGTGTAGATACAGCTCCACAACCAATAATAGATAGAAGCACAACTCCATTCAAACTCTATCTCAATCTGTATGCACACTCCGCTCGATATCCTTCGACGTTACTCAACATGAAGGCTTTAATACCACTAACATTTCTACAAATAAATTTAATTTTTTTATCTATATGCGTAATTAGTTAATAATCAGAGGCTAACTAGATAAATTTGTCATTTAGTCAAATTATTGATAGATATATGACAAAATGAAATGAAACATTCTGGTTGACAAATCGTTTTATTTTTGTAATATTGTCAACTAAAGTGTATTGACTTATGGAAAATTTAATAGCGTATCGAATAAAAAATGCAAGAAAACTTAAGCTACTTTCTCAACAAGAAGTAGCTGATGAACTTGGTGTGTCTAAGCAAATGATTAGTAAGTACGAGAAGGGATTATCTATTCCGGACAGCTCAAAGATAATAAAATTATCAAAGTTGTTTAATCAAAAAATTGACTATTTCTTTAATGCTTATAAAGTTGAATTAGGCGAAGTGAATTTCAGGAAGAAATCAAGATTTTCTAAAAAACGTTTAGAATCTATTAAAGAACTTATAAAAATAAAGCTTGAAAATTATCTTTGGATTGAAGAAACTTTATCAATAGATTCTTCATTTAAAAATATTATCTCAGAAGATAATATTGATTCTATTGGAGATATAGAACGGGTTGTATTGAAGCTTAGGAATTATTGGAATATTGGAATGGATCCGATCCATAATATAATTCAAATATTGGAGGATAAAGAAATTAAAGTAATTGAGCTGGAAGATGTAGATGACAAATTTGACGGCCTTGCATGCTTTGTAAATGACAAGTATCCGATAATTGTGGTAAATGGAAATTTTCCAGTAGAGCGAAAAAGGTTTACCCTTCTTCATGAATTAGGTCATTTGCTTTTAAATTTACCGGACTGCGAAATTAAAGAGGAAGAACAACTTTGCAATAAATTCGCATCAGAATTTCTCTTGCCAAAAAAAATAATTATTGAAGAGTTTGGAGGAAAACGAAAAAATATAACCCTTCCTGAATTAGTGGCTACTCAAAAAAAATACGGTATAAGTATTCAAGCAATTGTCTATAGGTTAGTTGATTCTCAAATTCTTTCTCGAGATCGTCAAAAATCCTTCTATAGGAAAATTAATTTTAATCCAAGCTTAAAGAAAGAAATTAATTTATCAAGATTCAAGACTCCTGAGTTTTCAAATAGATATGAAAGGCTTGTTTATAGAGCGGTATCGGAAGAAAATATTACTATGAGTAAAGCTTCTTCATTACTTAATCGAAATGTAGATTTCATTCGTGAAAATCTAGCTGCAATCTAGTTTTGAAGATGAAAATATTAATTAACGATGCAAACATTCTGATTGATCTTGTAAAAGTTGATCTATTCATTCAATTTGCTGATTTACCATACGATTTATATACAACGGATTTTATTTTAAGTGAAGTTGATCAAAAAGAAGAATTAAATGAATTAATTGAAGGTGGTAAACTTTCTATTATCGTTACAGTCGAGGTTGAAGATTTTCGTGGAATTTATAGTTTGTTGGAAGGTTCTTCCGGGTTAAGTTTTGAAGATTGTTCAGCCTGGTATTATAGTAAAAAAATGAATGGCACACTTGTAACCGGCGACGGAAAATTAAGAAAGATTGTGCAACGTAATATGATTGAGGTCAGAGGGATTATATTTATTCTTGATGAAATATTGAATAACGGTCTAATAAACTTTCAGACAGCAATTGAAAAAATAGAATTGCTCTATAAGCTTAATAATAGATTGCCGCGAAAAGAATTGAAAAAAAGAATTGATCTCTGGGAAAAAAGAAAATACGCTGAGTAATGTGGGAAGTATCAAATCCTCTTGCACAAGCCCCCTACTCCAACATCTCCATAGCCCGATCCAAGGCCTCATTCACAGCCTTCGCATAATACAGCTGAATCGTCCAAATCAAAGCATCCCCCATCAACCGCAAAACATACTCAGTCCGCACACCTTTAGGTAACGCTCCCATTGCCCACATTATCCAAAGAAATGCAGAAGGATATAAATAAGAAGCTAATTTCGCTAAAACAAAACAGACAGGATTCCCACCAAAAAAACCAAAGCATTTCAAAGAAATAAAAAAAATTTTAATTTATTTTCCTAAACGTTCCACCAAAACGTTCACCAAAAATAAAAAAAACCCTTAACTAATTGATAGTCAAGGGTCTTGGGCTTTCGCCAAGTAGCGGAGGCAGGACTCGAACCTAGCAACATTTGGTATCTATTGCACTTTTATAAATTCATAATCACCTATTTATCAATTAGATAGTTAAAACGCCCTAAAATAGATTCACCTATTACCAGTCCTAAACGTTCTACAAACGTTCTACTCTATTTTTTTTAAATACCATTTTTATATTATCTTTATACTAGTAGAAACACAACATATACATCAAACATACTAATATAAAGCAATGCCTAAAATAACTCATCCTACTCCTCGCGTCATCATAAAAAAGAAATCTAAAAATGCTTCAATTGGTTACCTCAATCTCAAATTTTTATATGGAATAAAGAAACTTGTCTATCCTCTAGGCGAAACCGTAGAAGCCAAATATTGGAATGCAAAAGCTGGAACTACGATCTTCAATAAAAAGCATGGACAAAGCTACATTGATATAAATACCAAAATCCAACAGTATAAGATGTGGGCTTTGGATATCTATGATGCTGATCACGACATCTCCATAGAAGCATTTAAAAAGGAGCTGGCATATTTAAATGGTAGCCAGACACGTCCTGGAGTAGTCGGGATCCCTACTCTATTCGAATTCATCGAAAGTTACATAGAGACTAAAAAGAATTCGGTATCTGGCAAACGTGGTACCTGGAAGAAATTTATTACCGTATTCAACAATCTTAAAGAATTTACAGAGGATAAAAAAATAACCTTGGACTACGACGATATCAATTGGAAATTCAGAGAACAATTCCTAGAATGGATGTATAGTCCTCCTCGTGAATTCTCTGCGAATAATGCTGCCAAAGTATTTGAGGTAATTAAACAGTTTATGAATGAGGCACTTAGATTAGAATATCATAATAATAAAAGACATCAAGAAAATGGATTTGGAGTAAAACGGGAAAAGGTACAAAGTAAAGTCCGAGTAACTTTTGAAGAACTTCGGAAATTGATGAAGGAGGATCTTTCTGAAAGGCCTCGCTGGGAACGGACAAGAGATTTATTTATAGTCGGGTGTTATACTGGATTGCGTTTTTCTGATTGGCATAAGATTTCTAAAGATAGCATTGAAGAAGAAGACGGTGAAAAGTTATTAGAGATATTGACGGAGAAAACGAAACAACTTGTCATGATTCCGATATTGCCTGAGCTTCAGGTCATCTTAAACAAATACGATTATGTATTACCAAGTGTCTCTGCTCAAGAATTTAATCGTACCATAAAAAAGGTTGCCAAATTGACTTTGAAAGAAAAGACCTTTACTCGTACTTATAATCAAGCTGGACAAACGAAAAGAGAAAAATCATTACGGTGTGACTGGATCTCCAGTCATTGTGCGCGCCGCTCTTTTGCTTCTAATTTTTATGAGTTAGGGGTTGAGCCATCCGAATTAATGCAGATTACTGGCCACTCTACCGAAAAACAGTTTTTCGAATACATTGATATTGATAAAAGAGCGGAAGCTAGACGATTCAGGATTACTGTTGCTCAAAAACTAGATCAGCAATATTTGAAAAAAGTATAATAGAGATCATTAGAAAATGATTAAGAGTTGAAGTTGTTTAAAAACTCCAAAATTGCCTGCGAGCTGATAAAATCTCCCAATTCTTCGTCTTTTTTCTCGTTCATAGTATTAAAATAAAATTTATTTTTCTTTTTTTTTAGAAAATTTTCCACATTTCCCATCTTGCGTTTCATTGCAAAATAGCGCATCTCCTAGCGTTTTATAACCCATTCAAAATATTGTATCTACATATAAAGCAATCGGGTGCAAGACATCCTTTCCACAAAAATATTCCAGATTTTCGTAGCAGACCAAAAACTTGAAGTCTGGTTGCTTTTACCATATATTTGTTACTGTATGGCGCATAGCTTTTGCTTTTATCGCCTTTGCTTAATCCTCTAATACCTATAAATAACATATCATGAGTACAAATTCGAACAATCCTTTTACAGTTTTACGAGACGAAATAACAACGTCGCTTCAATCGAACTTATCAAGTTTCAAAACAGAGCTTAAAAAAGAAATTGAACAGCTTAAGAAATCCTCTATCGGAAGTGATCCCATATATGGTAACGCTGGTGATGCGGCTAAACGATTTGGGGTATCGGCGAATACTATTCGAAACTGGGGACGTGCCGGAGATATTAAGAAGTGTATGGTTGGTGGTGTTTCCCTTTATAGTTTTGAAGAGATTGAGAAATTTATTGAATCAAGAGGATCTCAAAACAAGCATTCATTTTAATTCTAATGAAAGAAATATTGTAAAGCTTCTTTTCATAAAGTAGATAGTACGATTTAGTCTTTTAGGACCTCTACTCTACTTCTAATTTTTATTTAACATTTTATTTACTGCCTGCTTGACGTTGGCAGTTAGTTACCCATTTTGCGGTGATGACTCATCACGGCCTGGACAAACTATGTCTAAAATTAACCTTAACCCAAAGTATTTGAAGACGATGATATGAATCAAAAAATAAGAAGTTGATGACCAATTACTACTAATATAAAAAATGACTACACAATTTTATAAAATACATTTATATTATTTACAACCTTTAAATTTTAATTTTATTATGCAAACATTTTCAATATTTAATCATTTAAACCAAAATACCGGTCACCGAACGTTGCTCCAAATCATGAAGGGAATTAGAGGTAATTGCACCAAGAAAATAATTACGAAAATACGGGAGTTGATTCGGGATGAAAAAAAGCATCAAGCCGATCAACTAAAAAAAGAGTTGCCGGCTTTTACGGTTTCTGGATTATTTAACGATAGTCGAAAATTATCCTCTTTGAAAACCTATCATCCATTTGTAATATTGAACATTGATGAATTACCAAAAATCCAAAGCCAACGGGAACACAAATTGAGTTACCCGAATTATTAATCGATTCTAAAAAAACTAAAAACGATGGATATAATTTCGACGCACAAAAATGGTAGTAATGATATTACTTCTACCGATGTAAAAAATGAAATTGAAGCATTAGAGGCTGAACTCAACGAGCCGAAAAAAACCAAACCTAAACTTTTGGGTTCACCAAAGATTCCCAAATTTCCGGTTAATGCTTTTCCAAAAGATGTCAGGTTCATAATTAACGAATTTCATAAATCTACAAAGCTACCGATTGACTACTACGGACTTGGTATTTTAACCGTTTGTGCAAGTGCAATTGGATCAGGATTTTTACTAAAGATTAAGGAGGGGTATGATATTGCTCCTATATTTTACAGTGCAATTGTTGGCCCATCTTCGATTGGGAAAACCCCAGTATTGAAAGCTTGTATGGGTCCAGCGTATGAAATTGAAAAAGGCTACCGAGAGACCTATAAAAGAGATTTGGAACAGTGGGAGATTGAGAATAAAGATTCTGAGGAGAAATCTCAAAAGAAAGTTTGTAAAGAGTTTATAATTGGTGACGCAACAATTGAAGCTATAGGCCAATCTCTTAAAAATAATCCCAAAGGATTGTTACTTTTCCTGGATGAATTAGTAGCATGGGTAAAAAGTATGAACCAATACCGTAAAGGTAGTGACCTGGAATTTTGGCTATCCAATTTTAGTAATGGAACTGCAAAAATAAACCGAGTTAGCAGGGATTCTATTTATATAGAAAAATCCTTTGTAGGCGTATTGGGAGGTATGCAGCCCGCTGTTTTAGACTACTTTGGAAGTAATGACAAAAAAGATGTTGGATACTTACAGCGTCTCCTATTCGCATATCCAGACATACAGACGAAGCCTTACCCGACCGATTATGTACCAGACCCTCGGACGTATCAAATGTATAGAGATTTTGTTATTAATCTTCATACCCATAATGAGCAAGCTACTTCTAGTGAACCCATAAGAATTGAGTTGTCAAAAGAAGCGAAACAAGTATTCAGGGGTTTTGAAATTTATAATGTTGATCTTATTAACGATTCTGATAATGAAAATGTAAAGTCTTTACATGGAAAACTAGAGGATTATTGCTTACGCATTGCCCTGGTTTTGGAAATGATGAAAGTTGTACTAAAAGGGGGAAAAATGTCTGAGTCAACAAAAGTTCAACCAGAAACTATTAAAAGTGCCATCCTTTTAACTGAATACTTTCGAGCAACAGGATTAAAGGTTTCAGGCAAGATTGAAAAAGAAAATCCACTAGACAGATATACTATAATTCAGCAAAAAGTTTATGAAGCATTACCCGAAACTTTTACAACTGGCAATGGAGTAATTGTAGCCGGGAAATGTAAAATGAAGGAACGATCTTTTAAGAGATTTTTACAAGAAAAAGATCTATTTGATAAGGTGGCCCGTGGCCATTATGATAAGAAATTATAAACAGTGTTGGCACAAGCGTCATTAATGGCACAAACTCTAAAAAAGGAGTCACAATCAATTGATAGTCAGCGTCTTAAGCTGTATTAAGTTTGTGCCAATAGAGCCATAAATTTGGCACAAGTGGCACAAACTTTTAAGAAGTTGGCACAATTAAATTATTGATAATCAGCTAGTTATACCCCTTTGTGTCACTAATGACGTTTGTGCCAACCTAATATCCTAATCACCTTAAAATGATTGATTCAACCTACCAATACCAGCTACAAAAGTATAGGGGAATGCGTACCCGTCACGAATGCCCAGAATGTGAAAAAGCTGGAAAATTCACCCGTTACATTGACACCGTGACGGGTGAATTATTACCAGATAAATACGGCAAATGTGAGCGCTTGGATAATTGCGGGTATCATCTTAATCCGTATAAAGACGGGTATCATTTGGGACTGTCTACAAATGCAACCATGCAAGTATCTGTTAAGCCAGAGCGAGGACCTATCTACCTTCCTAAGACTATCTACGAGCGAAGTCTAAAGGGCTATCAGCATAATACTTTTACCAAGTACCTTATCAAATTATTTGGAGCCAATAAAGCCAGTGAATTGGTACAACGTTTTTTCATAGGTAATTCCTCCTACTGGAAAGGTGCTACCGTCTTTTGGATTATTATGCCAGATGGTAAAATTGCGGGTGGTCAAGTTATTCTATTTGATGAACACGGGCACACTATGAAAACCAAAAAATCAGATGGAAGTATTTACAGGCACAACAGTTGGGTACATACTGCTTTGATTAGAAAGTATAAGAATGAGCGTAAGCCAGTACCGCAATGGTTAAAAGATTATAGCGAGCATTCAAATAAGTCTCCCGTACCTTTTGGCTTACCTCAAATTTACTTAGAACCAGATAAACCCGTGGCCGTTGTAGAATCTGCAAAGACGGCTATTATTGCGAGCGGGTATGTACCTCAATTTAATTGGTTGGCAATTGGTGGAGCATCGTACTTGAATAGCGTCTACCGTATTAAACCACTGGAAGGTAAGGACATTATTTTATTCCCAGATAAAGGTCAGTATAAAGCATGGAGCCAAAAAGCCAGAGATTACGATCATCTTGCAAATTTCAAAGTGTCAGATTTATTGGAGCGAATGAATGCAGATGATGGAAGTGATCTAGTAGATTATTTGGTAAGGATCGATCATAGAGATTTTATAGAAAATAAATGATAAATTAAATAAATTGACAAAATGATTTTGCAGCTTGTGGTTTCACTAAAAGATGCCCTTAGCAGGTATTTTTTTTTGCCATAGTGTGAACGATGTAGAATGTTAATTATGATCCTGATTGCGTCGCTTTTTTCTATCCTCATCCTGCTTTAGGTAAAGCCTTCTTTCTTAAGAAAAAATACACGGACAGTTTCTAAAGAAAAATTGGATCTTATGCAATTTAATAGAAAATATTCGAATTCACCTTATACCGTTTTTATATAAATATTGGGATAGAAACGGTAGTAATAAATATGCATTAATTGTTAGAATCCGTTTTTGTCTGACTAAAACTAACCCTTATGAAAACCAGAAATAAACTAAAAAAACATCTAAAGATTTTGAAAAAAGACAAAGCGGATATCTGCTACGAAATGGGATTGGAATATAAAATCATAAAATTTAAACTGATCCAATCTTACGAATGGGAAACGAGATTCCAGCAAGTTGTTAAAAAGGTAAAAGTTAAGAAGCGGTTTAGAAAGGCACTGGCTAAAAAACTGGGGGTTAAATATTCAGAGGTAAAGAATTTATTTCCGGCTAGTTTGAATTCTACTTTGATCGCTAATTATTTGAATCCTCATTTTACTTTTTTTACGCACGAGGAAATTAGGGATATTTGTCAGGAGTTGAAGTTGGAGTTTGATGATTTTCCGTGAGGTTGGGCCTAGACAGAAGCGCTTTTGACTACATTTAATATTGAAATTTTGTATTTTGTATTTTTTTAATATCTTTAATGATACTTTATTGAGAAAATTTACTGGATAAAGAATGTAACTATTATTTTTTATTGGACCGAAAGTGGAGATAGAAATATTACGTTTTCATCAACGTTAGCGGCAAATAAATGAGATAAAAAAGAAAAATATAAATTCGGATTTAAATGAAAGAGTTAAACAGAATTTTAGTCCAATATGATACTGCAATAACTCTTGCGAATTCAAATTCTATCAATAAAAAAATGTTAGCTGTAATTTTATTTGACAATTTAGTTGAGATACAACTACTAAATAAAGTGAATAAGATCTTACAGTTTGATGATACGAATTGGTATAGCGGGACTCGAAAATATTCAAGAAAAGTTAGAAAAAAAGCGACACAATATATTGATGGAATGCTTAGCTTTTGTAAGCAACAAGATATTATTAGTGAAAAATATTACGACCTTTTAAATTTCACTCATAAAGTTCGTAATAAAGTGTATCATCAAGGAGAATCTAAAGAATATTTCCTTACCATTTCAATTGTAATTTATATCTCATTTATTACTGATAAAGTAAGAGAATGGAAAGGATCAATTGGTGTTTATGCCATAAATTCATCTCCAGATTCACTTGCTATTGATTTTGGAAATGGTAAAAAATTAGTTGATTTATTTAATCTTAAACCTGAAGAATATTTTGAAGAGAATTTAGATTATATCACTTCTAAGTACAATTTAGGCAACAAATCTATTCAAGAAGAATTATCAAAAAACTTATTATTAGAAATTTCAGTTATTGAGAGAAGAATTTTATTTTTAAAGGATAACCTAAAGAATATTAATTTCTATGATGTTCTTGGAAGCTATTGGTATTTAACAAGTTTTTTCCAAGAAAGGACTGAATCTAATGTTAAGCCTAAAAACATTGATAGGATTTTAATCATTTTTAATTTTTTAAAGAATTACTTGGATGAACTTGATGATATTAAAGGAATGAAAAATAGAAATAAAGAATTTATCAAATTATTTAATAGACATAAACGCGGATGGAATAATAAATATAAATATTGGATAGATTTAGAGAAGTACAAGGAAATAGCAATAAGTATCAAAAAAGACAAAGCTGAAAAAGCAATTCAAAGAGTAGTACAAATACAAATGAATATGCTAAATTTATACGAAGACAGTGAAGAAGCATCTTTTGAATTAGATGGGTATTTACAGCATTTGAGGGACCTTTATCGAGGAAAATAAAATAGCCCAGAACAAATGCAAAAACATCAATATCTCCCATTCGGTAACCACTGTGCTTAACGTAACCGCTGGGTAGATGATACTTACCCCCAGAAACCGAACCACTAGTTTAGTTGAAATTTACTAACTTGTAAAAAACAACTTCACATGAAAAAGAAAAGACGTGTGTTCACAAATGACTTTAAATTAAAGGTAATTTTAGAGA
>Ga0209831_1000641_pt1 | contig 33718 bp, 46 predicted proteins | sample Maine_Asex4_meta_FD_187451 | JGI IMG/M metagenome (GOLD analysis project Ga0209831, IMG submission 187451) | Marine algal microbial communities from Maine, USA - Maine_Asex4_metaG (SPAdes) (version 2) | ecosystem: Host-associated > Algae > Red algae > Unclassified | place: Maine, USA | collected... | reverse complement strand
CGGCGGGGCGGGGCGGTGCGCGGCGGCGGCGGCGGCGGCGGCGGCGGCGGCGGCCGCCTTCCCCCATTTCCTCGCCGTGCTCGAGGGGGAGATCCCGCGAGCTCCCTCAAGACCTACAGACTGAACGCGATCTCCAGTTCGCAACGGAGTTGACAGAACCATTTAGGAAATATCATCGAGCACTGATGTACAAATGACGAACGATTTCCATTCAAGAACAAGAGATCGGAATTCAGAATGAAAAAGTGCCGCCGAAGATGTAAAGAAATACTCCAGTAGTCCAATTATGGGATTCTACGGCCAATCACAATGCTCATAGAGAACATTCACTCGAACAAGTACATACTGATAAACGACTTGATCAAGGATGCTTAAGAATTGAAAAATTCTCAAGAAAGTTTTTGAGCACATGACTATGCTTGAGATCAGGTCTTTAAATGCTCTTCGGTAGTTCTTCGTGGCGTGCTCGTGCTTGAGCGCTGCAGCGGCGGCCGTCTAGACTTTGGCGACGGCAACGGACGCGGTTGCAAACAGTTCGTCAGGCACGGCGACACTTGCGGGTGAGACGACACACGTGTGGCCCCAACAGTCGCGACAGTCCACCCCACTGTCCGCCATCCCCCCGCCCGACTGTCCGCCATATCTTTGCCCCACTTTCCGCCCCGCCCCACCCCGCCGCGCCTCCCCGCCCCCGCATTACCCCCCTCCTAATCCGCCGCTGCCCCACAGGCGCCGCCGCTCTGGCCGGCCCCCTCCCCTCCCATCGCCTGTTTTTCTCCCTCCGCCACCCTCCGGTTTTGGCGGCGCGCTACCCTCCAACCCCCCTCCCCCCCGACCCCCCAACCCACCATTGACGGCGGCGGCGGCACCGTCGGTGGCGCCTCCCCTCCCCCTCCCGCCGCTCCCCTTGTCTTGAGGGGGCGGCTTGACGTGGCCGCCGCCGACGCGGACCTGGTGCCGCACGTCGCCACCGTGCGCGTGGGCGACATTGCGGACGAAAATGACCTGGGGGGGTGAGCGGGTGGGGGGAAGGGGCGGGGCGGGGGCGGCGCCGCGGTTGGTGCGCCCTGCAGACGCGGACCTCCACGTACACACGTACGTGCTGGAGGGGGGTTCCAGCTGGAGGGGGGTTTCACCGCCACCGGCGGGGGGGGCGGTGCCGCCAACGGCGACGCGGGCCCCGACGGCGTTGCCCTTGACGGCGCCGAAATCAGAGCCTGAATCACAGCCGAACGTTTAATAGAGATGCTCTCAGACGGCCTCGAAGGCTTCTTTTCTGAGGCTAGCGCACAGCCCAAGTCATGCGGGAGTGTCTTGGCCGTGAGACCTTTGTTAGTATCGACATGTTTTCGTTGACACTGTACTGCATTGGATGACATTGGATGACGTCTCACTTGTCAGACCTCGGCCACGAGTGGAAGCTCTTCGGGTCCTCGCCACACCAAAGTCCTGAATCACTGCCAAGCGTGTGTGGTGGAAATTCCCTCAGACGGCCTCAAAGGCCCTTTTCCTGAGGCTCGCGCACAGGCTAAGTCATTCACGAGTGTCTTGGCCGTGAGAGCTGTTCAACCCAGAATCGTGGTCGCATTAGAGACGCCCGTCCTTGCTGTGGGTCTCTCTGGTGGCGTCGAGAAGGCACACCTGCGTGATTTGCGATTGTTACACCACAGGTCGAACGAATCATCTGACTTCAGTCCTGCACGGACTCAGTTTACTTCTTGTAGCCCCCCAGCACGTAGTCAAAAAACATTCCTTGTGTTTGTTTACAGGCAAGGTGACTCTCACTTGGGCCACTGGACGCACAGGGGTGGATTGAGGACCCACCCTAACGCTTGAGATGCAGTTGAAATGATGTCCTGATCAGATCAGAGAACTCCAGCCGACACAGTTGTTGCGGATGGCCGTATGCTTGCACGCATTTGCCTGACTTTGGTATCATTATGGACAACGCTAAGGTCAGGTTGGCGGTCAAGGCCTCACGCTCTCAGTCTTGGAATCGACCGGTCGCGGCCAAGGACATTGCAGCAGAGAAATGACATATATGGACTAGAAAATGACGACAAGATGCAACCATGTATTTCTTGGAGCACGTCGAGAGCCGTCCCGATGTCGTGTACAGCACTCGAGATGCAGTGCGATGCAGTAATTGACATCCAGATGCAGGTGGGCGCGGCTGCCGACGATCGAGCCGAGCACTGCTCAATCGAGCGGACGCGTTTACGCTCCAGAGCTCAGTAAAAGCGGTTTGTACTGCTCGTTTCTGGAACAGAACCGGTGTTGGACTCGCGAAGGACGCTCTGTTCTTCTTTCATGGTGCAGAACAGAGAGGGAGCTGGCTTGTGGCGTCACTCTATCGGCCTTTTCCCATCCTATGTCGTGTGCACAAGAGAGGCATGCGTCGCTCTTCAGGGTGGTTTACGATTGCACAACCATCTCTCTGAACAGTCTGCTGCTGGGTGCCTCAGCGCCTTTCATAGACGACAATGTGCGCCGTTTCGCCCTCCAACTGATTCTTCTTGCGTTTTCTGCCCCTGAAAGACCACAGCGGCGAGCAAGTGCAACCACTGCAACAGCTCCCCGTTCCCTTGAAGGGAGAAAGGAGCAGAATGTGTTGGCTGCAGAACATTTCATCTAGCAAGCCAGCCCGGAAAACCGTTCCTGGGCGCCGATTGGAACACCAGAGTACGCATTACCCGTGGTGCCTCTTCGGAGCAATCGTTCTGAAGGTCATAGGCCGTTTTAAACAGGTACGCGTAGGGAAATACTGAATGAATAGCGGAGCACGCAGTTTTTTTCTGGAGCCGAACTGTCGGCCATGCGTGCATGCGGTCGACCTGCAAAAGCCACGAGGTGGGCTCAGCTTTTAATACCGCATCGCGGCTCGCACAACTGAAAATCTGCGCATTCTCGCCGCATTCGACATCAGAACAGTCCGCGTCAACCGCGCGGTGCTCTACGGGCGCCTCAGTCGTCACGACCTGCAGAGCCGAAGGCTCGCAGCATCGAAGACAGCAGAGCCAGCGAAGACTGACCGCAACTGTGTTGCGGTGTCAGCCGCTATCAGAGCTCTCATAGCAGTGACAGATTTGCTGTGAGGGGGAAGGGGGATGAATTCACCAGCCATTTCATCCTTCCGTTCATCATGAGGCGTCGAAGCAGTGTCCCAAGAGCTTAGTCATACTTTGGAATTCGCAGCACTGAGCCTTTCCATATTCGTGGAAATTGAAGTTCGGTTTCGAATCGTGCAGTTCGTCATGTTGTGTTCCACGTATGAAAAGTCCCCCTGACAACGTTGCCGGTCATTAATTCATACGTCGGACAAAGAGAGATGGCAAACAGCACTGATGCTGTCCGGCTCAAACAAGCCGCCTTCATCGCACACAATAGTACTCGATGGCCGGCTGATTTCCACATGACAGCACCAGCTTCATGCTCGATTGCTGTGTCGAAGAAACAGCGACTGTCAGTCACCGGCAAGCGTCCTGAGCGGGGGCTCAGACCACTAGGGTTACGCGACGACAGTTCTCGGCTGACTTTGACAGAGCTTACAGAGCGGCACGCCTGAGCTCCAACCATTGACAGTTTGGCATAAGCGGTCACTTGAGGGCTGACCGCCATGGTCTTTTCGGGGTGACTGCCATAGTTCTCGCATTGTTCGTGGAGGGACGTATGAGCCTTGATGGTTGAGCTCTGGGCGTGAACCTCGACGCTACCTGATGGTCCGTGCAACAATGGCTGTATGATAGGTGACTTGCAAAAAATACGCACTTATGCGGCAAAGAACAATTGTACGAATCTTGTTGCTTGCAGCCCTTCCATCAATGCAGACGACGTTGGCCGTCACCCATTCTGGTGACGACTTGCGCCGCGAAACAGGCGTGATGGCTTGCGATGAACGCCTTCTGTCGCCCTCGCGTACCCTCAACGATATGGCTCACGCCCGGTTTACGTGCGAGAGCGCTCTGCCCGATGTTGCCACCATTGACGCCGAGCTTGCCCGCAAAGTGAATCGCGCCCTCCCTCTTCCTCGTTTTCCGGCTTCCTCGGCGTTCGACACTTGCCGTGGACGGCACGGAGGTCCTCTTTCTCGATACGTTTCCTCTCGCTGTTCATCTGGCGCCCCTGGTTGATGTCTCTTCGCGACGCCTCTTTTCTTGCATTGGTGTCGCCCTATCCTCGAACTTTTCCGAGTGCCGCACACCTACTTTGACTATGCAGTGCTCTGGCTGCGTACATTCGACTCCTCCCGTGTCACGGCCGGCCGGTCTCGACCTCCTGGGATGCGGCGTGCGCAAATAGGAGGCAGCGGTGGATGTTTTCGTCGGCATGATGCGCGCGGTGCCGCGAGGCGGGGGAGTGTCGCATGATTGAGTAGCAACAACGGCCTTGGGAGTGTTTGCTTGGAGCAATACCCAACTGGGCAGAGGCTCGCAAGTGTCGTCAAGCAGCACAGGAGAAGGTGCACGTATGGACGAGGGCATGATCTTCCTTTCTCTTCTAGTAGCCGGAGGGTGCTCGACGAGCGCGGCTGCTGGTGACGAGAGGCACGGCAACGCCTCATCCGACAAATTCGCGGACGTCGTTCCGCAGGTAACAACAGCTTTGGATGCTCCACCTGTTCTATCAGGCTTGCTTTTCCCCGCTCTTCTGCAGAAATAATTATGTTCTCAATGGCGGCGCAGATTAAACGAGGCACATCCATTTGTCAGTCCTCGATTCACGCCGCACTGTGGCGGGAGCTGATGACTTCGACAACAGTCGAGCCCATGCGCCTTAGCAGGATTCATTGCGCTTTCTGACAGAGCGATTGCGCCGGGCGGAGCGGTGCCTCGTAGACATGTATGCCATCACCCTATCTCGAAATCCAGGTGCTCATGACAAGGGGTCATCTTTGTGGCGCTACCAGGAGCTTTCCGCGGAAAAGTGGAATCTCGCAGTCCTCTCTGGGGTGCCCGTCGCAGAGTTTTCATCAGCGCACGTCGATGCCTTTCCCGGTCTGATGAGTGGGCGTCTTTCAGAGAGTGGGCCATTCTGTCGCAAGCCCACGGCGAGAGAAGTGGCGTTCAGGTCTTCGCAGTGTCGCGTGCAGGCCCTGTTGATAGATGTCTCAACACCCGCGACGACAGATTGCCGCAGCAGACCCGTCGGCCATCAGTGCGCTCGACACCGCTAGAGGTGCGCTTGTCCGGAAATCATACGACAGACTTGCTACAGGTTGTGCCTAGCATTGTGCATGATCTATTTCTCCCTCTTTAGAAGCCGTCTTAGACCTGACTTGTGACGCCGCGGCCGGTTTACCAGGGTCGTAGGAGTAATTCCATCTGTGAGTACCACCGGCGCACTCGATGCATTATGTGGCACGATGAGAAAGCGATTATGGAAGAATAGATCCAGAAATGGCCGCAGCGCAACCCTGCGAACTAAAGCTTCTTTGTGGTGTACACTGCAGCGTGGGCTGCGTCATTGAACACTGATGTGGAGGCCACGTGCCGAGAATGTATTTGCAGAAGAGATCATGACAGTCCAAAGAAAACCAGCGAAAACTTGGCTCTTGATTTCGTCGGTTCACGAGTTGCATGCTCGGATATCAGACATTACAAGACAGTGCGAATTGAAAAGCGCTGTTTTCTCGCAGCCACGCTCTAACGTGTGCGTGCGGCATGCCACGTCGCTTAAGCAGCCACATTCTGTGACCTGCCGCTGGCCTGGCGCCAACGCCACCTCCGTGCTCTTTGCTGCTCATGTCAACGACAGTTTGCAGCCTTGGCTGTTGCTGACTCACATCTGGTCGCATGGAGACATGGACAAAAAGTTGTTTGGTTGCAAGGTCAATGCCACTCGCTGAATCTTTGTCGAGTCATGTTCACATGCCGCTGGCGTGCAGATTTCTGTCCCATTTTCTTTATCGGAGCGTGCTTTGCAAGTGACGATCTCACGGCGGAGCGTCGTGCTTTAGTTTTCGAAAGTGTTCAGCGTGGCAAACTTCATCACCCTGCTCGGCACTATTGCAAACTTTATCGGTCCCGAGTGCTTTACTTCATGCTTTACCGCTCGCGAATCCTTATCTGCGGCGCACTCGTTGCAGCTCGCGGTACCTAATGCCCCCGGCAGCGGTGAGATTAGTGGCGGTGCTCACCTCTCTGTACTACCAACGCCGTTTTCATTGCCACATCCCATGGCCTTCCCCTCCGCTGGTCGAAAGGGGCAGGTAGGAAACCTTTGGCAACATCCCCGGCAGCTAGGCGTTGCCAACGGTGCGCACTCAAGAGGTGCGTCCTTCACGACAACAGATCATCAGCGCACGCCGGCAAGTCAATCTCGCGGGAGGCAGGTGAGAGGTGCGATGACGGCTGCCGCTGTCCCACAAGCGGCGAGCGAGTCCGCGGCCTCCGTCGCATTGCAGTTTTTCAGGAGCAGAAGCGTCTTCTTGAAATGGGCTTCAGGAACTGAAAAGCCCGAAGTACTCAAAGAGGACGTTCCACAAAATTGAGTATTACACCGCAGCCTGAGCGTGTGATCCACTATGGGCCTGGCGCCTTCTTTGATGGGAGTTGCGACGAAGCACGCTTGAGCCGGCTTGCGCCCTGCTTCTTCGGCCTTACTGGTGGGTAGTACAATTGCATCCATGAAGGTAAGCCTGTTGCCCCCACGTGCTCAGGCGCGATTTTCGTCTGCCCGCTTCTTCGTCCTCCATGATATCATCATGTTCAATGTCGAGTTACTAGACGGCTTCGAATGCATCTGTTAAATGCTTTGACACCAGCCCAACGCACCTATGCGAGGGATGGTTGTGCTCTTTCGGGTGCTGTTGAACAGCTCCCTCCTGAGTCCGGCCAAGGCATGTTCTCGGACACCCCCGTACTGTGTGTGCGGTCTGGTCTGCAGTGCTTGCGAACCACGTTGCGTCTCCTCGAGTCACTTTTAGACAAGGAGCCGACTCTCGCTTCTTAGACCTTCAGAACCGGATGCAACAGGCAAAGCTATGACAAGACGACGTTCCAATACTGTAAGTAACGGTCCGTCATTCAACTCCTGCCCACGTCGTGACACTCTTTTCCACGAACGAGCTGGCGCGCGAGCACAATACTGAGCTACCTGACCAGCTCAAGACTCCCGTGGTCGATTATCACGCTGTTGAAGAGTACAAGCAGCTCGGCGAGGGGCAGGCCGTCCCGCTGGTGGCAACTATGACGGCGGCAAAAAAATTGTGGTAACCCTACGTGTCGGAGCAGTCGTGAAGCTGCCTTCCAGCCAGTTTTTTCAGTTGTAGAAGCTGTACGCAGGCTCCTGCGGTGTCGTCGTTGGCTTGATAATTGCATACGACGCGACTCTTTTTCGCAAGGAGCGTCTGCCTGTCCTCCAGTTCGCGCGGAGAGGCGCAAGTGGCTGAACGCGCGTCAACGTTCTTCACCAAAAGATTCAACCCGGTTCTCCCAAATAAAAATGGCGTGATGGCAGATGCAGTACGGCGTCAAGTCCCTCTGCAGATCGGCTTGGGACTTGTCAATTCACGAGGCTCAAAACCTGCCTCTAGACCGCGTCGCGTCGTCATTGTGCTTGGTCTTCACCTTCGCTATGGTGCACGTCGCGCTCTCGCGCGATGGGCACCTCTAGTGTCCATTCTACTGACCGCCTCATTTGAGCCTCTCATGCTCATTTGAGCCTATTTTTGATGCCTCTCTGTGCCCATGTTCCGGCCTCTGCTGCTCTTTCTATGAATAGATCCGGACTCAGCGCAGTCCCCTTACCTCTGGGCCATCTCGGCGTCTGTGTACGATGAAAACTCGGAAGGGGTGCGACAGACACGCCAAAAAGGCCGCGCTTCCAGGCCATATGAGAGGGAGCCTCATTTGAGCCTCATCTGAGGCTCATTTGAGCCTCGGGAGCAGTAGAATGGACACTCGGATATTGCTTCGTTGTCATTCGAAGCTTCACCAGTGCGTATTTGTCCAAAAGCGCTAGCGTTTCAGGACTCGTTGCGTCCGCTGATCTTGTAAAAGATGTGGATCGATCAAATCGCGTCCGTTCAGTGTCCTATCCATTGGCTTCTGCATCCTGCATACGGACGAGTACAGTTGCGTGGAGTCGTGGGCAGTAATGTACGGTACGCGCGTGTTGTTCTGCATGTACTTCTCATGTGCACGTCGGTTCTTACAGATATAGATATTTTACGGCCTGCGCGGACCGACACCTCAACAGCACTCGTTGGAAGCCTTACGAACAGAAGTGCTTGTTGCAGTGAAGCAGCTGATGCATGAGCGGATGACGCCTGAACACTGCATGTCGAGCGTTTCCTTATTCCCCAGCGAATACGCAACGACCAGCCGTGCCCCCTGGCAAGGCTTTGGCGCATCCACCGTCCATGAATACGTGACGGCTTCATTTCTGAAACTGCCGATTGTAGGAACCTGTCGGAAGCGGGCGGAAACGACCGTTAGTTTTCGCTCTGCAGAAGGCTTCGCAAGAGGGTTCCGCTGGTGACGTGTCCCAGTTTTTACATAAGCAAGTCTGCTGTCGGCCATAATCTGGCTGTTGATTCTCTTTATGTATTTGATCACCTGTTAAGGCAGCGCTCTATCGCCCGTGCATGCTTTTGCATCTGGCAATGTTCTGCACGATCCTCGTCGTCGTTGTCCTCCTCTGTGACCACCTTTACTACAGTCGTGATCGCCCCCTTTCTTTCTGGAGCCCCTGCGAAGGGGCTCCCCGTGCCGGCGCATCGATCGTTGACGATCAGAAGAGGAGCTCCTCGGTCATGGACGCCCCTGTCGTGCGACAAACCGTCGCACCGGTTGATCTTGACCGAAAAAACAACGAAGAAGACGACGGGAAGGAGCATCGCTCGGACGTCCATCAAGTCACTGCGAGCAGAGTGTGGGTGGAAACCGCTGCGCACGCAATCAAGAGCATTCCGGATGCAGACGAGCGCAGCGAGGTGAATCGGGAATGGAGGAGCTCTCAGATGAAGGAGGTCGTTTCGGCGCTTCCCGTTCGTGTGGGGGAAACCCCCTCTCCTCTGATGACGCGGTTTCTCCGGTATCAGCCGGGGGAGGGGCCGCGAGCACACACGCAATGCCCCTCGAGGGAGCGGTGTGCGGCGCCCCTTCAGGGCGCATGCCAGGTGGAATTTGGCACCGCCCCCGAGGCTTACCTCCCCCTCCCCCAGAGGCCGAGTGCGGCAGGGCCTGACGCGGATGAGGGGCCACTTGACCCCTCGATTCGGGCCCCCTGAAGGGGCCTGGAAGCTTGTGGAAGCTTCTTTGAAAGGGAAAGGGCCCTGGGCCATGATTAAATCTCGTCCACTGTCGATATCCCACAAGAACTTCTATCAGAGACTTGAGAATCCGGGGATAAGTCCCTAGTGATTAATTGGGCAATTTTAGTCCGAGCTGGCTTAAATCCAGGAACGATATCTCTCCTTCAGTGGAAGAGGATCCCTTGATCCGTGGCAGGGGCCACCAAGACCTCACATCAGGGACCGTGGCCCGCCGGGCCCCGGCCCCCCTACGACCGTCTCTTCCTGGGTCGGGATTGTGCACGTCCTACGTCTTGTTTCTGAGGGTTTATAAGTGTATGCTTTGGGGGCATCGTGCGTACTCGAATAAATCAGCGTCGCGTTTGCGTCAGTTCCGGCGTTCTGGTGCGCTCCGCGCCCTGTGATCCAGGGGTTTGTGTTCCCTCTCCTTTGTGTCGCTCCGCATCCTGTGCTGGAATTTCTGACGGGGCGGTGCCCCATCGGCTTTTCGGGCAGAAACCAGTACATTTGGTGGATCAGCGGGGGATACGGGGTTTGGCTCTTTCTGATCAGTCTGGTCGACCCTGTGTCAGTTCTCACGGTGGTCTTTCTTCTGTGCTTTGTCATACCCTTGGGTGTGACTGTTCTGTTCCGATTATCTTTGAGGATTGATTGTTTCCGCAGGAGGACGGTGTCTTCCCGCCATGAACACCACTGAAGTGACGGAGACCGGTGCCCCGGAAGCCGGCAACCCGTCACGGGGCTACCGTGACAGAGCCAGCAAGGGCTCGGGGTCTCAAACCCCCGGAGGGATCCCTCCTCGGCGGGAGCGTCACGCCGGCAGCGCCACGCCAGAGCGTGGCGCGCCGAGCGACGGTGGTGGAGACGGAAGGGTATGACCGTCTCTTCCCCCCCATGGTGCGAGGGGCACAGGCGGAGGAGTATTCCCGTTTCTCCCGCCCCAAGGAGCCGGAGGTGTAGACGGAGGGATATTACTGTCTCTTCCCCCCGAAGGTGCGGAAGGCGTAGATGGAGGTGATTTCCCACCTTCTCCCCTCCAAAATGTGAAGGGTGGAGCCGGAGGGGCATTCCCGCCTCCCTTTTCTCTACCCCCGGGTAGGCGGGACCAAGCGGTCCCCCGTGTTCCATGGGGACCAAATGACGGGCGGGCGAGAGCCGCCGGCCCACCCCGAACACCTCCTCGTGGAGGTGGTGACCGGGCCCCAACGGGGGTCCAAAACGCGGCTGCCATATCGGCAGCCCTACAGGATTCGTTGGACGCTTTGTCAAGCCCCTTACACGATCGGCTGTCTCTTATAGAGACAGCCCTCGGGACCACTAGACGGTCCCGGCGCCAGCGTCGGCGCATGAGTTCCTCCTCCTCGGACGGAGAGTACTGCGGGGGAGATGGGGGCCGCCATGAGCCGCGTCGATCGATCACTCGTGCCCTAGGGCACGAGCTGGGCGGGGTAATCCACCGTCGGATTCCCCCCAAGATCGTCCCCGCGGACGATCGCTACGCAGCAGTCTTAGATTGCGCAGCTTATGCGTTGGCGAATACCGACATCCGGTACGACCGGACCATGGCGCACGGCCTAGGCCGTCTGCGCAAGGGTGTATCGGCCACTTTTAGCCGTGACGCAGAGTGGGATGGGATGCCCGCCTTAGTCGTCTTCGAATTCTTCAGCCGCTTCGTAAAAGCGGGTGATGACAACGATGTCTCGGAGGGCCGGGCTCTGTATCTCCTTCCCGAGTTCAGTAAGGGTACCCTCAAGCGGGAGTTGTATACGATCATGCCGTCCCTCCAAGGAGGGCGGAGTGCAGAGGTCAGCTCCTACGTGGAATTGATCAACTGGCTCCTCCGCAAATACGCGGATGAGCAGTCGCTAAGCGACCAAGATGCCCTGTTCCATTGGGCCGCCCAAGGGGCGGATAAAACAGAGAATGATCACTACGTACACCTTCGGGGTTTACGTCGCCTTTGTATTTTTATTCACTTGGAAGGACAAATGGATAGTCGCTATATGCACGGGCTTGGTTGGGAGACTTGCGCCGATGTGCGCGAACATAATACCGATAACATGCCAATGGACCTGCTGGTACAATATGCCCAGCGGAAGGGGGACTTCTGTCGTAGACGCCTCCAGGAACAAAAGGATGAAGAGGACCGACGGGCCGAGGCCCGTCGGGTACGTCGCGCTGCCCGGCCAGCGCCGCGGAAATGCGCAACCGCGGCAGTAACAGCCCCACCTCAGGTGGGAAAAGTTCCTTTGGGTCCTTCCCGATGGGGCCCGCCTGAGGTGGGGGAGGCGGATCCCTCCCGAAGGGACCCCCCGAAAGTTGGTGAAGCAGGTCCATCCCGATAGGGCCCCCCTCAGGTGAATGAGGTCCCTCACGGCCAGACCCAATGGGCTTCCGCTAAGGTGGGGGAAGGGCCTCGAGGGTCTTCCCCGCGAACCTCCACCAAAGTGAGGGAAGCGCCACCTGGTCCTCCCCGGGGAGAAGCGGGTCGTCCCGGGCGACCCGGGACGAATAACTGTCTCGCATTTAACATGCGGGGGCATTTCTTCAGTGAGTGTCCCCGCCTTGACGCGATGACAAAGGCTCTGTTGACCAAAGACTTTATGGAGCGGTGCCAGCAGCGCCGCAAGACGGCGGTGGAGATCCGTAAAGGACAACCGGTCGCGGCGGTGAGGGAACATTATGGTCCCTCGTGGTCGTCTTCGGATGACTCAACCTCCCCAGGGACGGATGCGGCCGAGCAGGACGAGGAGGACAACTCCCCCTCGGGAAACGAGTAGCGGGTGGGTTTGTCCCACCCGCCCGGGAGGTGAGTGGGGTCGACCGGAGATGCAAGTCATCTCGGGGGGCCGGGAGGAATCGGCCTAGTCGAGTAGGGCGGGCCTCCCAAGGGGGACCCCCAAAGGGCACCCCTTGCGCTTTCATGCCCTCGTTTAGTTACCAACTAGCCGTTCGGGTATTCCTGTCGGCAGGATTTGATCTCACTACCCGGGTTATATTGGATTCGGGCAGGGGCCCAACACTTATAGACCGGCGGCTATTGCCGGTCGACACCCCGCTACAACCGCTGGGTGATCTCGCGAAGATGTTCCATGACGTCAATGGGGGCTGGCTCCCCATTGTTGGAGCTGTCTGTCTTGGTGTGACCCTTGGGGGTCAGACCTCCTATATCTCCTTTGGAGTTGTGAACAATATGAGTGTCCCAGCTATTCTGGGCGCCTCCTTTATCGATGTCGCGACGAAAAATATTGCGACAAAGGAGCAACATGTGGAACTCCTCCATGGCACTAAGGTGCCGATGAAAAGAAGAAAAGCCCCTAGGGGATGTCCCGATCCCTCTATCTCGGCGGTCTGTGCTTGCCCCGAGGGGCTAACGGCTCATCTGAAGCCAACCCGGAAGACCTGAGTCAAACCCCGGACAATAGCCCATGTCCCCGTAAGGAGTACGTACACGGGGCATGGCCTCGTAAAAGGGCGACCGCCGTTGTACCACAAGCATGGTCTACAGGTCCCCCAAGGCTCTGCCATAATAATGGCAAACGAGCCCATAACCATCCAGGTGAAGTTCCTGGGCGTTACGCCGTTGCGGCTAACAACCGATATGACAATCGGGTACATCGACGCACATGAGGGGCCGACGTACGAGGTCTGAAGAGCGACCTCAAGGAGCTCGCTACGACCCCGAAGGGGGCACAGAATTCACGTCTGCCGAAGGTGGATGCTTCGTCGGTGCCGGCAGAGTGGTCGGGGCACGTAAAGGCCCTCCTCCAAAAGCATTCCTCTCCTTGGGAGGGAAAGCTCGGCTTAATCCGAAGTGTGGAACACCGCATCGGACCGAAGCCTGGGGCTGTCCTTGTGAAACAGCACCCATACAAGGCCGGGGCAATGGTCCGGGAGAGAGTGAAAGGGGAAATCGAGCGTGTGCGCTCGATCGACGACATTGAGCCCGCGAGCGAGGAATGGTCTAGCCCCGTGGTGCTGGTACCGAAGCCTGATGGTTCGGAACGCTTCTGTATCGATTAAATAAAGCTCAATTTGATGACTATCAAGGATGCGTACCCCATCCCACGGATGGATGAGTGCATTGACTCCTTAGGGAATACCAGGGTGTTCTCCACCCTGGATCGTAATTCGGAATTCTGGCAAATACCAGTAGCCGAGGAGGACAAACACCTCACAGCTTTTCCGTGCCACTCGGGCGCGTGGCAGTGCGTGCGCCTTCCCTTTGTGTTGTGCAACGCTTCTGCGACTTACCGACGCGCCATGGATATGATCCTGGCCGGTGTGAAGTGGCAGATATGTTTGGTATATCTGGATGATGTGATTGTTTTCTCGGGTTCCCCCGAGGAACACTTACAGCACCTTGAGGAGGTTTTGACCCTGCTCAGAAACGCAGGGGTCACCCTTAAGGCGTCTAAGTGCCACTTCTTCCCGGAGGAAGTGGAATACCTTGGTCATGTGATCCGACCAGGACGGGTACATGTCCTGGAGAAGAACGTCCGGGCGCTTCGGGGTCTCCGTTATCCGGAAACCCAGACACAAATGAAGAGCTTTCTGGGTATTTGCGGTGTGTACCGCCGCTTTGTAGCAGACTTCGCTAAGATAGCGAAGCCACTAACGGCGCTTACAAGCACAAAGCTTCCTTAGAAGCTTCCTCCACCCTCAGGGAAGGAGACGGAAGCCTTTGAGATACTCCGAGGACGTCTTTTAGACGCCCCTATCGTATCTCTGCCCAAGAGGCACGTGCATTATATCGTCGACGTCGACGCCAGCTATGAACAGCTGGGTTGTTGCCTCCAGCAACAACAGTCCGAAGGGGAATACCACCCCATAGGCTACCATAGCCGTGCGCTTCTCCCTACGGAGAAGAACTATTTCGCCACGGAAATCGAGGCGCTAGGCGTCGTCTGGGTCGTGACCTATTTACGGTCCTACCTAGAAGGTGCGGAATTTATGGTGCGGTGTGACCACCGCGCCCTGAAATCGGTTCTCACTAGTATGAGTCCAAATGCTCAGATTAACCGATGGCGACTCCGACTATCGGAGTACAATGATGAGTTACGGCATAAGCCACGTAAGGATCACAAGGTGGCAGACGCGCTATCGCGTCTCCCCACCGAGGGTTTGGACACCTCGCCCCTGGACGAGGATATCCCCGTCCTGGCGGTCGAGACCCGGGCCAATGACGCCTTACAAGAAGCGTCACCGGAGGAGGCCCCTATGGGGGCCATGACGGCCCAAGGGATCATCCTGGGCCAGGCTGAGGACGCCTTTTGCCAGGCCAGGCTTCAAGAGCTCGATGCTCTTTCGCCTCCCGACCCCGCGTTGAGTCGTCAAGCGTTCTTCTTCCGAGAGAAGAACGGGCTACTCTGCCGTCGCTAGAAGTACCGACGGGAAACCCAAGTGGTTATCCCCGAGGCGCTAAAGAAGCGCCTCCTGATTCACCAACACCATTCGGTGCTATCCGGGCATCCCGGCTCGAGACGGATGTATGACACCCTTCGTAGGTACGTGTACTGGCCTACGATGGTCGTCCACGTATACAAGCACGTGGAGCAATGCCCCACGTGCGCCAAGAACCGTCTCTCAGAGAGAAAACATACGACGGTGATGAAACTTTTCACCGCCGACGAGCCCTTCTCGGGGCTCGCCAAGAACCATCAAGGCCCACTGCCCACCTCTAAAGGGGGGCACAAGCACGTCCTGGTCTTCTGTGACCGGTTAACTATGGTGACAAGAGCCATCCCTATGAGGGAGGCCACGGCACTGACCGTGGCATCGGCCTTTTTAGATACATGGGTAGCCGCATATGGCATCCCCGACGCGGTCCTTACGTACAACGGACCGCAGTTTGCCTCGGTATACTACCAGGGCATCCTGGGTTTACTCGGTATAGCTTCGAACTACACCTCGCCTTATCACCTGCAGACGAACGGGCAGGTGGATGGATACAACCGCACCCTTGCTCGACAGCTCCATTTCTATGTGGCGGAGCACCAAGCCGAGTGGGACAGCCATCTGTCCCTTTTGACAACCGCGTACAATGCGCAGGTCCATTCTAGCACTGGGGAAATCACCTCTGCTTTCGTAGGCCCGAGGCGGCTCCAACTCATTGGGATTGAGAGAATGCGTCGGCTGAGACGAGCCGAGGAACGGCCCGTCGACGCCAGCTCGGCGGCGGAACAGTATGTTGAAGACCTGAAGGCCCTCACTCCCAAGGTCCGGGAGCATCAGGGGAAAGCCCAGGCAGCGTACAAGCGCGCCTTCGATGCGCGCGCTCGAGAAAAGAATAACCAGCTAACAGCTGGGGACTGGGTCTATCTGAATGCCCACTCCCGCTCGCCAAACAAGCTTAAGTGCAAGACCCAAGGGCCTTCCATGGTATTACAGACCGATGAATACCGATTCCTGATAAAGAGCACCAGGGGCATCAGGACGGTGAGCAGTGACCATGTCACTGGAGCTCCCACGTCCCCGGCGCGGGATGCCAAGTGGACCCATGCCCTTAGGGCACAAGCCCTCTTTGAGGAGGGGACCCACCTTAAGGATGGTCCCGAATACGTGTTCGAAAATTGTATCAAACATGGTTGGAATGATGACGGGCAATTGAAGCTCTTAGTCAAATGGTTTGGGTTTCCCGAAGGGGAAGCCACGTGGCAATTTGCCTCTTCTCTTCCGAGAGAAGCCCTCCGGAAATACTGTCTCCGGAAGAACATTAAATTCCCCGCCTTGCCACGGCAAGGGGTATAATTCTCTGACCAAGTCAAGAAAAGGGTGCAAGACCTGCAAGTCGCCCGGGCTGTCATGGAGACCAGAGTCACAAAGAAGAGGGGCTAAGCCCCTTTTTTCCCTACGGGGCCCTCTCGCACTCTCCCTCACAGTGCGGCACCTACCCTTAAAGAAGGCGGTGAAGGGTAACACAATCAATGACCGAGTGAAAGGGGTGCCAAGCATCCCCGGTGACAAGTCACCAACCCTCGGAGCGAGAACCAAAGTCAGGGTTATAGCCCTGACAGGGATCCTCATCGCGCGAGTCATACCCCGGCCCAGAGAAGGTCGGAGGTGTCGCCGAGGGACCGGTCGTCGTCCCATAAGGGACCGGAATAGCAACACCAGAGCCCGCCCCATAATGGGACGGGGTAGCCGAGCCCGAGCCCGCTTCATAAGGGGACGGGGCAACCGAACCCGAGCCCGCCCCATAATGCGGCGGAACAGAAGAGCCAAACCTCACCCCGTAGTGGCGTGGGGAGGGGGACGGCGGACGCTGGGGCGTTGCCGGCGAAATACCACCCCCGGCCGGAACCGGGGGCGACGCCAAGTTGCGGATAGACCTTCTCGCCAAAACGGTGTTGGTCTCCGCCACGGCAGCGCCATACTCCTCCGCCAAGAGGCGGCGGACCGACTCTACTGTACTCCGAGTGTACAGCACGTCCGCTTCTCGGTCACCTTAAGGGCGAGACACAATAACGGCCATCTCGTTGCGAAGCCGCACCAAGGTGCGGCTTAGGGTCATCATCAGGGTGGGATCCACCCCGTTGGTGAGGATCAGGGGGAGCTCCCTTAGGAAGCGGGCCAAGCCATCCCACACCTCGCGCCGCACAGGCCGAGGGGTCATCAGTTGGGCGGCCCCGTCCCAAGAGAATAAGGGAAGGGAAGCCAACGGCGGACCTGAAAGCCCCCCGAAAAGGGGGACCGACCCATCTCAGAGGTGCGCACGACCTGACCAACCATAACGCCCACCCCAACGAGGGTTATAGGGACGACAGACCGACCCCCGAAGGGGCGGAGCCGGATGCGGCACACCCGCGGAGCTCGCGGGAGGCGACGGCGGCAGTGCCACCGGGGGGGCCACAAGGGCCGCCGGACCGTAACGGTTCGGCCCGGACGAGGCCAGGTCCATATTAAGGGGACGAAGACGCAGCTCAAGAGTGATATCGCTCCTATAAGGGAGAGTGGAGCCACCAAGGTCATCCATGAGGACCAAGACCCCGTCGTCGTCCAGCCCCTTGGCGCACCGGAAGGCCCCTCGAAGGCTCCAATCATAGAGGAGCCACAACTCCTTCCCCAGCTCCTCCACCAGTCGGAGGAGCTCTATCCCGGTCTTCAAAAGAAGCCGAGCGGACGAGTCGACCGAGCGCAGTCGCTCCGCCGTGAGCTCAATGAAGCCGTACGTAGGACCAGCGGAAGACGCCACAAGTGGCCGTGGTGGCGGATGCTGCCGACGAAGACGTCGGCCACCTCGACGGCCCACAGGGTCGCCAACATTATTCGGTAGGGTCCCCCGAGGACCTCTCCAATCAGCTTGCTGCCACGCAGCTCCCTCATCTGGGGCATCCGCGCGTCCATGCTGCGCGGTACCTCAACTGACGCCCACCGCAGGGGGGCGATCGGGTACAGGGCCCTACGCCGGGTCACCGGCACTTCTCGTACCTGCCACTGCTCATGGAGCCCCGCGACGCCCAGGGTGTTGCGTACTGTCCACTCCCCCGGTGCGCCGGGTACAAAGTACCCGCGGTCCTCCTCCCCCATCTTGGGGAGTGTGCCAGGATAGTAGTCCCAAGAGAAGTAGGGCTTGTCGCCCACCTCCGGGGGGAGGTCTCGCTCCGACAAATGACAAAGCATCCGGCACACCCGCCAGTCCTTCTGATGGCGAAGAAACGGAAAGTCCGTTGCCGTCCCCTCGAAGACGGCGTACGACGGGCCGTAGCTGACCCAGATGGTCGTCCATAGACTGACCATGCGGCGGCCCCCAAGGAACGCATACCGCTGTTCCACCAGGGATCCCCCGAGGTCCCTGGGGATCCGGCGAAAAGAGTCGTCAACGACGGCGGGAGTCGGCAAAGAAGCCGACAGGAGGGAGGCCAAGGTGCCATCAATCTCCTTCTCCTCCCCAAGGACGCCACCTGAAACGCCGCCGCGACTGTCGACCGCCATGGCGGTCGTACCGTGGGCCGCATCGGCCGACGCCATCGGACTTCGCGAGACAGGGCACCAAGGAAGTTTGAAAAGCCCCACCCACGGGCGGGGCACGAGGTCGGCGAAGAGGGAGGAATAATCCCGGACACGCGCCCTCGGCGCTCTTCCACGTCGTGACGAAGAGATTGCCCACGGGATACCCGAGTCGTTAGGTCCTCCCAACAAAGAGGACCGTCTTGTGCGCCCAGGTGCGAGGGGCTCACCGGGCGCCGCGAAAGTCCGGGGGAAGGCCCGCAAGGGAATTTCCAAAGAGGGCCTCTCGAAAAGCAGGGCGAAACGAGTCGCCGGGGGCTCCCCCGGGCCAGTGTGGGGCCGTTAGACAGTGCCCAGGTCCAGCGGGACGCAGGCACTGAGATGAGGGATAAGTGGGGTAAACCCGCTCTCCTCTGATGACGCGATCACCCCGCAATGAGCCGGGGGAGGGGCCACGAGCACACACGCAATGCCCCTAGAGGTAGCGGTGTGCGGCGCCCGTTCGGGGCGCTTGCCAGATGGGGCTTGCGGCCGCCCCCGAGGTGTATCTTCCCCTCCCCCAGAGGCCGAGTGGGGCAGGGCCTGACGCGGATGAGGGGTCATGCGGCCCCTCGATCTGGGCCCCCTAGAGGGGTTTGGAAGCTTGTGGAATCTCCTGTGACCGAGAAAAATCCAGCGGCCAAGATTAAATCTCGGCCACTGTCGATATCCCACGAGGACTTCGATCGGAGACTTGATAATCCGGGGATAAGTCCCTAGTGATGTATTGGGCAATTTCAGTGCGAGCTGGCTTAAATCCAGGGACCATATGTCTCTTCCAGTGGAAGGGGGTCCCTTGATCCGTGGCAGGGGCCACCGGGACCCCGCATCAGGGACCTTGGCCTGCCGGGCCCCAGCTTTCCTACGACCGTCTCTTCCTGGGTCGGGATTGTGCGCGTCCTGCGTGTTCTTTCTTATGGTTTATGAGTGTATGATTTGGGGGCATTGTGCGTACTCGAATAAATCAGCGTCGCGTCTGCGTCAGTATCGGCGTTCTGATGCGCTCCGCGCCCTGTGATCCAGGCGCTTGTGTTCTTTCTTCTTTGTGTCGCTCCGCATCCTGTGCTGGGTTTTCAGACGGAGCCGTGCCCCGTCGGTTTTGCGGGCAGAAAGCACTTCATTTCGCTGTAAAGAGCCCCATGCTGCCGCCGAAGCCGGCCGGGAAGGTGGCAAAAAGTCGTAGTGGTCGCACTCGCACCGTGCTCACAACGGCCTCGCCGATGTCTGAGGCCGTGCCGTCATCTATTTGGCGGCGAATGTGGCGCGAATCCATGATGTTGACGCTGAAGCTGGCATTTTAGAGCTGCAGAAGTGCATGACGACGGCAACACCTCACTGCATTTGGGCATTTTTCCACAGCCGGCGCCTGGGGCGCGCTGTGGCGGATAGGAGCTGCCCAGTCAAAACGTCGACGGTCCGCAACGACATGAAGCCGTGCGGGTTCCTTTTTTGGGCACATCACACTGCCCGCGCCAGAGGGCGCTGCGCTGATCTTCTCCGACTACCGCGCGCACTGGAAGCCGTTTTGGTGCAAAGCTGGGCGCGGAGACGTAGTTCAAGCAGTCTGTTAAGGCTGACACGACCACGCGCGGGGGAAACCTCATGAAGCATACGGTCATCAACGACTTCAAGCGGAGGGAGCAAAGAAGCTCTCGGGCAGCCGGGTAGATGCGTGAGGCCAACGCTACCTTCACGGTGGCCATCATGCGCAGCCTCTGTCACAACAACATCACAAAGCACCTGGATATTGGCGAGCTTGACGACATCTCCGAGGCCTACATCTTCGACGTCAAGCCCAACTTCCTGGCATTTTCGGGTTGAGAGTTTAGCTCCATGACGCTGGGACGGCCCTAAGTGACATTGAGATTGATGCAGAGGGACATCAAATGAGCCATCGATCTTACAGCCCGAAAGATTTTGTTCGATGACGAGTAACCTCCCATTCCTGGTTCTCTTCCTGAGCTGGCTTCTTTCATTTCTGCCTAGGGCACAACACTCACCTCACATCGACGTGAGCTACAGAATCTTCAAGAGTTGCGACGCTCCTGACTACGTCATAACTGTTCGGATATTCAGCTTCTACGAGGATTGACAGGTGATGATGAGGCTGAGGTTGACGACGAAACGTGCATTCGTTTTTCTTCTGAATAGTTCAACCAGCCGGAGCTTGACAGAGGTCTCCTCGCAATTTACGAGCAAAACCTTGTTTGTAACGGGCTCGCGGGAAACCTCCGAGACTGACTCGTGTTTCTCGATTTGTCCAAAGATACCAGCGGAAAAACGACGACCAGTTCTCCCCCAATCGCTGACTCAGCCCTGACAAGACGGCTGGCGATCGATTTTCTTGTCGTTGCCCTCTACCTGACCTAGCGAGCCATCCTCAATGGATCCTGTGGTATTCGCCTCGGTGGCACGCAGGTCAAGGGATTGAGGCAGGTACGGCTGACCTTATCATGCGTCTTGGCGGGTGGACACGTCGCTCCCATAACTTACTGTTTTGCTTCACCATTGCAAGTGCTGGCGGCACGCTCTTCACCACGCTGCGGTCGTATGTACCAGACGACCTCACTCAAGCAACTAACGCCGCCATCGACACCAAACGTGACTGAGTGACGCTCTAAGTGCACCAGATCGTCGATTTGCTCGAATCAGCGGAGAACATTGAGGTGGTTCACTCGCGTGTGGAGTCGAATGGCGTGGAGATCCTGCGCAAGTCACTTTTGGACATCGCGGGGCTGATGCGCTGGGTCCGATCTTGATAGAACGTTTGTGGCACTCATCTGCAGAAGAAAACTTTTGCCTTTTTCAATGAGTGAGGCTGACTAGCACATGTATTTCGCCAATTCCAGCCGCACACTGTTCGAATGCAGTGAGGATCGGGATTGGGGGATCACGGTGAAGTGGTTGAGTGGCTTGAACTTGTGTGTGTGTGTGCAAACGTGCTTTGTCGGTTGTCCTAACGTTCGCCCGCCTCTCCTAACCGAGAGCACCTCTCAAATAGTCCCCACCGGCCCAAGTGCTCCCCACTCTCGCGCCCACACCGACGCCCACGCCCTCGAACCAAATCGAATCACTCACCAAAACAACAGCCATAAGAGCAAAGCGAAGATCAAATCCAAACGTGCCAAAATGAACGCCCCAAGATGACTCAACGCGAATGTGTGCAACTTGACCACGTCTTGCAAATGTACCATCTGGGGTACCATAGGGGTCACCGACCATCATTCATCCGCGAACCGCCAGTGGAGTCGATGACGAGCATCACAGTCCAACACTCCTCCTTGCTTGTTGCCGCGGCGGTTTTTGTTTTCAGCAAAACCCCATGGTATGGACATGCGTGTCGTGCTTGGTCTTTCCAAGCTCCTTCGTCATCATGTCCGCAACCGTGTCGTCCAATCCACCATTCTCCCTTTCACCTTGTCCTTCGTGATGGTATGGCACACGAAGTGGTAGCGTATGTCGATGTGCTTGGTGCGCTTGTGCCCTACGTGGTTCTTGGAGAAGTCAATGCACCCGCTGTTGTCGACCTTGATGTTGATCGGCGCGCCCGAGATCGCTGTCTGCAGCCTCTGAGATGCCAAGCTTTGCAGGAGCTTGTACAGCCGAACATCATCCTTGCTGGCCTGACACAGAGCAGTATAATTGGCCTTCATCGTCGACAGCGCCACCGTCTTCTGCAACTTAGAACCCCAGCTGACGGCTGCTCCGCCAAAGATGAAGGGGAAGCTCGTCGAAGAACGTCGCCTCTCGTGGTCACCCGCCCAGTTGGAATCACTTAAGCCTTGAAGAACTCAGGAAGAGTTCTTGACGAAGACCAGCCTCTTGTCCATCGAACCTTTGACATACCGTAAAAGGCGCTTGATCGCCGCCCAATGCTCCTTGCCGTAGTACAAGACAGACTGACTCAGCTTCCTGATGGCGAAGGCGATGTCAGGACGCGTCCCGGCCGTCAGGTACATAAGACTGCCGACGGCTTTGCGGTTAGGCAGCGCATCGTCGCTCTCGTAGCCCTTAACCAGCTGCAGGCCTTCCTCCAGCGGCGTTCCGATCCTGGTGCACACGGCCATCCCGAACGTGTCCAGCACTTGCGCAGCGTACTTGACCTGCGACGTCGTTTCGCGATTGCTCGTCCGCATATTTGCGGAGAAGCCAATTTATCAGTTCCAATTAGGAGCTGACCGTACCGCTCCGCGCTCCTAGGAGGGACGGCATGATCGTATACAACTCTTGCTTGGGATGAACCTTAGTGAACTCGGACATCATTGTCGCCACCCGCTTTTACGAAGCGGCTGCGGAATTTGAAGACGCCTAAGGCGGGCGTCGCATCCCACTGTGCGTCACGACCAAAGGTGGCCGATATGTCCTTAAGCAGACGGCAAAGGCCGTTCGTCATCGTCACGGCCGGCAGAATCCAAATCCGCCCCCATCCAGAGCCTATCCGTATCCAAAACTCTGATGGATGGGCGTTTTTGTCGTCTATGAGCGCCCCCCGATTCCCCATCCAGAGATTTACCGGGATGGGCTTCCTCGACCGAGGCCAGTCAAAAGTCACCGCACTCTTGTGCAGCACAGCCGTTTCTTTCCGGCCCTGGTCACGTCCGCGGAAAACTCACGCCATTGCATCAGGCCAGCATCATTTCTACTCTTCTGCCGGACCATTGCAAACTGTAGTCCCCGTACTGCTCCCATCTGGTCCGTCTGCTCAGCGGCGTCCGCGGCATGAGGTCGACCCTTGCTTTTCTGCGATACAACTCCTATATTTCTCAGTACTTGACATTCAAATCTTATAGATTGTGCCCACCCCGTCGACGTCACGACCAGACCAGCGGTCGTCGTGTTCACGCGGGCAGACAGCGACAGAAGATGACCTTGCCTCCAAAATTGCGATAAGTCGGTGACATCGCGAAACGCCGTGCTCCACTTTGCGCTCCGCTATTCTCTTTGAGAGTGCAAAACATGAGTCTCTTGCACAGCGTGTTGTACGACTGCCTGGAACGCCCGACTCCCGCAAGGACGCCCGCTCGAGCAACGCGGCACTGGACTCACGAACGCTGTAGCTCTGCTTCCGCCGCGATTTCACCTCGTCGGATTCGGAGGCAGTCGTGAGGACGGCCCGCTCCAACCGAGGCCTGTGCAATTGGTATGCTTTGGAACAGAATACCTATACTTTCAGAAGAGCAATTTGATTGGCCCAAACTGCTGCGCGGTGTGGCCAAACCACGTGCGACTGGTAGCCAATGACACGGCCTTTTGGTTTCACACCAGGTTTCCGATAACGAAACGGCCGAGCCTGCAGAGGATCACACTGTGTCTTTCGAAACGGCCACCTCGACACGAAGGACTCCCGGGTAGAACTGCGGACCACTCCGTCCGCGCAAAACGGCCATCCGAAGCCCATCCAAAGCCCAGCGATATCCGATCCAAAATCTGTTGGATGGGCTTGGATGAGCAGGAGGAGACCATCCGTCAACAACCAAAGAGTGACGATGCAGCATCGAAGGTCCATCTAAACACCGTTTGAATGGGGATTCTGCCGGCCGTGCATAAAGTCCGGTTGTACCGGATGTCGGTATTTGCCAAAGCGTATGTTGAGCAATCTACAACTCCTGCATAGCGATCATCCGCTGGGACGTGCTTAGGGGTAATCCGATGATTTGTTGTCCCTTCCAGCTCGCGCCCTAGGGCACGGGTCATCGAGCGACAGGGCACATGGTTGCTCCCATCTTCTGCGGAGCACTCTTCGTCGGAGAAGGAGGAGCTCATCCGCCGACACCGGGGCCGGGACCGTCTTGTGGTCCCGATAGCTGTCTCTTTGAGATACAGTTGATCGTGTGAGGGGCTCATCACAGCTTTTAACGACTTCCGAAGGTCGGCAGACAAGGCCCCTGCGTCCAGAGTCCCCGGGAGGGCCCGATCATTACCTCCCAGATGAGGCGCTCCGCGTAGACCAGCGGGTCTCGCCGGCCTGACCCGTCCATCACATGAAGCCAACGGCAGAGGGGGAGTCGGTTGGTTCCGCTCGCCGAGCGGCCGAGGAGGTGGAAGGTGAAATACAATTTCGGCTCCGTCCTCCACACCTGGAGGGGAAGAAGACGGGAATGCTCTTTCGTCAACGCCTCCTTCACCATTGGGGGGGATAGACGGGAATGCCCTTCCGTCCGAACCCCCCTGACGTTGAGGGGGGAGAGATAGTATTGCCCGCTCATCCGAACCCCCCTGAACTTAGGGGGGGGAAGAAGGGAATGCCCTTTCTTCCAACCCCCCCTGACCTTGAGGGGAAAGAGACAAGAATCCCCTTCCGCCTATACCCGCATCCCCCAACCCGCCGCGCTCTGACGCGGTCGAGCCGGCTCTATGCTCCGTCCATAGAGGGATTCCTCTGGGGTGTCACGCGCCTGAACTATCGCTGGCTCCGTCACGATCACCCCGCGAGGAGTTTTAGGCGGCCTCGGCGCCGAACCCCGCCACCCCTGGCACATCCATGATAAAATTATTCTATCCTCCTTCCGGAAAATCATTCTTCACCGAAAACCACAGCAGCTGAATTACACCCAAGGGTGAAACAAAGACACGGCGAAAAACAACCGTCACAATGAACACAGGGTAGGCCCGACTGATCAGAAAGGACCGAACCCTGTCCCCAGCTGATTCATCAAATGTAGTGGTTTCTGCCCGCAAAGCCGACAAAGCATGACCCCGTCAGAATACCCGGCACAGGATGCGGAGAGACACAAAGGAGAAAAAACACAAACGCCTGGATCACAGGGCGCGCAACACACCAGAACGCCGGAACTAACGCAAACTCAACGCTGATTTGTTCATTGAAGCAGGTCGATCCCAGCACTCACAGTCATGTACCCTCGGAAGAAGCGAAACGCGCACACGAGCCCTGCCCACGATGCGGTCATGGGGGGACCGGTGCCCAGAGAGCCACGGTCCTGGAACAGGAGCCTCCGGTGGCCCCTGCCACGGATCAAGTGACACTCTTCCGCTGGAAGAGGTATCTGGCCCATAGAAGTTTGGGTCAGCCTTAACTTGAAAGTTCATCTAAATGCCAAAGGACTGAGCCCCAGGATGTTCCAATTCTCCGATGGAAGTCGTTGGGATATATCTTCAATAACCGAGATTTGATCTCGGTTCCGGGTCCTGCGCCGAGTGGGGAAGCTTTGGAAAGCTTCCCGGCCCCTCCAGGGGGGCCAGATGAAAAAGGGGCCGGCGCCCCTTCCGTCTGTGTCAGGCCCTGCTGGGAGGCCCGATCAGGAGATGGTCCTTCGTTCACCCCCCAGGAAGAGGTGGTACGGGTGAGGTTGGGGGCCACTCCGGGCACCCACCCGAGGGGACGCCACACGTCACCCCCTTGTGGGGAACGCTACGTGGAAGCTCGCGACCCTCCCCCTCCGGCCGCGGCCGGAGGGTCGTGTCATTCGAGTCCAGGGGGATTCCTCCGCAGAACTCGGCTTCTGATTTGGCTCATGGATTTTTATGTAATTGAGTTGGACGACATCGGCCGGTGCCTTCGAGCAGCCGACAGATTTGGGCTGAGGCTGTCTTACGCTCATCTTCCATCTGTGCCACTGGCGACGTTGGCCCCGACGCTGTTTCTCGGCCGCTTTGGCCACGTACGATGTGCGCCGGGCGGCCTCGTCGCCGCTGCCAGCCTCATTCCGACCCATCGAAGGAGCAGCCGTGGCTGTCTGCGATGCGCGTGACGCTGTAGCTGGTGTGAATCCACGCCATTATCGTGCAGCTTTTGTCGGAGGGGGTAGCCGCGCGTCACTGCTACGACTCGCTGACGATGAAAGTCGAGGTCATACAAACCTGGGCGGCGGGAGGTTATCGCGAGGCCTCATTTGGCGGCGCAAGTGAAGCCTGCAGCGGCAACGCTGGCGGACGGGCAGACGTACAACTGGGCGACGGCAGGGGCGGCGGCGCCCGCGGCGGAGTCGGCGGCGGCGGCAAGGACGAAGGCGGAGGTTGCGTTGGTAGCGGCTGTGACGACACTTGCGGGAGCTGCCGCGCAAGCGCAATCTTTTCCTGCACCGCTTGTGGGGTGCCGCGCGCTGTTGCGGGCTACGGCTTCCTGCATGAAAACCGCCGCCGCGCAGTAACTTCCCCCTATGGGCTTTCATGAATAATTGGAAACTCTGATATAATGGATAGATAAACTCGGATATACTCATATTCTAAAGAAACGAGCCCGATTCTTCAAACTCTTCTGTGAATGGTATCGCCATTTAATGGCTCCAAAGTGGATGTAAGCAAGTCCAATGACTCAGCATAAGTGGGATACAGGCATCCAACTACCTCAGAAGGCTTCACTTGCCAAGCGTCTCACTGTGCTTGTGGCACGGACAAAGGACGGGAGTACATGTTCAAAAAGTGCTGAGCAGAAGTGAGAATACTCAGGGCCAATCTTCGATCGTAAACAGTTGTTACAAACGTCGCGCGCGGTCGCTCATGCAAGGCGCACAAACATCTGAACGAGAATCCAAACAAAAAGCTAACCGAGATACCAAGATGGACCCTAAAGCCAAAGCTCCTCGCCTGACATTGACTTTTGCAGGCTTACTGCTGGTCATGGTGGCGTGCGCCGCGTTCACATCTCGCGCCACATTCCGCTCTTTGTTTTCTCTTGGTAACGCGCCTTGAAAGGACATCCTGTCGGATTGACATGATCAATATTCGGATATATTCTGAATAAGATCCGCATTCTCATTGATACTCTTCTTGTATTGGCAGCGGATATGTATCTTATCCGTTTTCAGTAAGTTGCGGCAAAATTCTTATCTGATTAAAAAAATGCGGGTGTTGAGTATATCTGAGTGGTCACAAAGCGGATTCCTGAGCCCCTGTTTCCCCCCCTCATTTCCCTTCGCCCCATTCCCATGGACCACGCAGCGCTCGGCAACATTCGTAGATATGGCGAAAGGCTGACGGCGGCAGGCGTCCTGCGTCTTCGACGCGGCTTCGCAATCAGCGGCAGCCAAGCTGCCGGCGGCGCTTACTCTTGCAGCAACGCCGCCAGCTGCTGCACAAGCCGACCCCGCCCCTGTCCTCGCGCCTGCCGCCGGCGTTGCCGTCGTGGCCGCCGCCATCGTGCCCGGTGCGCCCGGCAGTGTCGACGGTGGGGTCGCGTGGGCTCACTCGCCGTCGCCGTCTGCAGCTGCGGATCTACAGCTCTGTGCAACCTGTGGAATTTCTGCCACCACGGTGCCTTCTGTCACTGGGCTGGAGGATTCGGGCCGGCGGAAGCTGACAGTGCGTTTGGAGGCTCGCGCGTTTGTCTGTACGCGGCATGCCCCCGCGGCCGACGGCCCGTGACAGAGCGGGGACAGGCCGGGCAGGAACTGCAGGAATTGTCGTGGGCGCTTTTTCGCAGGACACTGCACGTCGGGGGCATCTCATCCCCCCTTACCGTGGGACACTCACTCGGCCGCCTGGTACCCTTACGGAACCGTCCTGGTCGGCGCACTTCTCGTCCTCCCCGCCCCTCGCATGTCGGTGGCAAGTCCGAGGCTCCCTCTTGCCACCGCGGACGCCAACAAAATTGACCGTGGAACGACGGAAAAGCCGCGGCGTGGCGTCACCCGGCGTCAAACGGCGTCACAGCCGGGCACCGCTAGCTGGCCTGATGAGGACCACGCCTCATATTTTTCCCCGGGTGCCCATTGGCAACACGCCGTCGCCCCTATATGAGCACGGCCCAGGGCAAATCCCGACCGACCCATCATACCGGTCGATCGCCTCTTCAAACTCGCCGCCCCCTTGACACGCTGTCCTGGGAGGTCCCTCAAATCTACTCTCACGCAAGGACCCCCGCGGGGTCAGCCTACGCCGTAAAGACTGGCGGCTCGACACCCCCCCACGGCCAAGGCACACCCACGACGTATGGGAACACAGCCTGGGCGCAGCGCTCTCTACTCTTGCACCACTTGCACCCCCAGCGTCTCGCGGAACTTGAGGAAGGCGGGTTCGTCCAAGGCCTTAGTCAAGCCATCGGCAAGCATCTCCTGCGTCGGCGCATACTCCAGGAAGACCTCGCCCCGCGCGACATTGTCTCTCACCAGGTGGAACCGCACGTCCACATGTTTTATCTTGGTTCAGAAGAGCTTGTTGGATGCCAAGGCCATGCAGGCCTGGTGATCGTCCATGATGGTGACCGGGCTGGAGTCCTACCCCATAAACCTGACCAGCAGCCTCAACCAGAGGCTGTTCTTGACGCCTTTCGGCGCAACCACGTATTCAGCCTCCATGGTAGACGAGGTGACCGAGCCCTGTAGGCGGCTGCGCCAGGAAAGTGGCCCGCCGTGCAGGGTGGAGACAATTACAGTGGTAGACTTGAACGTACCCACGTGGCCCGCCCAGTCCGAGTCCGCCCATCCAGCCAGCCGCTTGGCCCGCCCATAGACCAGGCTAATGTCCGTGGTGCCCTTTAGGTAGCGTACCACCGCCTTGGCGGCCGCCATGTCCCCTTCCGTGGGGATTGTAATCCGCCTTGCCAGCCGACCCACGGAAAACGCAATGCCGGGCCGGGTCTGGTTGGCCAAGAAGAGGAGCGACGCCACAAGCTCGGCGTACCGGTTGGGCTACTCCAGCCTCTCACCGTCCCCGAGCACCAGCCCGTGCACCATCGGGGTGCTGTTGGGCTTGCAGTCCTTCATGCCGAATTCGGCCAAGATGCCCACCTTGTGGCGCGGGCTCCTCAGCGACACGCTGCCCGCCGCACGTTCCCACTTGACCGCCATGCCCAAGTAGTCGCTGACCTGCCCCAGGTCTCGGATGTCACACACCGCAGCGATCACGGCCTTCACCTTCACCACCGTCGCCAAGTTCCTGCCCGTGATGACGATTTCGTCGACGTGCGCCTCCAAAATGACGTTGTGCCCGTCCACCGTGATGAGGTAAACGCACGGGTCAGCGTCCGACTGAATGGCCCCCATCCCCGAGAGGGCGTCGTGCAGGTGGGTCCTTTAGAGGCTCACGGCCTTTTTGGTGCCGTACATCGCCTTGAGCATTACGCCCGCCTTCCCAGCGTCGGTGAACTCGTCGGGGATGATCAAGTAGACGGCCACGTCCATTGGTGCGTTGAGGTAGGCCGTCCGCATGGCCACGTGGTGGGCGTGCCACCAACGCGTAGCCGCCGTGACCAGCAAGGCACGGGTGGTGGGGGCCGAAGGGAAAGAGTCCCACGTCTCGTGATAGGCCCTTCCCGGCCGCAGCCCGCAGCCCAGCGCGAACAACTGCGCCTTGTACCAGTCCAGGGTCCCGTCCTGGTTAAACTTGTACTCCAGGATGACCTTGGTCCGCAACGCCCGGCGCCCGCTCGGCTTGTCGGCCACGCACCTCGCTGCGGTCATCGACTACTTCCCCGCCTCGAGGGCCGCCTTCAATTGCGGCCGGTCCAGTCGGGTACGCGCCTCTTGCACGTCCTTGGGCGGCGGGGGAAGCTGGTCACGGTGGACCACGTGGCCCCCCTCGACCGCTGTGGCTTTGGTCGCCACGTTGGCGCCACCCCCCCAGTACCGGGGGGGCATCCGGTCCTTCACCGGGTAGCGCCGCACCTCCTCCTCCTCGCTCCTCGCCTCTTCGTCGGAAGGGGGGAGGACAATCCGTCGGGCCGCGGCGATGGCGTCCTCGATGGGGCCGGGTGCCACTGCAGTCGGACCAGTACCCGAGAATGATGGCGTCAGTGCCGGTGACGTGCCCGGCGTGGGGGCAGGGGTGCCCCCGGCCGCAGGCTCACGCTTGTCGCCCGGTTCCCTCATCGCCTTTTGCCAGTGGGGGGGGGGGGTGTCATGGCCGCTCCGTCAGTCACGTCAATGGCAATGTAACGCCTTACCACCACCGTGTTGTCGGTCAGGTTCATCACCCGGTAGCCCACGCTTTTCGCCCCGTACCCGACCATGAACCCTTTCATGGTCTTAGCGTTCATCTCAAGCTGCTGCTTGTCGGGCAGCAACGCGTAGGCCTTGGAGCCCCACACGCGAGACCCCGACTTGTCCGGCTTTTCGCCGGTGAAGACCTCCCAGGGCTTCACGTCGCGCCCCGCGTGGGGCGACCGGTTCCGCACGAAGACGGCAGCAGCCAGCGCCTCCGCCCAGAGCTCCTGTCCCACACCTGCATCCGCCAACGCGGACCGGACCATCTCCTTGAGTGTTGGGTTGACCCGCTCGGCCGCCCCGTTACTCTGCGACGAGTACGGCGGGGTCACCTCGTAGTCGATTCCCGCCGACGAGTACCAGTCGGGCATCTCTCTGGTCACGTACTCCTTTGTCCCGCTGAACCTGATCAGCTTGGCCTTGTCGCCGCAAATCCGCTTCGGCATGGGGATCTTCGCCCGCAGGACCGCGCCGACGCGGCTCTGGGCCTCGATGGGGACGGCCAACAGCAGCTTGGTCTTGTCGTCAAGGAGTGTGACGAAGACGAGCGCCCCCCCCAACGAGAGGGTGAAGGGCCCGCTGGTGTCCGAGTGCATGAGGGTCATGCAGGGGGCAGTGGTGGTATACGCCGTGTGCGGCGCCCTGGTCAGCTTGCCCTGTGCGCAGGGGTGGCATATGTCCCCCACCACCCGATCTGGGACCACCTCCGACGGTGGTAGCCCCCGCACAATCTTGGCCGCCTTGGCCAGGTTCTTGAAGCCCAGGTAATAAAACCGGCGGTGCCAGACCACCGGTACCCCCGGCACAACCACCGTGAAAACCATTGCCTCGGGTGAGCTGCCCCCCACTGCCGAGCATGTATTGCCCGCGCAGGTTCAGCGTGCCTATCGCACCCGCCCGTGCGAGCACGCCCGCTCTGCGGACAATGTCCGCATCTTGAAGAGATAGAGCCGGCCGCCGAGGAAGGTGACTGCGCCTCCCATCTTGTCAACCGTCGCCACGGATAGCAGGTTCTTCTGCAGCTCGCGAACACACAGGGCGTTTTCCAAGGTGATCGTCTTCGCCTGGTTGCCCCCGTTCATCTTGATCGCGGCCGTTCCCTCCTCCACCACCGCCGCCGTGCCCCCAGACGCAAGGGTGATGCCCGGCCCGTGCTTCTCCTCGCCCAGCACGTACGCCCCGCGACCAGTCGCCATGTGGTTGGTGGCCCCGAAGTCAACAAGCCATGCGTTGGCGATTTTGTCCAGGGACCGAGCCACGTCCGCGCCAGGGGGGGCGTGTGCCGCAAAGCCCATACGGTCCCCCCCGGTGACTTGTCCCTTGTTCCTGTCCCCACCCGGCTTGGCGTCGACAGCCTTTCGGGTCCGGCACTCATTGATGCAGTGCCCCGGCTTCTTGCAGTAGAAGCACCTACACGTTTGCTTGCCCCTCCCCTTCATTGGCGGCCCGGGGTTGGCGCCCGACGTGAACGCCTGGCCCGTCGCGGGTGCCCCTCCGCCTTCGTTGTCGTCAATTCGCTTCTCGACATTGAGCAGCTTAGCCGTCTCGGCGGGTAGACGGAGCGGCGCCGGCAGGTTTTGCAGCACCATCTTGATCATGCAGTAGCCGGCCGGCAGGCCCCGCAACACGTGGAGGACCATGGAATGCTCACTCACCACAAAACCCGCCGTTGCAAGGGAGTTGCGTAGGACCTTGGCCTGCCCAACAAGCGTGATGATCGTCTTCCCGCCGCCTACCTTGAGGACCTCCAGCTCCTGTTTCATCTCAGCCCGGCAGGAGGTCGTGTCGTCCTCAAAGAGGACGCAGAGGTTGTCCCACGCTTCCGCGGCGTTGAGGCAGTCCTCCACAAGGTTCAACAAAAGTGGCTTGACGACCAGCGTAATATTCGACAAGGCCACCTCGTTCTTCCGGTCTCAAGCGGACGCCGCCTTGGTCTGCTCGTCAGCTCTCGCGGTCGCGGCCACCGTCGCCGCATCTCGCACCGGGGCCGGCGTGACGAGCGGGCGCGGCTCCACCACCGGCGACTAAACGCCGCGGTTCTTGAGGCAAGCCTTGCAATACGTGGCCCACGTCCGGTAGTTCTCGTCGAGCTTGTCAAACCGAAGAAGCAGGCCCCGGGACGACTCGCCGTCCATCTCTTTTGGCCCCGGGAGGGGTACGAGTCGGGATGCACCGCCGCCATGCCGCTGAGCAGCAGAGGCCACAGGTCCCCTGTCCGTCCCGGGGGGGGGGTTCCGGTCCCGCCTTGGGTGCACTCGCGCCCACGCCCGTGGGTGAAGTCTCGCACGGGGGTTGAGCAGACAAGTGACCTCAGGCGTGCCAGCGCGAGCGCTGCCCAAAATCTGATGAGGAACACGCGTTTTATTTTCCCCGGGGTGCCCACCGGCACAACGCCGTCACCCCTATATGGGCACGGCCCAGGGCAAATCCCGACAGACCCACCATACCGGTCGATCGCCTCTTCAAACTCGCCGCCCCCTTGACACTCTGTCCTCCGGGGCCCCTCAAATTTTCTATCACGCAAGTACTCCCGCGGGGTCAGCCTTGGCCGTAAAGCCTGGCGGCTCAACAAGGCCCGCACTGCGGTTGCTGTCGCGGGGTTGGCCGCTGGGTCATCTGCGAAGCTGATTTACTCTCTGCGGTGCACAAGGCGATGCCAGGACGGTTAAAGCCCCGCTGCTTCGCCGTGGCGCCACCGGCTTGCGACTGCGCGCGATGCGCAGGGCCGCGGCGCTCCGAGGATGCGCCAGCCCAAAACTGTCTCCCAAAAAACTTTAACGCGTGCACGGGGGCGCCTGACCCAGTCCGCTCGCGACCTTGGCGGCGGTAACAGGTCCCCCCTTTTGGGCTCCAGCGCCCCGTCTGTCGGCGAGCCGGTTGGGCCGAGCTTCTTCTCCGCGGTTTACCTTCCTGCTCTTTCGTTTCTATTCACCTCCTAAAGCCCTTTCTGTAGCGATCTTCTTCCCAACTTAAACATTCCACCCCCCCACCCCCGCCTTCTCTTACATGGCAGCCTGACCCCTGACGCTGCCGTACCGACAGCGACGGCTGCCAGCCCCGCGAAACATGGTCGTTGAGGGCAATGAGACACCCCAATCTCGCATGGACGCTGCTGACAAAGTCGTCGAGAGCAACTGAGAAGAGAGCGGATCGTCCACGTCCTTCATGAACTTCGGCACCAGACCAACCTCCTCGCGATATTCCGCCGCAAAGAAGCCATCTTGCTTCCAAGCAGTATCACGAGTATGCTGTTGTGCGAATTGTAGGTCGCAGTTGTAGGCGCCGACGAAATGACCGTTCAGAAGAGCAGCATCTCAGTGGTATCGCCATGAGCGCTGATAAAATTTTCTCTGCTTCGATACTCAGGAGGCACTGCAGGGGGACAAGAGACACTTTGGCAGGCATCTTCTGCTTCCCTTGCTGCACGAGCGGCAGGAGGCTCAACAACAACAGCAAAGGCAGAGCGCCCGGCCACACCGCCGGCCGCATCACCCCCTGAACCAGACGCCGTGTAGTACTAAGAGCCCGATGGAGCCGCGTCATCCGAGACTTGGCGCTCACCTCTGCCAGCCACGGCATTCTTGGTGGACGCGGG
>Ga0209831_1000640_pt1 | contig 33782 bp, 24 predicted proteins | sample Maine_Asex4_meta_FD_187451 | JGI IMG/M metagenome (GOLD analysis project Ga0209831, IMG submission 187451) | Marine algal microbial communities from Maine, USA - Maine_Asex4_metaG (SPAdes) (version 2) | ecosystem: Host-associated > Algae > Red algae > Unclassified | place: Maine, USA | collected... | reverse complement strand
GGTAAACCACTGACTTGATCCAAAACAACCCCCTCCACAAAAGCAGGTTCGTAGGGATCGGATTCTTTCTCACAACCTAGTATTAAAAAAAGAAAAGTAAAGTACAATAGGTAGGTACGCTTTGCTTTTATCACGTTGTAGTATTTTTAATTTTATAAGATGTGTCAAATTTCGGGGCTTATAGCCAATCCACCAAACAATTTAGTTCCTGATTTCGGGAAATAAATAATAATCTTTAACAAAGTTCCCAAATTTCGGGAAAAAGTAATAAATTTGATTGATTTTACAACGGTTGATATAGCTGTTAGATATTGATTCATCGAATTAATTCCTGCAAATACTTATTCTTTAGTTAAAATTTGTATAAAAATTACAAGTAAAATATTATGAGTAACGATTCTACTGCTAGTAATGAATCTTCGTTGTCAAAACGATTTCTCCAGGCGCTTAAGAACCGCGTTCCGAAGGGAAAATTAGCGGAGGTATTGATGCAATTATTAAATTTTGAAAAGAGTGGTGCCTACCGAAGGATCAGTGGAGAATCTTCTCTATCGCTGGAAGAGATGGCAATCTTGGCCCTTTACTTCCAGATGTCTATCGATCAGTTTATCTTTGCAGAAACCGATAAGACCGTTTCTACTTTTCCTTATATGCAGCGCCCTATCCGCAGCATTGGAGAGTTTATGGACGGAATTGCAGGTCGCGTGGAAGAAGCAGCCCAAATAGAAAATGTGAAAATTGATTTTGTCAGCCGAGAGATTCCGCTTTTTCAATATTTTAATTTTCCGGAGTTAACTGCTTTTAAAACTTATATCTGGGCACGCACCATCTGGAAATTACCGCAGTTTCAGCAGCAGCAGTTTAGCCTTAAACAAATCAGGGGGATCAAACGACCTCAAAAAAACATTGTCAAATATTATAATACGGTACCAGGTAGTGAAATTTGGGGTACGGATGGCCTTTCCATCCTACTATCACAGATTGAATATTACTTGGAGCAGGATATGTTTATTAATCCAGAGGAAGCACTCTTGCTTTGTGAGCAATTACGGGCGCTGATGCGACATGTATCTGAGATGACTAAATACGGAAAAAAATTCGCTCCGGGTGAAAAACCTACCGCTGATTCGCCAGACTATAAGTTATATCATAACCAGCTGGCCCATTCTAATAGTTTTATTTTAGCAGCGAGTCCGCAAATAAAAGTGAGTTTTGTCACGATGGACAATCTACATTCCGCAACTTTTACAGACCCTCAATTTCATCGCTTTATGGAAGATTGGCGAGCAAGACTATCTGAACAATCCGTATTAATCGACGGAGCGTCTTCAAGTACACATACCAAATTTTTTAATCAGGCGTATCAACAGATTAATCGTTTTGAAAAGAGAATTAAGCGGTTGATTGAGGAGCATATGGATCGTTGATCCGTGGCTTGCAGCCAGGGCAGGGTTGTTAGCAACAAAAATCATTTCATTAAAATTTCCCATTAAATCCAAAATCTACTCACCGATTGAAGAGCCCGCGCCAAAAGAAAGCCTATTGTCCGCCAATCGTCCGCCTACTGAAAGCCAAACACGATAGAGGGGAAAAAGCCCATCGAAAGCTCACTAAAAGCGACCTCAGCCCGCTGAAAGCGCCAGCAAATTCCCCAACCGATATAAAACCCGCGCCCCCACATTACCATCCCACTCCTTCCCACGACCGCCTACTTCACAGAGATCAAAACCGATAATCCGGCGACCACTCTCCACTACCCTTTTCAACAAATAAAAAGCCTCTGAAAGTTCCAGACCACCTGGCACCGGCGTACCCGTATTCGGGCAGAGTTTTGGGTCCAGTCCATCGATGTCAAAACTGATATAAACCAAAGGCGGTAAAGCCGCAATAATTTCTTCTACCTGCTCCGCCCAGTTACGTCCCTTGAATTGCTCGCGGCGTAATTGATCTTCGTAAAAAATCTGGATACGACCGTCCGAGTCGGCGGCAAGATTTACTTCCTGTTCACAACAATCGCGAATACCAACTTGTACCAATTTGGTCAGCTGCGGAATAGCGAGGGCATTGTAAAATATACTAGCGTGGGAATAAACAAAGCCTTCGTAAGCTGGCCGGAGATCGCAGTGTGCGTCGATTTGTAAAACGCCAAACGCTTCGTGGCGTTCCCCGAGGGCTTGTAGATATCCCAAGTGAACACTGTGTTCACCTCCTAAGATACCAACCAGTTTACCAGCATCTAGCAGTGCGCTCGACGCTTTATAAACCCAGTTTCGCAAATATTCACAAGCTTGATTTATTTCTTTTTGAATATCGTCCAGATGCGGAGAATCCTCTACCGTGTCTCCGAACTCCAGTTCCTCGATGAGTAGTTCGGCTTTACCGCGTAGTTGATGGTTGAGTTTTAAAATTTCGGGATCGGAGGGTTTTAGATAAAGGCCGATTTTCCAGGCATCCGGAATTTCGGGATCGTATAAATCCAGTTGGGTAGAACATTCCAGAATATTTTCGGGGGCCAGGGCGGTACCGTGTCCATAGCTGACGGTCAAATCCCAGGGAACAGATAAGAAAACAACGGAAGCCGTCTCCTCGGTAAAAGGCAATCCGATAAAGTGGCCATTGCGTAGTCCTACTCCATTGGGATCAAAATTGGCGATTTGCTCTTTTTTCGTCATGTGGTAAAGATAAGCAGGAAATAACTAAGGAATGGCGATTAAATAAATGCAGATTCTAGGCGAACTATTTTTTTGCCAATCAAGGACGTAAAATGGGCGTTATGCCTAGCATAATAACCATTTTATGGACGCAGAGTGGCGGAAAAAGAGGAAGTATAGAATCGTCATTTATTTTGTCAACATTCCTAATCCACTAAATTTATCCCTAATCCACAAAACTTGTCAAAAATAATTACAAAACATTTTGTTTTTAAAGTAAATAATCTTAGTTTTGTATCGTTGCACAGTGAATCTCTGGTGGGGGATAATCCCTGCAATATCATAAAATGATGATTGGAAACAAGCTCTTCCCTTTCAAAACCGGGCAAGCCTCCGGACAAGATTTTGTAAAAAATCCTTTACAATTTTAATTCTATACTGATCAGTAAAATGTTTTGCTACCTGTATTGGTGGCTATTTGTTATTGGATGATTGAAAAATCGTCTTAATTTTGTCAGGGTAACAACCAAGGCTGGACATGGCGGAGCTGTGACTGTAACAGTTCTAAAATGGGGGGAAGTATTCGGTACTTCGCGGAGGGTGGGAAAGTCCCGCCCTGCGGGACTTTTATGCACTTATCTTGTTAATCAATATGGGTTAATGCGAATTATGGTTTAAACTGGAGAAACTTTTAATCATTTATTGACTTGTTACGCTTTGACAAATTGTTTTTATAAATAGTCTTTTTTCCAGATTTCAATTTATAAAGGGTAACAAGTCTATTATAAAGTTAGCGCTCTTTATTGAAAAAATATCGAATATCGAATATTGATTTAGGAATATTGAATTTTCAGACCCGATTCTAAAACAGTACTGATTTTTAGAAGAAGAAAACTGTTTTTGTCGCAGAAGCGTTACTCAATATTCATTATTGGACATGTTCTATACTCACTCTACCATGCCATCCAGTTCCGCCTGTAATTCTACGTCTTCTTCTTTTTTACGATTGCGGTACCACCAGAATCCAAGTCCGGAGACCATCACGTAAGGGAGGGAAAGCATATAGAGAATTCCTGCGTTCAAACCTTTTCCTTGTGTTCCTCCGTTTTCCAGATTACTATCCGCTGCCATTCGACACATCGGACATTGCGCAGGACTTTCTACGGGCATTCCCAACATAAAAAACAAACTAAAAACAGTGACGATACGAACGATATATTTTTTCATAATAATTATTTTAAATCCCAAAATTTCTACTTCTGGCATCTTGTTTATGACTCCTTGCTTCTCTCAAACGTATTTAAAGCGCGATAAAAAGAACCAAATGGCAAGCGGCAATTTCTTTAATTCAACAGATAACAAGGGCGCAACATAAAATAAATTACTGGTCCCGTCACCGCTACATATAACCATAACGGAAAAACCCAGCGCGCCATTTTACGGTGCAACATTATTTGTCCGGTATAAGCCCGAATATAGGTAAAAAGTATAAAGGGCAGCAACAGTGCCGCCAGAATAACATGTGTGATCAATAGAAAAAAGTAAACATAACGGATACTCCCCTCCTTGCAATAATTCGTTTCCGGTGTTGTAAAATGGTACACTACGTAGCACAACAAAAAGAGTAATGACAGTCCCAGAGCAATAGTCATATAACGACGGTGCGCAGCTACATTTTTTTTCTTAATCGCAGTCAATGCTAAAATTAAAACAACGGCGACCAAGGCATTTAATCCAGAATAAAACGGCGGTAGAAAATCAAAATCTATTCCAATATCCAGTTTTATTTTTCGCATCAATACAACCAGCAATACTACCACTATCGAAACAATGGTGGCTCCAATATTGAGTTTTTTGGCAAGGACTAGGTTTTGTGAAATGTTGTGCATTTTTGTTTTGTTTTGTACTTTTACTGTTAAAATTCTACTCCCTTTTCTATAATTCTCTATCTCGTCGCAGTCGTGGATCGCCCTCAATATCTCTGGGTAGAATCAAGGCAATATGTTCTACCATTCGCTCAATATCTTCGGTACGATCTGCGTGATAGTAGTTTCTAATTTTTCCTTTTTCATCGATTAGAATATAATAAGGGTAGTTATTGGCATCAGCAATTGTATTAGTCTGAAAATCGACGCTACTACCGGGTTCTCTGGCTATGGATAAATCCGGAACGTGATAGGTATCTTTTATTAGCGTACCCAATGTTTGTGCATTGCCTTTGACCACGTAAATTTGGCGTTCGTCTTCTAAATTATACTTTTTTTGAAAACCAGCTAAATCGGTGTCCTCGGGAAGATGAATCAACAATTTAAAATCATTGCGTTCGTCAAACTGCCGATGTAAAGTTTCCAACACCTTCATTCTATCTGCTGCCTTTGGCTGATCGGGATTAACAAAAGCAATCAAAGACATTCGTCCGTTGACCAAACTTGAGTCCACTGCGCCCTTAATGCCCGTAAGCTGAAAAGCCGGAAGATGACCGTAATCCTGCAGTTCTGCCAAAGCTGTTTTTGAACGATTATAGCCCATATTCATATAAACCCACGAACCACCGGGGAAGACTATTATCATTAAAAACAACATTGCCGCCTGTAGCACATTGTTATTTTTTTTCTGTTCCTTTTCCATATGATTAAAACATTTTATCCTATACTTAGTTTATAATTTCCAGGTGGATTTACTTCCTTCCGACAATTGAATAAATCTAATTCAGATTTTTTTGGCATAAAAAAAGCGGAGCTTCACAGCTCCGCTTTTTTCTGTAATTTTAAAAAATTTACATCTGATAAGTGTCTTCTTTTTTTATCAGGCTGCCTTGTACATCTACCTTCTTGTCTTTGATATTACGTTCGTTTTTCTGTTTAATCAAATCACGACGCTCAAACCAGGAATTTCCTTCGTGAAAAAAAGCTATGATTGCCCAAACAAGTAACAACATCGGCATCAATACGGTCATCCTTAATCCGCGTACTTCTGAACTCATGTGCATAAATTCATAGATAATAAAATATGCTTTATAAATAGAAAGTACAATCAAACCAATTGCCACCAAAGCCAATAACCACCTCATTTCAGGATCCGGCTTAAAGCCTAAATGTCCTTTTCCAAAAAGTGAAATAACTACTTCTATCAACGTTACTACTCCCAGCAATAACAAACCTTTGTAAACATCTTTAATAGATTGTTCGTATGATTTATGACCCATTTTATTTTAATTTCAATTTTTTAATAATAGCCTTTGAGCTTGTCTTGGTTAATTTACTTGCCTTACAACAAATAGAATACAAGGAATACAAAAACCCATACTAAATCTACAAAGTGCCAGTAGAGTCCGATTTTTTCCACCATTTCGTAGCCATTTTTCCGCTCGACGTAAAGACCACTTGCTACATTGATCATGATAATAATCAGGAATACAACGCCAGAAAGTACGTGAAATCCGTGAAATCCAGTGATAAAAAAGAAAAGGGCACCAAAAGCTTTTGGTCCAAATTGCTGGGTTTTCTCAATCCCTGCATTTGTTTTGTATGGCAGCGGATCGAATGCTCCATCGTGCTGATGAATCAGGTAAGAAGCACCCGCTTCAAAAGTATCTCCTGCTTTGATATCGTGACCATCCCCTTTCAAATATGTCCCCGATTCTACGTGCGTACCAAAAGGATTGACGGTAACAGTCATATGCTCTTCGTTGATTAAATTGTTCCACTCCCAAGCCTGGCAACTTAAAAAGCCGATACCACCTATGATCGTCAAAAACATCCAGAACACCACACCACGTTTGTTTTCCCGGTGTCCTTCCTGTACACCACGAACCATCGTTACCGAACTAATAATCAATAAGAATGACATAAATGTAACAAAGGCCAAGGGCAAACCATGACCGCCAAAAGGAGTCGTAGAGAATACAAAGTCAGGAACTGGCCAGGTGGCACTACTGAATCGTAAGGTACCATAAGCAATCAGGAATCCCGCAAAAGTAAAGGCATCCGATAATAGGAAATACCACATCATTAGTTTACCGTAACTTGCTCCAAAAGGTTTTTTTCCGCCGTCCCAGGCGCCTCCTTCGGTCGTATCGTGTTCTTTCACAACAGTTTCTGTCGCCATGTCAAAAATTTAAGGTTGGTTTAAAAGTAAAAGTAGGTTTGACTACTTGCCGTTTTATAAAATTTTAAGTTTATCAAGTTTGTTGTAAAATAAAAAAGAACAACAAATATACCCATAGAATATCAACAAAATGCCAATAAATAATCGTCTGCTGAAAACGTAGTTTACGCGCGGGCGTTGGATTAAATGGTAGTAAAAAAGCGTGTAACATCGCTACCGTCAATACCGCTATTCCAGCCATTACGTGCGCTGCGTGTACTGCAGCAATTACGTAAACAAAAGAACCTGAAGGATTCCCCGTCAACTCAATTCCCATCGCTTCCATCTCGTAGAATCCCAGTATCTGACAAACTACAAAGCCTATTCCCAGCATAGCACTTATCACCATCAGACCTTTGTACAGTCCTTCATTCCCTTTTTTAAAAGAGGTATAAGAACCATGTAAAAGAATACTGCTTAAAACAATGATTCCGGTACTTATGTAAAAATAAGTTGGTAACGGGAATTCCAGCCAATTACCCGCTGCTTGACGTACCACGTAAGCACTTGTAAAAGCCGCAAATAACATCGTCATACTTACACATCCAGTTACGAGTGCAAATACTTTTGGATGAATTTTATTATTTCGAAAATTTTCTAAAGCCACATTCATAGTTTAAAGTATTTTGTCCGCATATAATGCGAAAAGTACCAAAGGCAAATAAAAGAATGAACTAAACATTAATTGTAAAGCAGCTTTTCGATTGTTTTTTTTATATAAATTCCAGGCAAATCCCGCATAAATTATGGCTGAAATAGTTAGAAAAATTGCCGAAACAATTCCACTTACTTCCAATAAATAAGGCATCCAGGAAATAGGTAATAAAAGGAGTGCATAAATAAACGCCTGTTTTCCAAGTTGCTCATCCTGTGCCTCTAAAAATTTGAATCCTGCCTGGTCATAATCCTTGAAGGCCAGCCAGCCAATTGCCCAAAAGTGGGGTAATTGCCAAATAAACTGTAGACTAAAGAGTGCTACCGACAATCCGGTAATGACACCCTCCGCAGCCACACATCCAATCATCATCGGCAACGCTCCCGGAACCGCTCCAATAAAAACGGCTGCCGGAGAAACCCGTTTCATCGGGGTATAAATAAAAGCATAACTAATCAAGGCTACAGTTCCTAGTAATGCAGTCCAGGGGTTAATTGTTGCCAATAATCCGATCCCGACTACACTCATAAAACCTGCCGCCATTACTCCTTCAGAAGTAGTCATTCGGTTAGCTGCCATCGGGCGGCCTTCCGTACGCTTCATGTCGCGGTCATATTCTTTTTCTAATACTTGATTCAGAGCATTCGAAGCACCAGTTACCAGGAATCCTCCGATTGCTAAAACCAATAATAAAGTAAAGTCTACTGATCCGCCACAAGCAATTAGATACGCCATCACTGAAGAAAAAACGACAGTTAAATTTAGTCGCAGCTTCACCAGCTGGGAGTAGTCCGAAAACTTCTGTCCCACCAGTGAAAATCCCGTATCGTTATCTGTTCTAATTTGACTCATTGTTTTATAATTTGCCAGTTAGCTTCTCTTTAACATAATTAATTTTACGATTGAGGGAAGCCAATGGCCAATAGCTAATAGCCAACAGCCCTCTTAATGCTCTTCGCTTTCATTCTCGTTGATCGGTACATATTGAGGAATAAATTCAATTCCGTCTTTACCGTAATCGTATGCCCAACGGTGAACTGATGGTAAATTACCAGGCCAGTTTCCGTGAATTCCTTCAATGGGTGTGGTCCATTCTAGAGTAGTCGCTCCCCAGGGATTCTTAGTCGTCATCTTCTTACCTTTAAAAATACTGTAGAAGAAGTTGATGACAAACAAAAGCTGCAGGAAGAATACAACGATCGCTGCTACTGTGATAAATTTATTCATATCTCCAAAGTGCGCAAACGCTTCAAAGGTATCAAACTTATAGTACCGTCTAGGTACACCAGCTAGTCCTAAATAGTGCATGGGCCAGAAGATCGCGTAGGCTCCAATCATGGTTCCCCAGAAGTGGATTTTACCAAGTGTTTCATTCATGAAGCGGCTAAACATCTTTGGATACCAGTGGTAAACTCCCGCATACATCCCGAAGAATGCCGCAATACCCATTACAATATGGAAGTGAGCTACCACGAAGTACGTATCGTGCATTTGAATATCAATGGTCGAGTTTCCTAAAAAGATACCAGTTAATCCACCAGAGATAAACATGGATACGAATCCAATTGAAAACAACATCGCCGTAGTAAATCGAATATTACCTCCGTATAAAGTAGCAATCCAGTTAAATACTTTTACCGCAGATGGTACCGCAATAATCAAAGTGAAAATGACGAAGAAGTTAGCAATGAATGGATTTACACCTGACATAAACATGTGGTGTGCCCATACGATAAAACTTAAAAATCCAATTGCTAAAATCGAGAATACCATCGCTTTATATCCAAAAATCGGCTTACGTGCGTGTACACTCATTACTTCAGATACAAGTCCCATTGCTGGAAGAATAATAATATATACCTCAGGGTGTCCTAAAAACCAGAACAGGTGTTGGTATAAAATCGGTGATCCTCCCACATTATCCAGTGGTGCACCTCCGATGAAAATTTCACTTAGATAAAAACTTGTTCCCAGTCCACGATCACACATCATCAGGAAAAAAGCAGAAGCTAATACCGGGAAAGATAACAAACCCAAAATAGCCGTTACGAAAAACGCCCAGATAGTCAAAGGCATTCTCCACATCGTCATTCCTTTTGTACGAAGGTTTAGAACAGTTGTAATATAGTTGATACCACCTAAAAGTACGGAAACAACAAACAGTACCAGTGATACAATCCACATCGTCATACCTGCACCAGAACCAGAGGAAGCTTGCGGCAGTGCACTTAAAGGCGGATAACCTGTCCAGCCACCAGCAAACGGTCCAGTGCTTAAAAATAGCGACATAAACATAACCAGTCCAGCCATAAAGAAGAACCAGTAGGAAAGCATATTCATCATTGGAGATGCCATATCGCGGGCACCTAACTGAAGGGGAATAAGCAGGTTACTAAAGGTTCCACTCAAACCAGCTGTCAGTACAAAGAAAACCAGAATGGTTCCGTGCATCGTTACCAGAGCATAATAAAATTGTGGATCCAGGGTACCAATACCTGCATCATTTACAGTAATCCACTTACCAAGCAATGGTTGTAACCAGGCAAGATTTTCTTCCGGAAATCCCAGTTGTAAACGGAAAACAATCGACATCGCTGCCCCAATAATTGCCCAAAAAATTCCCGTTATCAGGAATTGCTTGGCAATCATCTTATGATCCATCGAGAAGATATAAGTATTAATAAAACTTGACTGATACTTATCTCCATGATGGTGCTCATGAAAATGATCGTCAAATCCTTGCTCTTCGATCAATAGATCCTCGTCATATTCTAAAACGTAAGCCATAATAATAATTTATTAAATTTCTAATTTCTAAAATGTGGTAGCCTATTTAAAAATTGAAATATCTTTATTTGTTGTTTCTAACTTTATCTCAATAATGCGCAATTACTGCGTCAAAATTCTTAACTCTGTTCTACGGTTCTTTGCCATATTTTCAGGAGAATCATTCGGAACTTCTGGTTTTGTTTCTCCAAATCCAACAGCCACCATCCGGTTTTCGTCGATTCCTTTGGAAGTTAACCAGTTAAACACCTGATTTGCTCTTTTGTTGGACAAATCCATATTCATTTCATCTTTTCCCGCGCTGTCCGTATGTCCACCTAATTCAATCGTCAAATTCGGATTTTCATTCATCACTTCCATGACGTTCGTCAACTCATATTTAGATAAAGGTGTTAATACGGCAGAACCGGTATTGAAGGTAATATTGTCCAGTCGGATAATCTTGTCCATCGGTTCGATTGTCTCCAATGCTTTTGTATAAGCATCGCGGAAAACCTGTTTCCGTTCTCTGATTTCAGCATCAAATAATCGGTCTCCGTAAGGATCTTCGTCTGTCCCTCTTATGGTAGAAAAGAAATAAGAGTTTTGAGTAGCCAACCAGTTTTCGTATTCTTCTTCGGTAACGATTTCAAAAATACGACGCATAGAATAATGTCCTTTTCCACAAAGTTCGGCGCAAGCCAACTCAAAGTTGAAATTTTCACCACGATTTCCCAGCTCAGGACTCGTTTCATCGTACAGGTCATACCATTCAGGGTACAATGGATTACCATCACGATCCTGCTCTAGTAAATTTTCACGGTATTCTTCCGTCGTGATCTTTGGCGTAAATACGAAGTAGGTAGGCAAACCAGGGATCGCATCCATCTTTACCCGGAAATGCGGTAAATCAAAGTTGTGCAATACATCCTTGGCGGTAATACGCACGCGTACTTTTTTACCTACGGGTAATTTAATCACTTCACCTGCGCTGGTAGAAACAATATCATCTAAATTCTTTTCATCCGTCCAGACCTGACCCAATGGATTAGAGGCAGATATATCCCGATAATATTTTTCGCCAATCAATCCGTCTTCTCCAGCCATTCGGATCGTCCAGAAGAACTGCTGACCAGTTGCTTCGATTTCGATATGTTCTTCGTTTGGTCCTACATCGGCCATGATTTTATTCCAGGCAACCAGACCCTGAACAACCAGAAAACACATTACTACTGCTGGAATAGTTGTCCAGATGACCTCCAGTTTGTTGTCGTGAGAAATGAACAAAGCTTTACGGCCTTTCACTCCTTTGTATTTCCAGGAGAAATAAAACAAAGCGATATGGGTCAATATAAATACGATTCCTGTAAAGAATAAAGTAGTATTCCAAAGAGAATCCATTTCGTCACCGTGGACCGAAGCCGACTGGTGCGGACCATAACCCAAAAGGGAATTTTTGTAATAGATAGACGTTCCAACGCAAAAGATCAAGAATCCCACGAGGAAAACAAGCATCATGTTGGCGTTAAAATTGTTGCTACTGGCTTCTGCATCTTCCTGTCCACGAATTCGTGCAGAAAGTTCGGTCATTTTACCGATCTGCACCACTACGACGGAAATCAAAATAATGCAAAGAAGGATTAATAATGTTGTCATTTTTATCTAGTTAAAATACTGAAAATTTGTAAAAAGAGTTATTCAGCCTGTGTTTCTAATGTAACAAATTTTTATACGTGATGGTGCAAACTTTCTGCCAGATAAGGGTCATTTTTCGGCATTAATGATGCTTTTTCCAGTCGATTAAAAACGAAATAGAGAAAGAACGCTAAAAAGCCCAGGAATGTACCGATTTCAAGTAAACCGGGAATCGTATAACCCATGGCAAATTCGGTTCCTGCCTGAACTGCGTGACCAGCTGCGTGCGCCACATCCGCTCCATGCTCTGCAGCGTGTCCTGCCGCATCTGCTGCGCCGTGTGCTGCATCGTGACCGTGACCACCTGCGTGGTGTGCGTGCTCTGCGTTGAGTCTTGCTCCCGGTTTGATCAGGTAGAAATAATCCCACCAGTGACCAAAAAATACGATGGCGGCAGTAAAGCCCAGAGTACCATATTTTCGCTTGGTATCATTACGCATCAAAATCAAGAAAGGCAAAACAAAATTTAAGACCAGGTTACCAAAATACAGAACTGTGTATTCGTGGCGACGAAGATTATAATATACCGTTTCTTCTCCGTTATTTCCGTACCAGATTAGCATAAACTGTGAAAACCACAGATACGTCCAGAATACAGAAAAGGCAAACATATATTTTCCCAAATCGTGAAGATGCTCCGCCGTTACGGCCTGATAATAGCCTTTGGATTTAAGATAGATAAGAATCAAAATAGTTAACGCAAGCATCGCGACAAACCAACTCGCCGTGGCATACCAGGCGTATAAAGTACTGTACCAGTGGCCATCAATACTCATTACCCATTGCCAAATCAAAGCAGCACTCGTAAAAGCACCAATCGGTAAGAAGATCGCGGCTACTTTTTTCATTCGCTGGTGTAGCACATAATCAGTGGTTCCTTCTTCATCTTCTTGTAAAGACAATGCTCGTAATTTATAAGCAAAGAACGTCCAGATACCCACAATTATTAACGTACCAAAGGTATACCAGTACTTATTAAGGAATGGTACTTTTCCAGCCAGAATCTTATCGTAATTAGGAGAAGCTGGATCAGCAATTCCATCCATTGACCAATGATATAAATGGTGTCCGTGCATCCATAACCCGGCAATTACCACCAACATCATAATTAAGCCAACAGGTAAAAATAAAGTAAAAGCCTCCCATACCCGTTTCATAACAACGTGCCAGCCGGCGTAAGCCAACATAAAAGCGGAGAGAACAAAAGTAGCAACGAACGACATTCCCAAAAAGAAAACCGCGTTTTGCAGATAATTTGTCCAGAATCGAGTGGAATCGATAAAGAAGGTAGCAACCATACAAAGGATTCCCAGCACGATAAATGCGAGTAGCGTCGTCTTTTGTTTTCCTTCAAAAACAAAATTCGTAATTTCCTTGGAATGATCAATAGTAGCGTGATCTGTATTCATTATACTTAAAATTCAAATTTATTTAAAGTCCAATCCAATCGTCAACTATTGAATTGCTTTTCCTTTATTATTTATGTTCTCCATTTCCGTGATCTTCTCCCTGATGAGAATGCTCTTCTCCTTCGGAATGTCCCGCATCGTGTGAATGATTCCCCTGGTCTTCTATATCATTTTCGTCCACACTGTGTCCTTCTCTATAACTTTCCGTATTTACATCACCAGACATCTCGTCCATTCCAGAAGCAATCGGAGGCAAGCTTTCACCGGGAATCTCGATGTTATTCAAGGTATTTGTTTTAGCATTGTACTTTGTCTTCGTCTCATCCGCCTGTAAAGAACGAATGTGGTGAATTACATTCCAGCGTTCCTCGTAAGAGATTTTATCTGCGTAACCACCCATCACATTTTTACCGTGCATGATAGCAAAGTAATAACGTCCATTGGAAGCGGTCAATAAATCTCCCTGAATAAGATTGGCAGGTTGTGCCGGATATTTGGCATGAGGATTATCATCCGATACCAGGTATCCTACTCCATCACCTTTTGATCCGTGACAGATACCACAGAAAATATTGTACAACTGCTTTCCTTCGGCCAATCCCTGGGTAGTAATTGGAAAAGGGTTTTCAATCATTTCAGCCGTTGCTCTTAAACGCTCCTCTTCGGTATTAGCGTAATAAAAAGGAACGCTACCATTTACTGGAACTGAAATCGCAGAAGTAGAACCTTCACCATTTAGTACTTCCATTACATCTTGCTTCGCCTTGCCTGTTTTACTCATCGCTACCCCAGCGTATCCACGTGGGATCGTACCAGAAACCGGCTCCCCCGGTATAGATAGAGATTTCAGGTCTTTTACACTTTGTGCGTCCCAAGTATTATTGTAATAATAATTGTAAATATTTGACTCGTAGGCAATCGAGTGTGCCATATCAGGCATATATTCCGTACCAGGATCGTTCTTACCGGGTTTTCCACAACTACTGAAAATCAGGAGCGCAAAAAAGACGACGAACAAATTTAATTTTATGCTATGCTTCATTGAACAATTAGTTTTTATCTTCTCAATTATTTAGATCGTTTTCGTCCCTACCTCTTCTACTCCGGTAGCGGTAAAAAATGATTTAAGTTTATCAATTTGATCGCTCGAATAACCATTTGTCTGGAAAGCGATACAAAATTTATCGTCCGTAATCCGGTCATCCAAAACTTCGTTGGTGACGCCGGGTCCAAGTCCACAAATCACGTAGAAGGTAACCACCATTCCGATGGCAGCAAATAGTACCGTCAACTCAAAAGTAATTGGAATAAATGCGGGTACGGACCAGTATGGTTTTCCACCAAAAATAATTGGCCAGTCTCTGGTAAATACCCAGGTCATAAATAAAAAGGCGGTACAAGTCCCCGTAGCTCCGTAAACAAATCCAGCCTGGTGCAAGCGAGACTCTGCTAACCCAAGGATCGGGTCCAGTCCGTGAATTGGAAAAGGAGTAAATACATCCATAATTTCCAGATGATCCTTTTTGGCCTGACGGACCGCATCGAGTAATATTTCCTCGTCGTTGTACAATCCGTATAAAACTTCTGTGTGACCTTTTTGCATATTAAATTTTTTTATAAAAAATTGGCTATTAGTTATTAACTAGTTGGCCCTCTTCTTTCGTGTATAAAACGCGTTAGCTAAAAGCCAACAGGCCAACTGGCTAACCAGCTATCTGGCCAAAGAATTATTTAATTTTTGTGTCTGGATTTTCATCGATATCTACCGTTGCACCAGCGCCATGTTCGTTAACATCGTGTTTAACCAATAATCTGTCCTTTCCTACGTATTGATCTCCTCCAGTTTTTAGAATACTCTTGATTTCCGCTACTGCCACCACTGGTGCTACTCTGGTAAATCCGAGGTAGAGGGTAAAGAACAAACCGATTGTTCCTAAATAAATGCCAATTTCTACCCAGGTAGGTGTGTAATAAGACCAACTTGAAGGTAAGTAATCACGGGCCAACGTCGTGGCGATAATTACAAAACGCTCAAACCACATCCCGATATTTACAACGATGGATAAGAAGAAAGTCCAGGTGATACTTCTACGAATCTTTTTAGACCAGAAGAATTGAGGAGATAATACGTTACAGAACATCATCCCAAAATAGGACCACCAGTAAGATCCGAGTGCTCGATTGAAGAAAGCAAACTGTTCGTAAATATAGCCTGAGTACCAGGCGATAAATAGCTCTGTTAAATAGGCAACCCCTACCATGGTTCCGGTTACCAGGATTACCTTATTCATCGATTCTACGTGCTCAATCGTGATATAATCTTCCAGACTTAACACTTTTCGCGTAATAATCATCAAGGTTAATACCATCGCAAATCCGGAGAAAATTGCTCCGGCTACAAAGTAGGGAGGAAAAATCGTGGTATGCCATCCCGGAATAACGGAAGTAGCGAAATCAAAAGATACAATTGTGTGTACAGATAATACCAATGGAGTTGCTAATCCAGCTAATACGAGAGATAAAGATTCCCAACGTTGCCAGTGCTTTGCTTTACCAGTCCAGCCAAAAGCAAGAAAAGAATAAATACTTTTTCTAAAACCGGTGGCACGATCACGGACTGTAGCAAAATCAGGTACCAGTCCCAAGTACCAGAATAATAAGGACACAGTAAAGTAAGTACTAATCGCAAATAGATCCCAGAGCAGTGGAGAATTAAAGTTTACCCATAATGGTCCACGGGTATTTGGATAAGGGAAAAAGTAGAAAACTACCCAGGCTCGTCCCACGTGAATACCGGGAAATAGAGCCGCACAGATAACCGCAAAGATGGTCATGGCTTCTGCTGCCCGGTTCACTCCCGTTCGCCATTTCTGACGAAAAAGTAAGAGAATCGCAGAGATCAGGGTTCCGGCGTGTCCAATTCCAATCCACCAAACGAAGTTGGTAATATCCCAACCCCAACCGATGGTCCGGTTTAAGTTCCAGGTACCAATCCCGTTCCAGACGGTCCAGGCAATACAAAACAAACCAAATCCCAGCAGGGAAATAGACATCAGAAAGGTGATTACCCATAATGCATTGGGAGTCTTTTCCGTTGGGCTGATTAGATCTTCCGTAATCTGATGGTAAGTTTTATTACCCGTAATTAACGGTTTTCTAACTGGTGAAACTATCGCGCTCATATTTCTAAATTATATTCTATTGGATAAACACCAAAAAAAGGTGTTAAACATAAATTTTAATATTTTAATTTCTATTCATTGACTATTTAGCATTTTTACCATTTTCTGCCTCCCAGCCTCCTAAAAGAGGAGCATCCAACCCGCAAATGCTTAATAGTCAATTTTTATATCCGACTAAGCATCCAGGCTCTCGTCTCGGTTATTCACAACTGCCGTATAACGAACAGAAGACTGTACGTTGATTTCTTCCAGAGCAATATAAGCTAAAGGGTTGTTATCCAGGGCTTTGTTCAATGCTCCTTTTTTATTATTCATATCTCCGAAGACAATTGCTCCGGTAGGACAAGCTGTTTGACAAGCCGTCTTCACGTCCTGATCTCTTAGCTTACGCATTTCACGTTTCGCAGTTAACTTTCCTTCCTGAATTCTTTGTACACAGAAGCTACACTTCTCAATCACTCCTCTGGAACGTACGGTTACATCCGGATTGAGCACCATTCGTGTCAGGTTATCCGCACCGTAAGGAACAGACTCTTCGTTTAAGTCAAGTTGGTTGGCAGGGAAAATATCCGCCGTGGTATAATCCATCCAGTTGAAACGACGTACTTTATACGGACAGTTGTTGGCACAATATCGCGTACCTACACAACGGTTGTAAGCCATCTGATTCAGACCTTCCGAAGAGTGGTTGGTAGCGGCTACCGGACAAACGTTTTCACAAGGAGCGTTATCACAGTGCTGACACATCATTGGCTGATAAGCGGTATTTGGATTTTCTGCATCTCCGTAGAAATAACGGTCAATTCTTAACCAGGTCATCTCGTGGTGACGACTTACTTCTTTGGCACCGACTACGGGTACATTATTTTCCGCCATACAAGCAACCGTACAAGCCGAACAACCCGTACAGGCGTTCAAGTCTACGTACATGCCCCAATGGTGGCCATTTTCGTATAAATATTCGTGACCAGGATATAGGGTTTGCGCATTAAGATGCTGCGCCTCTTCTCGCTTCTTTTCTATCTTATCTATATTCTCCGACAAGTCCTTGATGTTGGTTGTATAAATAACCGAACGTTCTGTCAAACTTCCCTGAAATCCCTGATCGACTACACCATAGGTAAAATCTACCAAAGCAGCTTCATCCGCATTGATGGTTTCTCCGTCTTCGTTTTGCGCAGTTACTCCCAAGGTGTGGTGGTATTGTACACAAGGAAAATCATAATTGATATCTACAATATCGCTTACCTCTACGTTGGTCGCATAATATTGCGTATTCCCGTTTTGATCGATAGATAAATATGGAAACATATTTGTTCCAATGTTTCGACCTGCGTCTCCACATACTTTTCTACCATAACCAAGACTCGTTGCAACGGTTCCTTCGGGCTGACCAAACTGTGGAAAAGCCGTAATTGGCGTTGATTCTTCCGCACCAGTTTGCGTTAGATTAACCACATCGGCATACCCTTTTACCATATTGGAACCGATTCCCTTATACCCTTCAAAAGTATGCGCTCCATCAAATTTAACCGGTACTCCGAGGTAATTACCCCAGGAAGTACGCGTCACTGGATCTGGCATTTCCATTAACCAGGGATTGTTGGCATATTGACCGGCCCCCATGTTAACAGATTCTTGAAAGTCTATTTCCATTTCTGAGTTAGACGGCTGAGAAATTTGTCCACCATTGACGCTAGCAGCACAACTGGTATATTCCCGAGCGGGTGCCCCTGCTTTTGCCACTCCATCGTGAAGTGTTTCATCCCAGAAAGACCGGAAAGAAGCATAATTACTTTGTGAACCAAATAAGGTATTATTCCAGTTATTTCGGAGGTAATCGTAATAAGGTTGTTCCGCGTCTGCCTTATAATTTGCACTACCAGCCCAAGTCAGTAAAGAAGCTTCTGCCTGACGGGTAGGAAATAAAGGTTTGATAGTCGGCTGAACGATACTATAATGTCCACGCTTTGGCTCCGCATCTCCCCATGATTCCAGGTAATGGTGCGTTGGTGCGATATAATCACAAAGCGCCATGGTTTCGTTGATGTCATAAGACAAAGAAACTTTCAATGGAACTTTAGCGAAAGCGGTAATAAATTTATCAGAATTAGGAAGATCAAAAGCAGGATTGGCATCCATTACAAGAACCGCATCAACTCCTCCACCCTGCATTTCGGTGATCAGGTTTTGAATATCTTTATCAATACCCTGACGCTGTAAAGAACCGTGGGTAAAGGTGACGGTCGTTCCCAGGTTGCCGAGCATTTCGTTGATCTTGTTGACCATGATCTGCTCCTGAACATTATTAGAAGAAGATACAACGATAGACTTTCCACGGCTTCCGCGTAACTGGGTAGCCAGTTTGTTCATGGCCTTGGACGCCTTAGCGTTGAGTTTTGGTGCTGAAACGCTTCCACCCATGGCACTATATAAAGTAGCAATCGCTGCGCCCATTTCGGATGGCTTAATCAATACCCGATTATCCGCGTTGGAACCCGTTAAAGACATACCACTTTCAATCTGAATATGGCGAGACATCTTAGGACGTTTGGCATTGATCTTACGACCTTTTGCGTAAGCAGTAGCATATTCGATGGGAGAAATCCAGGTACCTAAAAAGTCAGCACCAAAGCTAATGATGGTATCCGCTTTGTCAAAATGATAATCCGGAAGAATGCGGTCTCCGAAACTCTGTTCGTTTGCTTCCAAAATAGCAGAAGAAGAGATCGGATCGTAGGTAACTACTTTAGCGTTTGGATATTTCGCCTGAAAGTCAGCAAATACTTTTTTAGTCGTAGGACTTAAAACAGTATTAGTAACGATGCGAATTTTTGACCCGGCGTTTAGTTTAGCCATTACTGCCTTGTCGAGGTCTGTCCAGGACATCCCAGTAATTGCTCCATTTTCACCAATAGAACCGCTCATTTTATTACGATTTACATCGTAAAGTTCGAGGACACTTGCCTGGGCACGGGCAGAAGTTCCACCGTTGGTCAATGGAGAGAGAACGTTTCCTTCGATTTTGATGGGACGACCTTCCCGGGTCTTTACCAAAACCGAGCAATAGTCCCCACCTTTTACAAAACTGGATGCATAATAAGTAGCCACACCCGGAACGATTTCGTCGGGCTTGGTAACGTAAGGAATTGCGCGTTTAACAGGTACGTCACAACTCGCAGCGACAGTAGCTGCTCCCAGACCGAAGCCCAGATATTTTAGAAAATCACGTCGATTGGTTTCTACTTCGGCAATTTTTTCATCGCCAAGGGCCTCAATGATTGGCAATTCAACAAACTCTTTTCCTGCTGCTTCGATGAGCGCAGGATCGTTGTTTTTGTGTGCCATTCCAACCCAGATGTCCTGATTTTTCTTATCCATTATTTCAATTTATATTAAGCTCTTTTAGGAGGTCGTACTTTTGTTTTTTAGAAAATGTAATTAACTGATTAATAATGACATTTTTGACATTCTAAACCTCCGATATCTTCGACCGTTACGTTTTCACGTTTTCCGGCTTTTAATTCTTTATGATAAGTTTCGTACTGATCGTAATATTCGTTGGAAGCGAATTGTACCTCCGTTTGACGGTGACAATTAATACACCATCCCATAGATAGTGGGGCATATTGCTGAACCACTTCCATTTTTTCAACGGGTCCGTGACAAGTCTGACAAGCCAACTTACCCACGGTTACGTGCTGTGCGTGATTGAAATAAACGTGATCCGGCAGGTTGTGAATACGTACCCACTCGATCGCACCACTAACGGATTCCTTGGAAGGATTCATTAAAGACTTTTCAATATTTTCCCATTGCTCTTCCGCCTCTTTACTTGCATCCCGTTCCAGTTTGGATTCTGAGTTTGCATAGCGAGGTTCACTTGCTTTGTCTTTTAAGAAAGTTTCTTTTGCATATTTAACAAAAATAGGCTTGATCTCTTCGTTAGACATTTCGTCATAATCTTCAATATATTTATCCGTTGTCGGATCATAACCAATAGATGCGTAGATTTTTGATAATTCCGCAGTTCCGTGCTCGCTTCCTTTTTTGATCGCCTTGTGGCAATTCATACAAGTATTGGTAGCAGGAATAACAGAGTGCTTGCTTCGACGCGCACCATCGTGACAGTACTGACAGTTGATCTGCTGCTGTCCAGCGTGTAAAGCATGAGAAAATTTGATCGGCTGATCCGGTGCGTAGCCTTGCTGACGTCCCAAGCTGATCGCATTATTTACGGTAGCGAATCCACCAATGATTACGGCAACGAAAACGACAAATCCGATAACTCCTTTACTCGTTAGTATATCCTTAATAGTAGCAACCTGACTTGGTGTAGCACCTTCCTTGATCTGCGCCATTCGGTTTAGATTAGAAATAATTCGTGCTAAAGCTACGGCCAGGATTCCAAGAATCAAGAACAAAACAATAAAGAAAGGGGTGCTTAGGCCAGATTCTTTCGAATCATCTGCATCATCCATTGCAGCACCGCCAGCAGCTCCGGCGACGGTACCTCCATAAGTTCCTTTGTAAACACCATCAATATATCCCAGAACAGAAGCGATTTCACCATCTGTCAAATTAGGAAAGGCAGTCATCACGGATTTGTTCCACTCGTTGTAAAGACCTACAGCGTAAGGATCTCCAGTAGCGATAACCGCTTGTGAATTTCTGATCCAGGCATAGAGCAGTTCTTGAGACTCCCATCTTTCTTCCACCCCCCCAAGAGCTGGCCCGGTCATATCATCCTTCATGGATTTATTGTGACAAGAAGCACAGTTATTACGGAAAAGCGCTTTACCCTCGTCAAGATTAACGTCTTGCGCAGAAAGGGAAAAAGCAAACAAAATGAAGAGGAAGGAAAAAAGGTGTTTCATCCTTGGTATTGTCGTATTACTAATCATATATCTAAATCTTTTTTGACCGATGGAACACATAAGAAAATATATTCAATCCATTGTCATTTTTATGTCAGCGCAAAAATACAATTCATAACCATTATTACCAATATATATTTACCACTATATTTTATTTAGACATTTTCTAAATAACGACAAAATTTTAACATTCGTTGATAAGGTACGTTTAAGGCAATTCTATGGGTATTTTTGCAAAAAATAGAATAATTCAGGTGTGAAATTTCAGGTTTTTAGAAGAATAATTGGATTTGATACTATTTTTTAAAACATATATCATAAAAAAAATTTCGCGGAGATTAATTATTTTGTTTGAAAAAACAATAAAAAAGCGGAAATATATTAAAATCTCCGCATGAGTCGCTGACCAATTTCAAGATTATCATAAGACAATCGAATTAATTTTTGGGCGGCCGAACCGATAAGAGGAAGTGCCTGAGGATATTCCTGACAGAATTTTAAACACTGAAACCATTCTCCGGCCGTATCAGCGATTAGTACTTCTTTTTTGTGTTGAGCCTCGATTCCTTCCAGTCCAATCGTTGTGGTGATTACTACTCTGCCCAGTGCCATTCCTTCCAGTATTTTCACCCGCATTCCGCTACCACTGAGTAATGGAACGATCATAACAGGATATTGATTGATAAATATTTTGGCGTTGGGCACTTCTCCGTGTATAACAACTTTCTGCGACGTTAACTCGTAAAGGTGATCCGGCGTATTCCGGCCCGCCAGGTGGAGCGTTATCTCTGGATAAGCAGTCCGAATAGTCGGCCAGGCATGCTTTATAAACCAGTCCATCCCTTCCAGATTCGGTACCCAATCGAGTGAACCAATAAAGGAGATCGAAAGCGGCTGATTGACCGGAAAAGGAGCTGGTTCGTAATCCTGATGATTGATACCGATCGGAGTAACCTGATGACTTCCCTCAAAGCCGAGACATTGAAAGGTTTTCAGATCCCGACTGGTAATGGGCGCCAGTATATCGTATCTATTAAGGTGTTGCACCTCGAAATGCTTAAGTTTTCGTGTCAGATAGGCCAGATAAGTTCTTTTTAAAAAAGACGGAGTATGCTCCGTAATCCGGGACCAGATTTCATGTTCCACGTTGTGCGCACGCATGACAACTTTAGCCTTAGAATATTTTCGGATAAGTTTTACATAAGGTGCTAAAAAAAGGGTTTCCAACTGAACGATATCTGGTGCTATCTTTTTCAGGGTCTCTTCTATTTTTTTAGAAAAACCACTATCGACAAACCGATCAATATGGTAGGATTTCGAAGAAAAAAGATTTAGAAAAGCCCGTTGAGGTTTTAGATCAGTATCTACCGAAACGGACTGAATAGATTCATAAAAATTGAAGCTTTCCGGTAACCGAGATTTATCAAAAAAATGTTTGGGTGTATTGATACATAATAAATGTACTTCGGCCCCAAGGGTTTGATAGGCTTTCGCTAAATTAGTAATAGCGATTACTTCTCCATCTTTGATCGGATATGGAAATTTTTTACAAAGTTGTAAGATTCGCATGATGAAAGTGCTCTGTCTGCTTTTTAAATTTTTTCAACTTTTTCTATTTCCTCGGACCAGGCCGGGGCGACCATGCAGTAAAAACACAGGTCTGTATCTCCTTGATTTTCAACAAATTGCCGTGCACCTGCTGGCACCATTACCACTACGCCTGGCTCTACTTTTTGTTTGGTTTCCTTGACCGTAATTACCCCTTTACCTGCGGTAAAAATATAGGTTTCAGAACCACCGAGGGTGTGCGGTAGCGATGCTTTTCCTGGTGAGATGGTGGCGTACGCAATACTATAAGGAAGGCTTATCAAATCATTTTTTGGATGTAGTACTTCTGTTAAGCGGGTTTCATCGCCAGCGGTAAAAAAGGGTAATTGGGGGATGTGTTTGACGATCATTTAGGTTGTGATTTGTTGAATCGCTTTGAGTCCGTTCTAAAAAGGTTATTTCACATAAATCAACCGATGTGCTTGCTTCCTACCAACTCCCCAAACAAATCATACTCCGTGGCATCCGTTATTTTTATATCGGCAAAATCACCAATTCTAACAAAATTATCAGCGGCTGGCACCAGTACCTCGTTGTCCACTTCTACACTGTCATATTCCGTTCTACCGACAAAATATTCTCCTTCTTTACGATCAAACAGCACGCGCATGGTCTGACCGATTTTTGCCTGATTCTTGTCAAAAGAAATATGTTGTTGAATTTCCATCAGCCGATTGGCCCGCTCGACCTTTACTTCTGCAGAAATATCATCCGCCAAATCGTGCGCCGAGGTATTTTCTTCGTGAGAATATTGGAAGACCCCTACTCTTTCAAATTGCATTTCCTGAACGAAATCACAAAGTTCCTGAAATTCCTCCGCTGTCTCTCCTGGAAAACCTACCAGAAAAGTAGTTCGTATACCGATTCCAGGCACTCGTTTTCGAGCTACCGCAATCAAATCTTCCATTTCTTTACGCGTAATCTGTCGACGCATTCTTTCCAGGACAGTATCCGACGCGTGTTGCAACGGAATATCAAGGTAATTGCAAATGTTTTTACGCTCTGCCATGACCTCAAAAATGTCTTCCGGAAATTTACTTGGATATGCATAATGTAGGCGAATCCATTCCAGTCCTTCCACGTCAGAGAGCGCCCGTAACAAATCGGTCAATGCTCGTTTTTTATATAAATCCAGGCCGTAATATGTAAGCTCCTGAGCGATGAGCATGATTTCTTTTACACCAGTGCGAACAAGATTTTTAGCTTGTTTGACCAATGCTTCAATCGGTTGAGATACGTGCTTTCCCCGCATAAGAGGAATGGCGCAAAAAGAACAAGTTCGGTTGCACCCTTCCGAAATTTTCAGATAAGCGTAATGCTGCGGTGTGGTAGTAATCCGCTCTCCGATTAGTTCGTGCTTATAATCTGCGTTCAGTTTGGCGAGTAATCCGGGTAATTCCAGGGTACCGAAGAAAGCGTCTACTTCTGGTATATCTTCCTCTAATTTATCCTTATAACGTTGTGACAAACAACCCGTTACGTACAGTTTATCAATGTCTCCCTTACTCTTTAAATCCGCGTATTGCAGAATGGTGTTGACCGATTCTTCTTTGGCCAAATCAATGAACCCGCAGGTATTTACAATAATAACATTCGCATCTTCGTCATTGCTGTCGTGTACCACTTTGTAGTCGTTACCGCGGAGTTGGGTAATGAGGTTTTCGGAGTCTACCAAATTTTTGGAACAACCGAGGGTAATCACATTGACTTTGTCTTTTTTGAGCGTACGGGTTTTCATGGCGCAAAAGTAATTTAATTTGTTGAAATGTTGGGTTGGTTAAACTTCATTCAAATAAAATTTTAATTAGATGAATTACGTTTAGAAATCGTAGTTTTACTAAATCAGTCACCGCAACCTCCTATCATGAAGCAATTCCTAACCCTTTTCGTCCTTTCTTTTTTGTTAATGATTAGCACCGCTTCCGCTCAGTACGGCATCAATGCCACATACCAGACGTTTTCAGCTTCCAACTGGGAAGGGCTGATACAAAGCTCGGACTTGCCGGGCGCAGCGCCAATCGCATCTGGATTTGCGGTGGGAATAGACCGTTGGTTTCGGTTGAAAAATGCGCGGGTTGAATTTTTTCCCGAATTAAACTATGCTCGTTATTCGGTAGATTGGTCTGACAATAATACGAGCATGAATCATCAGCAGATTGGTTTGTTGGCCAATACCCATTTTTACTTATTTGATATGGCTGGAGATTGTGACTGTCCGACTTTCTCTAAAGATGGTGGTTTTGTAAAAAAAGGATTTTACGTAGAACTTTCACCGGGTCTGAGCTACGCAACTTCTAGTATAAAAGGAAGGAACGGAGATCCATACAACGCTTCTTTAGTTCCATCCATTGGATTAGGACTGGGAGTGGATATTGGGTTAACTGACCTGATTACGATTACGCCCATGCTGCGCTTTCGCCGATATTTTGGGGCAGAATGGGAAAATTTGGCAGAAAGTCTGGCGCTGGAATTGACCACCGTGGATCTTACCACCCAAAAAAGTGGACTGGAGACGTTTAGCTTCGGCATTCGATTAGGACTCCGACTGGGAGAATAACTTATTTTTTACAAAGCTATTTATAACTACAAATAATGCAAAAAACTTTATTATTTGTTTTATTTTCATTATTCGTTTTCAACGGCCATACACAGGAGGCCAACCCATTAAATGATCGATTTTTAAAATTACAGTTACCTGGAAAACCCGATCCTGAACGCTTATTAGAAACGAATTATCTTGAATCTGGTTTACACCAACTGACCTTAATCAAGTGTCACGACGCGGTAAACGGCAACCAGCATTGCCGTTACCAAATCTCGGTTTTCAATATTCCGGTCAAAGGTTTTCACCTTACAGCCCACTATGATCTGCGCTATCAACAGACCGACTACATTATTCCAAAACTGATTCCAAAACAGGACAACCACCAGTTACAGGGCGCCAGTATCTCACTCACCAGTGCTTTAGAAATTGCCAAAAATAAAATTCCTGCTACCACCTATAAAAAGCTACAGCCTTCGATGAATGGTACCGAGGCCGGATTAATCTACGTTCCAACCGACTATAATTTTAATCAACCAACATGGACACTCGCTTACGAAATAGATATTTACACCGCGCAGCCTGTCCGTTCCGAGCGACTCACCATTGACGCCAACACTGGTAAAATAATTGCTACCGAAAACAGAATTTGTTCTTTCGCCACTGGTACCGCTGAAACCAAATACCATGGTACCAAAACGGTTGAAACCACCGCTACCCTGGCCGGATTTGTCCTCCACGACCAAACCCGAGGTAGTGGAATCACTACTACCAACCTAAATAACAATGATCTTTTTTACGATGGCGACAATTACTGGAACAATACAAATCCAGCAATGGATGAAGTAGCCGGAGACGTCCACTGGGGCAGCGGTGCGACATTTGATTTTTATAAAAACACCTTTAACCATCACGGGCTGGATGGAAACGGTCTGGGTATCAATAGCTTTGTTCACCTAAATGATTCCAGAGCCTACTGGGATGGAAGCGATGCTTTTTATGGAGACGGACTAGCAGAAAGTTTCTTTGATCTACCATTTACTTATATCAATATCATTGCCCACGAGATGACCCACGGCGTCACCCAATATGCCTCGGACCTAATTTATAGCGGAGAATCAGGAGGGCTGAACGAATCCATTTCAGACATCATGGGCGTATGTGTAGAAAATCACACCAACCCCGGTTCGGTAGACTGGCTGTTTGGGGAAGAAATTTCTTCCGAAGGAGAATATTTTAGGAATATGGCTGATCCTAATTCAAAAGGAATGGCGGATACCTACAACGGAAATCACTGGTCACCAAGCAATGGCGTTCATCAAAACAGTTCCATTGGAAATTATTGGTTTTATTTACTAGCAAGTGGAGGTAGCGGCACCAATGATCATGGTTTCGAATATGCGATAGAAGGAGTAGGTTGGGAGAAAGCAACTAAAATTGCGTATCAAACCTGGTCGCAGTATTTAAGTCCTTCGAGTGGTTATAATGACTGTGCCATTTTTTCGATAGAAGCTGCAAAGAATTTATATGGTGACTGTAGTGAGGAAGTCATGGAAGTCCAGCATGCGTGGGCGGCTGTTGGAATAAACCCTTACGAAACAATCTACCAAATATTTGCCACAGATAATTTTTTCTGCGATATACCGGCCGGGGTAACTTTTTCTAATAATTCGCAATCTCAGAATATTTTATGGGACTTTGGAGACGGTAATCAATCAACAGAAACTTCACCAACGCATTATTATAACGAAAACGGAACATATACCGTTTCCTTTTCCATAATAGACTGTCTAAACGACAATTTGGTCACCATCAAAGAGGATTTTATCACGGTTGATGAACAGTCTACTACTTGTGATACGATCTTACTGACTGACTGGCTTTCTGGCTACGAAACGGGTTGCACTGGCTGGCTCCTTGATGACGGCGGAGAAGAAAATTATGCAAATCGCGTAAACTCAAGCATCGAGATCGAATCACCATTTACGCTTGGTTATCGAATAAATTTTGATTTTTTTGAAACTGCTCCTGGTGACAAGTTAAGCGTATACGCTTTTGACGGAAACGCTTTCTATCTGATAGATTCTTTTGATGAAATACAGACTGGTAATTTTTTGGATATACCTGGCGGTAAAATTAAATTGAAGTGGCATACAAGCTGGAGTGGTTCCGAAAGTGGATTTGTTGTTTCCTGGGAATGCTTAAGATCCGATTTACCAGTCGCTAATTTTACCGTGAAGGATTCAATTAGTTGTGATGGAATTCACCATCTCTTAGACAAAAGTTCAGGAGTACCTACTAGCTGGACCTGGTTTTTAAACGACTCAATTGTTTCTACCGAAAAGAACCCCACCCTAACAGTTCCTCCAGGAACTTACGATATCTCTTTAATTGCCTGTAATGATCTGGGATGCGATACCAGTATGATGACCAACCTGATTACCCACAATCCCGACCGAGAAATTTGTCATGTAATAAACATGACACACAACCTTATTGAAATTGCAGAATGGTGTACCGGAACCGTATTCGATGATGGAGGATCAGAAGGAAATTTCTCCTATTCATATTCTACGGTAGACATTGTAATTCCGGAGAGCAAAGGATATATTGTTGATTTTATCTCATTTTACACCAGATACAATTATGACGAATTAAAAATTTTTGTGGACAATGGGAATGGATTTGAACTTTACGAAACCTACAGTGGTTTTTTAGCGCCCTTTACTATTCAGATACCTGGAGAGAAAATAAGGTTTAGGTGGAAGGCCGAAGGAATCGGCAATTATCCAGGATTCGAAATCAACTGGACTTGTCTCAGTTCGGAAGTGCCCATCACTAACTTTGCTAACACGCCCAATATTGCTTGCAGTAATTTAATCAAACTCATTGACAACAGTTTTTGTTTTCCAAACCAGTGGACCTGGTTGCTGGATGGAGATAGCGTATCTAATGAGCAGCATCCAATCATAGATTTGGGTCAACCCGGCACCTATGATCTGGGGTTAATCAGTTGTAATAATTTTGGCTGTGATACCTTACACATACCAGACTATCTGGTTTACGATAACACCCTGGAAGAATGTCTGAATATAAAATTAAATAACAAAGATGAATTATTTTCGAATGCTTGCGTTGCCCAATTTACAGATAACGGAGGACAAAATAGTTTTTACAGTAACAATGTAAATGCTTCCCTGGAAATAGCTGCTCCCGGCCAGATGGGTTACCTACTAAATTTTTACAGCTTTTACACCAAAACAGAAGACACGCTATTTTTGTATACCGCCCAGGATAATGAATTTGAACACTATGATACCTACTCCGGCAATCTGGGCAATTTTACCGATACGATCGAAGCTAGCGAATTAAAGTTTGTATGGAAGACCTCTCCTAACAATACTTTTTACGGATTTTTAGTTACCTGGGATTGTATGGAAGCAACAATTCCGACTGCCCAATTTTACAAAAATAGTTCTATCGAATGCGATAGTATTATTTCTATCAATAATAATAGCCAGGGAGATCCTACCAGCTGGATCTGGATAATAGATGATGCTATTGTATCTACGATAGCCCAACCTGAATTTTTGGTTTCACCGGGCACTTATGATGTCACTTTAATTGCTTGTAATGCCACAGGATGTGATACGACGACCAGTATTGACTATATTACTTACGACCCCGAATTGCCATTCTGTAAAGCCATCAGGATGGAAAATGGACTAGATCAACTGGTTGATCTTTGTGAAGGAACCGTGTATAGTAATTTGTCCTCCTATACTGGAGATAGTCTCTACTCCACACTCGACATTGCCTCCCCTGATGCTCGTGGCTATAAACTGGATTTTACCAGATTATATATCAATAATTCTGATACCCTAAAAATATTTGTGGACGACGGAAACGGGTTTGAATCAGTTACTGCGCTTACTGGTTACCATACGAATGCTACCCTAGACCTGGAGGGTACCCGAATTCGTTTTATTTGGAAAACAGCTAGCACATCGCTTGCCTACGGATTTGAAATAAACTGGAAATGCCACACTACGGAAATTCCCATTGCCAACTTCTCAGATACCAACGATTATGTATGTAGCTCCTCTTTCCAACTGAAAGACAATAGTCAAAATTTCCCCAACCGATGGATCTGGCTCATTGATGGAGACAGTATTTCTAACCAACAATTTCCAATCATTGAGTTAGGTCAGCCAAGCACCTATTATGACTTAGGACTTATCGCGTGTAATGACAATGGCTGTGACACGTTGAATATTTTAGATTATTTATTTTACGAACCAGACTCGTATTATGGTTGCAGCAATTTTATGCTCCCTAAAAATACAGAACAGTTTACAGATGCTTGCAGCGGATATTTTTATAATCGACGGTGGGAACGTAATTTATCATCCGAAGGAAACACTTCTACGCTGGAAATAGATGCTTCTGAAACAAGTGCCTACCTGGTAGAATTTCAATTTTTTAATTTATTAGAAAATGATAGTTTATTTTTATATCAAGATCTTGGAAATGGATTTGAACTGTATACTGTTTATAATGGAAATAATTCTGGCAACGTTGTTACCATAGAAGGTACTCGCATAAAGTTTGTTTGGAAGAGTGAAAACCTTTACCCTGGAAACGCATTTTATATCGCCTGGAGTTGTCTACCAACAGTACCCCTGCAAGCAAACTTTACCCGTACTAATTTCAATACCTGTACCGAAAATATTCAGCTCATCAACCAAAGTACCGGTTTTCCCAGTTCCTCGACCTGGTTGCTAAACAACGAAATAATTTCACAAGATGCTGCGCCTCCATCAATTACCGTTGCTCCAGGCAATTACGATGTAACCTTAATTATTTGTAAACAAACTGCTTGTGATACGATGTATCAGCCTGACTTTATAACCTATAACCCCGACTCGTCAGTATGTCAGACAGTGATCATGAAAGATGGTCTCAATCAGGTTTCTGAATTATGTGCGGGCACGATCGTCCATAATAATGACATCATTCAGAGCAATAATATAACTGCCATTCTTACCATAGAAACACCAGGAGCTACCGGCTATGAAATTGATCTAATAACATTTAACACGACCTATGGAGGTTTAAAATTTGAAGTAGATAGCGGAAATGGATTCGAATTTCATAGTTATTTAAGCGGCATTTTTTTACCGCAAACCTTCACGGTTGCTGGATCAAAAATTCGTTTCACCTATAATAATTCACAAAATTTTTTCCGCCCTGATTTTGAAATAAAATGGCAATGCTACACGGCTACTAAACCGGTAGCCGACTTCTCCAGCACCCCCGAAATTTCCTGTAGTCATTTAATTCAACTAAGAGATCGAAGCACGAATTTTCCAGAACAATGGACGTGGTTTCTAAACGATAGCATTGTTTCAAACGAACAATATCCAGTGGTCGATCTCGGCGCACCAGACACGTATGATCTAGGATTAATTGTCTGTAATACTTATGGATGTGATACACTACAGGTCCCTAATTATCTAACCAGTAACCCTAGCGATTCCAGCTGTCTAGAAATTAATTTTGTTAATAATGTCCAGCTTTTTTCCGATGCATGCGATGGACAGTTTTTTGATAATGGTGGGCCAGATGGGAAGTATTTAAACAATTCAAATTCTTCCCTAGAGATAGCCCCACCAGATGATCAGATTGGCTTTTTTCTAAATTTTAATTATCTGGATTTAAGATTTACTGATTCACTTAAGTTGTATGTTGATCGTGGAAATGGATTTGAGTATGAAAGATATTATAGTTTTTTGATCTCTTCTGTTTCGCAAATAATTTATGGAAAACGATTAAAGTTTGTCCTTGAAACCGGTCCGTATCCAACGAGAGAGGGATTCGATATTTCGTGGAATTGTATTCCCAATACTCCCCCGATCATAGCATTCGATTTTGCTACGATAGATGACTGCCTTGGTCATTATCAACTCAACGATCAGAGCAGTGCCCTGACCAACTCCTGGACATGGCTTCTTAATAATGAACTAATTGACACCATTCCCAATCCGATGGTTTCTATTGCTACACCCGGCAACTATGACGTCACCCTCATTGCCTGCAATGATATAGGTTGTGATACCAATACTGTTGAAAATTTGATTACTTATGACCCATCCACACCAATTTGCAGTTATTTTGTAATGAATGACAGCCTCAATCTTACCACCGAAAATTGCGAAGGAATATTTATGGACGATGGAGGAAACAACGAAAATTATAGCCACAATGTCACCGCCGGACTCAAAATCTCCGCTCCCGACGCCCAAGCCTACAAAGTAAATTTCAACTTTTTTGAAACAGAAACCTTCTTCGATTTCTTAACCATATACGCTGATAACGGTTTTGGATTTGAACCCGTGGAATCTTACGCAGGAGAACATACGGGACATGAACTTTACATTACCGCTCCCCGTATTCTTTTCGAATGGACATCTGACAATAGTGGCAGTCGCCCCGGATTTGAGATTTCATGGACTTGTACTGCCGAACCCGTCATTGCGCCAACCGCCGAAATGGTCGGTTGTGAAAATACTTTTGATTTCGCAGTTAACTCGTCCAATACCGATCAGGTTACCTGGCATTTTGGCGACGGAAACTGGGAAATAGCTGCGGAACCAACGCACCATTACGCAATACCAGGATCTTATCAAGTGAATGGCTCCGCCAACAATGAATTTGGGGACACTACCTTTACAATGTTTATAGTAGCTGATTATTATCCAGTCTATTTTAACGCACCGGACAATGTTCCTGTTAACGAGTATCAACAGATTAGCATCCTGGAACCAGCCGCAGATAAAATTCAGCAAATTACCTGGAAACTGGACGGTTTCTACCTCGACGATAATTATAGTTTTAGTTTTTTATTTGATGAAAACAGAACCTATGAAGTAGCAGTAGAAATTACGGATTTGCGCGGTTGTGTAACGACGCATAGCCAAACCATCGTCGCAGGAACAGTCGGTACGCAAGACCTTGCGATCGCCAATATCCTGATTCAACCCAATCCGACCAGAGACCTTGTTCATATTTCGAATCTGCAACAAATCACCGCCGGATATAGCCTTAATTTATATAACATTATGGGCCAACAGGTTTATCAAAACACGCCTGATTCAGGGGTAGATCATACAACAATCGACTTGAGTGGTCTACCAACAGGGGTTTATTATTTGAATATTGAAAATACGGAAAAGCGTTACCGTGGAGAGCGAATTATCAAAATACAATAAAGCCAACTTCGTCAAAAAGCCCACCAAATCTGTCCGCCAAGATACCTCTAGTACTAATTTAGCGGTCCGCACAAAACATTTAGGCTTTAAAAGTCATTGTAATTTTTTATCAATAAAACTATAAAAATGAAAAACCTGAATTTTCCGCTACTACTATTCCTTTTTTCAGTAGTACTTTTAAATGGCTGTATAAAAGATGACTTTATTGACGATCGGATTGACCCGGTCCTTAGACTTACCACATCTATAGATACGATCGAAATAAACACTGAATTTCAGTTGACAGCGATGTACCTGAATAATGTTGGTCAGGAGGAAATGCCCGGTTTAGTCTGGAACAGTCTTAGCCCGGAAATACTCACCGTCAGTCCAACCGGACTTCTACAGGCCATCAGCACCGGAACCGCGACGATCAGTGTTTCTTTTGAAACCGAAGATGGCACTACCCTCACCGACCAGATGGATATTACCGTCGGTACAAGCACCGTAATTACCATCGAAGAAAAATCAGGAATCATCCGAACCACCAGTTCTTATACGTTGGAAGGAGGATTTACCATCAAAGATATGGACGGTAATCTGATGATCGAGGTAGACGAAAGTTACCGCGCCTCCTCTAATCTTCCGGGACTATTTATTTATTTGACCAATAATCCTGCAACTACCGTGGGTGCTTTGGAAATTGGTCCCGTAACGGTATTTAACGGAGCACATAATTACGAAGTCAATAACGTGGAAATCACTGACTACCAATATTTGCTATATTTCTGTAAACCATTTAATGTAAAAGTGGGCGACGGAGAAATTAATGAATAATACTTTTATGCCTAAGCTGAACTTGGCTGTTGGCTGTTGGCTATTGGCTGTTGATTGTTGGCTGTTGGCTGTTGGCTGTTGGCTTCCCTGAAACGTGAAGAGATTGGTTGTTTTATTGCGGTAATTGAATTAACTCAACTGTTAATAATTTTTTCAATTGGATA
>Ga0209831_1000639_pt1 | contig 33811 bp, 15 predicted proteins | sample Maine_Asex4_meta_FD_187451 | JGI IMG/M metagenome (GOLD analysis project Ga0209831, IMG submission 187451) | Marine algal microbial communities from Maine, USA - Maine_Asex4_metaG (SPAdes) (version 2) | ecosystem: Host-associated > Algae > Red algae > Unclassified | place: Maine, USA | collected... | reverse complement strand
CAACTACTGTGTAGTTTCCTGGCATCACATCGCTAAAGATGTAATCACCCGAACCATTTGTAGTCGCTGTACCAACAGTATCGCCATTGCTATCGACTAGAGTTAACTCAACTCCCGAGAGATCCGTATCACCATTATCATCACCCGTAGTGTCGGCACTGACGTTACCTGTGACTGCACCCAGTTGGGTTTCAACGAAGTCATTACCTGTATCGGTCTCGTTTGGATCTACTGTTACCGAGATAACATTATCAATCGCTGTGTTTCCTGCTGGATTATCACCATCGGTTCCACCCTCGACTTCAGATACATTGTTGTAGTCAGCAGGCTGTGATTCAACGACTGTGTACTCACCAGGCATGACGTTGAGGAATTGGTAATCACCCGAAGCATTAGTAGTCGCTGTACCAACAGTATCGCCATTGCTATCGACTAGAGTTAACTCAACTCCACCAAGGTCAGTGTCACCATTATCATCACCAGTGGTGTCAGCACTGACGTTACCTGTGACTGCACCCAGTTGGGTTTCAACGAAGTCATTACCTGCATCTGTCTCATTGGGAGAAACTGTCACCGCAATGCTGTTGACAACTCCATCATCGGTATTATCACCATCAGTTCCACCTTCGACTTCCGATACATCGTTGTAATCAGTAGGTTGAGTCTCAACTACTGTGTACTCACCAGGCATGACGTTGAGGAATTGGTAATCACCCGAACCATTAGTAGTCGCTGTACCAACAGTATCGCCATTGCTATCGACTAGAGTTAACTCAACTCCACCAAGGTTAGTGTCACCATTACCGTCACCAGTGGTATCAGCACTGACTTTACCCGTAACTGCACCTAGTTGAGTTTCGACGAAGTCATTGCCTTCATCAGTCTCGTTGGGAGACACGGTGACTGAGATGACGTTATCAACCGTGGCGTTTTCAGCAGGGTTATCGCCATCAGTTCCACCTTCGACTTCCGATACATCGTTGTAATCAGTGGGTTGGGTTTCAACTACGGTGTAGTCCCCAGGCATGACGTTATTGAAGGAGTAAGTTCCATCTGCCAAGGTTTGAGTCGTGGCAACAGTGGCACCATTGTCATCAACTAGAGTTAGTTCGACTCCGCCCAGGTTAGTGTCACCATTACCGTCACCAGTGGTATCAGCACTGACTTTACCCGTAACTGCACCTAGTTGAGTCTCAACAAAGTCATTCCCCGTATCGGTTTCATTCGGCTCTACCGTGACAGCAATGCTGTTAACTACTCCATCATCGAGATTATCGCCATCAGTTCCACCTTCGACTTCTGATACATCGTTGTAATCAGTGGGTTGGGTTTCAACTACGGTGTAGTTTCCTGGCATGACGTTATTGAAGGAGTAAGTTCCATCTGCCAAGGTTTGAGTCGTGGAAACAGTGGCGCCATCGTCATCAACTAGAGTTAGTGTGACTCCTTCTAAATCTGTATCTCCCTCATCGTTACCTGTGGTGTCGGCAGACACATTACCTGTGACTGCTCCAGGAGCAACAAAACCAAAATCAGCAGTCAAATTAGATAGGCTGTCTGTAGCACCAACACCCAAATCTAGATTAACGATGATGTCTTGGTCATCTTCAATAGTGAGGATTGCTAGAGGAACGCTACCTGTCCATGTCTGGTTATTAACACTATCGATCCAGCTATTAACAGTATTGATTACAGCATCAGTATTAGCATTAACGTTGGGATTGCTACTACCAGTATTATCGAGGAAAAAGTTACCGCTAGTTAGATCGAATGTTTGGTCGTTTTGCAGTTCCCAAATTAGAATTTGTAATGCTTGAGCAGCACTAGGGTCGTTGAGAACCGTTTCCCCTACATTTGCCCAGACCGTAGAAATTGTATCCAGTTCTGCTTGAGTGACGATACCGTAATCGTCAGCATTAGGATCGACTCCAAAGAAGTTGTCGATCGCCGCAGGATTATTATAAGAACTGTTGAAGAAAGGTCCTGCGTTAACGGCATTAACCGCAGTATATGTCCGATTTGCCTGTACGGATTCGGCAAACTCAATACAGAAGGCGGTAAAGTTATCGCCAAAACCAGGGATATCAACTTCTAAACGGTTGCCATAGGTGCTGTCTGAGTTGAAGCGACCGTTATTTGTACCGTCGATCGCATTCATTCTGATAACAGGTGTGGCATCTGCATCACCGCTATCTGTCTGAGTCGTGGTGATTTCAGTTGGGAACGTAGGATCTACATCTGTCTCACCATTTGGTTCGCTGTAGTTTACACCAAGGGTAACTGTGCCACTGCGAATACCGTTAGTTGCATCTGGCGTTACGCCAATACCGTTGTCGTTAGTATCTTCATCGTTATCTAGATCTGCCTCATCAACAGAAGAACTGTTTAATCCTTCTAGAGCCTCGTCCGCATCGAAGTTAGACCCTGCTACTTCAACAATATAGTTATCAGCAGGTAGGTCATCGAAACGGTAGAAACCACCGTTCTCTGTAGTTTCAGTGGCGATCTCAGCTCCATCTGGAGTACCGTCATTATCGCTATCCTGATAGAGATTAACGACAACACCATCTATACCAGTTTCGGTTTCGTCGATCTGTCCATTATTATTGGTATCCTGCCAGATACGATTACCTAAACTATAGGTATTTACTGGTGGCTGTTCGAGGAAATCATTATCAACTGAATCAGCATCGGCAATGATCGCGGGAATTTTGTTCTCAGTATTGCCGTCTTTGTTGGTGACGCTAACAAAACCAGTTGGTTGAGTTTCAACGACTACATATTCACCATTAGTCAAGTCGGTAAATTCATAAGCACCGTCCGTATTCGTAGTGGTGCTTTGCAACGGGTTGCCCGTAGGATTGCCGTCGCTATCAGCAGCAAATAGTTCGACGACAACACCTTCAAGGGGATTATCACCAGGATCGTCGATCGCATTTAGAGCCGGATCTTGAGTATCTTCTAAAACTTTTCCTGATAGTTTATATACTTCAACTAAATTGACTACATAGTCTTCTACTTCTCCATCTGGCACAGAACCATTGGGAGTAGCATCACTCAAATTATCGCCGATTAAACCACTGGCAACTCGGAAACGAGCCGCAGTTACTCCTGGCTCGGAATCTTCAGGGACGGTAAATTCTAGGGTATTGGCAGTACCGTCGATCTTTAGTCCATTACTGGTGTCGATAGTTATGGCTTCGTCGGCATCGAATGTACCAGAACGGTCAAAATCGATCCAGCCAACTAGGGAAATATCTCTGGTAAAACCAAAGTCATTGGTGTAGTCGTTTTCGCCATAGTCACCTGTAGTGACATTAATGGTAGGAATAGCAGTGCCAGCAACATCTTCTTCAACACCATCGGAATCGAGAGTATCACTATTATTGTCATTGACATTTTCGGTAGTGATACTCAGATTTTCTAATGCACCATCAGTATCAAAGTCGTCAGCATTATCGAGACGGATTTTGTAGTTGCTGTTGGGAGTTAAGCCCTCTGCACCGTTGCGGTTGACATTACTATTATTAAAATAGTATTCGCCTGAAGCGTCAGTAATCGTCTCGGCAACCAGAGTGCCAGAATTATCATAAAGACGTACCGTTGCGTCAGAGATGCCCGTTTCTCCAGCATCCTGAAGACCATTCTCATTAACGTCAATCCAGAGTCGGTTACCAATGACAATCGGTGCGACTTTGCCAATATGTTCTAGATCCCCTAGACCATTAGATTTTCTAAACTCATTTAGAAATAATTCAACTGGTCTAGTTTGCGTCCCATCAGTATTATCTAAGCCAATAATTCCCCCAGAATTTCTCCTTACAGGATCTAAAGCCGTAACTTCGACACTGTCATAACCAGGAATTTGGGTTAAACCACCTTGAGCGGTTTCTAAGTGTTCGGCGCTACCTTCCGTAAATTCTTCTCCACCATAAAATTCGGTGTTTGGATCAGCATCAGTAGCACCAGGCGTAATCGTCCAGGAATTAGCGTCAGGATCGAGAACACCACGGATAATATCACCACCAGAAGAGACTGTGTAAGTACTGTCATTTCCTTCTGGGTTGAAACCGGTTCCAAATTGATCGGCAGTTCGATCGCGGAAACCGAGGATAATATCTCCATTGTTGTCAAACTCGATATCAGAAAGAATCGGCTGAGTTGTTTCAACTAATGTCGCAAAACTACCCAAAGTAGTTGTTTGCAGATTATTAACATCATCTGTCCAAGGATTCCATTCGGAAGAACTTTGAATATCTACATCCTTGGTTTCACGGGCATAATCGAGGGCAAAATCTAATTCTTTGGTAAAGGAGGGATTAGCAGCAGAAGGATCGAAAGAATAGACATAGGCGTGTAGGTCACTGGAGGCGGTGTTCCCCTCATCGCCATTTGCATCATATTGGGCAGAGTTGACCATCCCTAGATAGATCTTGCCCTCTTTTTCGGCGATCGCAAAGGGACGAACGTTTTGAGTCGGATTTACTCCCAGATCGTCGAGAGCAATACCACCATTGTTAGGACTGGTATTATCATCACCGATAATATCGAAACTCTCGATGATTCGTGTTTCTGCCCCCCCTAAATCTTGACTCAGACCATAATCCGATCCGTCACCGACTTCGATTTTGTATAGCTTGCGGTCGGCGAGGTTGATTGTATAGAGATGCTCTCCGTCACCAGAGATTTCCACATCACCGAAACCAGCTTTAGTGACTGCGGCAAAAGCATCTTTATCAGTATCCCAATCAACTCCAGATCGATCGCCTTCACTATCTCCATCACCATGGGCATAAGCTCCAGCAAGATTGGTAGTACCAAAATAGGTATCGAGGTTAACTAGGGTGTTGACGGTACCATCGCTAGCAACACGATAAATCGCATCATTACCATCGGGACCCGCATCACTATGTCTTCTTTGGAATGCGCCGAGGAAGATATCTTGGGTAGCACTATTGTGGGCAATACCATAGGTTGTACCTACTTGGTTATAGGTAACTTCTGTGGTTTTATTATCAGGAGTCTGTCCGCTATCGGTATGCAAGACGGAAACTAAGGCTGCCTCACCAGGCTGATCGTAACCACCAATAACAAAGCAGGTAGTTACTAGTTTAGGAGCAGTACTGCTATCGACATAGTGATTCTCTTGAAGCAAGCCAATATCAACAGTTGGATTGCCCGAACCATCAATAAATACTTCGCCACTAGAAGTCTGGTTATAGCCATTGGGAGCAGTAACCTCGATTCGTAACGGTTCGCCACCAGGATTGCTGAGAGTGTATGCACCATTAGCATCAGTAGTAGTAGTATCTACAACAGTACCGTCATTACGGTAAGCAGTGACGGTAATATTAGCTAAACCACCTTCAGTACTGCTAGTGGTTTCTCCATTCTGGAAATTAATAGTTTGAGTTTCGTCGGCATTACCATCGGCATCGTAATCATTAAATACAGTTCCAGTGATAGTAGACTCAACACCAGTAGAGGTTTGAGTGGATTGATTAACAGTAACATCGACACTGAATTTGCTACCGGCTATTTCTAGAATCTCAGCATCATTGAGAGGATCTCCTGTACCAGTTACCGTTACCCCATCTCCATCGTCCTCGCCAGTTGTATCATCGGCTGTGGCATCTGGATTTTGTTGAGTACCATCCTCAGCATCAACGCTCTCACCGATCTCGATCGGTAATTCTTTTAGCTCATGGCTTGCACCGCCATCGCCTTCGGTAGTTTGATAATCTGGAATATCGTTACCGTTGTTAGCCAAATTATCCGCAGCACTGACCGCACCAGATAAGCTATCGGGCGCATCACCATAATCTAGGGGAGTTTCTTCTAAGAAATCTTGAGCTGTGACATCTGCACCACTGATAGTAGCGAGGATTTTATCTTGTTCGTTGCCATCAACATCGGTTACGGAATCATAACCATCTGGTTGAGTTTGAACTACGACATAATCACCATTTTCTAAGTCGGTAAATTCGTATAAACCATTAGTATCAGTAGTTGTAGTTGCGATCGCACTTCCAGTCTGATTTCCACTTCCATCATCGGCGAATAGTTCAACTGTGACTCCAGGAATAGGGGTATCTCCAGGATTATCAATGGCATCGCTAACAGGATTGTTCGTATCTTCGAGAACTGTACCAGATAGTTTATAAGTTGGTTCAACTAAGTCAACGATATAATCTTCAACTTCGCCATCTGGAGCAGCACCATTAGGAGTAGTGCCATCAAGATTCTCTCCTTCCAAACCAGAAGCAACGCGGAAGCGAGCAGCAGTAGGTCCCTCTTCTACATCAGCAGGAACAGGGAAGTTTAAGGTATTAATTGTGCCGTCTGTATTGAGTCCATTATCGGTGTCAATAGTGACAGCTTCATCTGGGTCAAATGTACCAGAGCGATCGAAATCAATCCAACCTACTAGAGTTACATCGGGAGTAAATCCTGCATCAAGAGTAAAGTTGTTTTCTCCTGCTTCTCCTGTAGTAAAACTAATTGTCGGCGTTCCTGCATTATCTACAGCATCAGAATCGATACTATCTTCACCATTGCTGTTAGCATCTTCAAGAGTTAGTTGATGATTGGCTAAAGGAGTTCCCGCACCATCATCAATACGAATTTGATAAGCAGTATTAGCTGCTAGTAAGTCCGCTGCATCTGTGCCACCAAAGGTGTATTTACCTTCTGCATCGGTAGTAGTAGTGGCAATTTCTGTACCGCCACTGTCAAACAGACGAACTGCTACTCCTGCGATTCCTGCTTCATTGGCATCTTGGATGCCGTCACCGTCTTTATCGGCAAAAATGCGATCGCCCACTTCGATAGGTGCAACATCTCCCAGATACTCTAAATCTCCTAAACCATTAGCTTTAGCAAAATCACCTTGAAATAGTTCTATTCCTCTGGTTTGAGTTCCATCAGCATGATTTAAGCCAACGATCCCACCCGAAATGAAGGCAATAGGATCCATGGCAATGGTTTCAACACTGTTGTAGCCAGGTATTTGTACTAAGCCACCTTGAGCGGTTTCTTCATGACCACCCCCCCCAGTATTGTTGAATTCCTCTCCAGCAAAAAATTCAGGATTAGTGGTTGTATTAGTATCAGTATCGGTAACGCTGCTCTCAATAATGTAGTTACCGCCATTCAATTCTGCTCTTAAAATATCCCCAGAAGTTTGAGCGGTAAAAAAATCATTGCCATCAGTATCGGGAACAGTACGACCTACCTGATCGCCAGTGCGATCGCGAAATCCCAAAATCATGTTACCGTCATTATCAAACTCGATGTCTGATAATATCGGCTGACTTTGTTCTACTTCACTCTCAAAAGCATTGCCATCATCATATCCAGTCAATTGACTATGATTTGTTACCCAAGGACTCCAATCTGAAGCAAGTGAGGGAATACCAATGTTTTTTAATTCGCGGGCATAATCGAGATCGAAATCTAGAACTTTGGTAAAATCGCCATTACTAGGATCGAAGGTATAAATATAGGCGTGTAAGTCTTGTGCGTCTTGAGTAGACTCGGCAGAGTCTACCATCCCGACATAGATCAAGCCATCTTTTTCTTTGAGGGCAAAAGGACGAAGATCGGCTTCTACTTCAGTTTGAGTCGTCCTAGTTGCCGACTCTCCTAACTCTAGAGTGCCAGTAATTCCTGCTAAGATATCGTATCTTTCTACTGCGCGAGTTTCCGAACCATCATAAACATAATCGCTACCATCACCAATTTCGATTTTATAAAGCTGTCTATCTGCCAGGTTAATTGTCCAGATGTGTTGTCGATCTCCAGAGATTTCCACATCTCCTAGGGCAGCTTTACCGACAGCAGCAAAGGCATCTTTATCAATCTGCCAATTAATACTGCCATTGACTGAATCTTGTTGGGTTTGTCCGTCACCGTGAGCGTAAGTACCTGCGGTATTGGCTTCGGGGAAAAACTGGTCTAGATCGATAAATGTGTTAACCCCATTGTCATCATCAGTACCATCAGCAGGAGAAGTATCTACTCGATTATCTGTATTGGTAAGGCGATAGATGGCACCGTTACCACTCGGACCCATATCACTATGGCGTTTTTGGAATGCCCCTGCAAATAAATCTCCTGTTTCGGCATTGTAAGCTAGTCCATTAACCGCCCCAACATCAGCAACGGTTACTTCGCTTAATTTGTTATTTGGGGTCTGACCCTGATCTGTATGCAGTACTGAAACAACTGCCGTATCGGTATTGTTAAAATATGAGCCAATAGCATAACAAGCAGTAATTAAAGCAGGAGTAGTACTACTATCGACATAATCGTCAATAATTCCTAAATTAGCAGTAACATCACTTGTTCCATCAACAAAGAAAACATCTGCTACAGTATCCACCGCAGCACTATCTTGACTGCTAATACCGTATCCATCAGGAATATCGGTAAATTCAATTCTGGCTGGTTGATTGATATCCAGGCTATAGTTACCGCTAGCATCGGTAATCGCTGTATCTAGCACACTACCATCATTGGCATAGGCAGTAACAGTTATACCAGTAGCATCAATCCCTGTTTCAGTAGTAGTAGTAGAACCTGCACCGTTATCAAAGTTAATGGTGGTTGTAGCGTCATTTACGCCATCATTATCATAATCAATAAAGACTTGACCGCTAACATTACGAGTTGCTCCTGGGGTAATTATTGAACTGGTATTGACTTCGACATCTACAGTGTAGTTATTGCCAGAGATAGCCAGAATATCCGCATCTTCTAGAGAATCTGTTGTACCAGAGATAGTTACCCCGTCTTCATCTGCACCATCGGCAGTGGCAGTAGCATTTTGTTGTGTACCATCATCACTATCTACTGTATCGCCGATAGTAATGGGACAGTCTTCATCAAGCTCATGAGATGGACCACCATCTGCTTCAGTAGTTTGATAATCTGGGAGAGTTGTGGCATCGGGAGCAGGAGCAGAACCTGATTGAGTATCTGGGGCATCTCCATAATCTCTTGGAGTTTCTTCGACAAAATCGTTACCCGTATCAAACTCTCCTAGTACAACAGTAGCTTCAATACTATTAACTGTTCCGTCGTCGGGGCGATCGTTATCATCGCCACCTTCATTTTCGCTAACGTCAAACAATCCATCAGGTTGGGTTTGAACTACCGTGTAGGTTCCCGCTAAAAGATTATTAAATTCATAGTTACCACCAGCATTGGTAACGGCAGTAATCGGATCGCCTGTAATTGCTAAAACAGGATTACCATCACTATCTAATAAACTGAGAGTGACATTAGGTACTGGAGAATCACCAACACCATTTCCTGTGGTGTCTTCAGAGACATTACCTCTAATTACCCCAGGATTGAAAGCATCAACATCACCACCTACACCTTTTAGATCGCCCCCAGGTCCATAAGAAATTGCAGCTTTAGGCAAGCGATCGACTTGACCGTTATCATTAATAACCGTGGTAGATTCACTAGGAACAATAGCTAGTCCATGAGGACCAGGCTCTTCAATAATGTCGGCAGAAGAAAAGACATAATCATAAGTACCGTCTACCTGTTGAGTATAGGTGACACCACCATAGCCACCGTCATTTCCAGTCGTTCCGAGAAAATTTCCTACACTAGGATCGTTGGTAGTAGAAAATCCAGCTATTTCTTCGAGATCGGAGAATGTGCCACTGTTTTCAGAAAGAACATAATTATGACCACCATGATTGTAGGAAGTAAATAAAGTATTTTCTGCGTAGACTCTCGTTCCAACAAGCAAAGTACCATCAGGTAAAAATTCTAGATCGGAAACTATATTATTTGCACTTGGTACAAAAGAATTGCCGTCGATCGCAGGCATGGTGTCGTGAAGAGTTTCTGTCGCGCCGACATAATTATCCCAAGCCGAACCAGCATTGGAGCTGTTGTTTACCGTGCCTGGCATCGAGCCATCTGCATCGAGGTCGATAGAATAAACCGATCTGTTCAAACCATAGAAAAGTTTTGAGCCATCTGGACTAACAGATAGACCATAGACGATCTCACTAATGGGAGCAGCACCAGCTGAACCATCATCGAGAGCGCCTGGATCGTAAGAATCAAGAATGTTGCCCGCACTGTCTAAGCGATAAATTCGACCGTCTTCAAAGTTACTGACGAAAAATTGGTCGTTAATCTTATCGTGGTGAATGTTACCTAAACCAGGTCCAGAATTATTTCTAACAACGTCAGCTTCAGGACCTTCAGTATCAATATTCGTAATTGTTGTTGCCTGTTGAGGAAGTTGAGCAAAGACAACAGGTTCACCAGTAATAGCATCCATCTTGTAGACCGTACCTGCTGCACCTAGTTCTCCACCAGCACTCCTGCCGATAGAACCGTAGTTAATTTGTGCTGGATCGCCAACAAATCCGAAACCAGAACCATAGTTGGCACTAGCGGTGGCAAACATATTACCCTGACCGTCTATTGCTGTTCCGTAGACGTTACCCAATTTTTCTTGTGTCCAGTCTACATGAGACCAAGATAGAGGATTCGCTACCGCAGTTTCTCCAGATGTAGGAACAATAGGATCGCCATTTGCATCTACATCAACTCGGTCTACAGCAAGAACAAAACTATCAGGACCATTTGCAGTCAAAGTTCCACAGCTTAATAAAGCAGCACCTCTAACCAGAATTCCGCCATTTGCTGGATTCAAATCCCAAGGAGGGGGTTCGGGACTGTCATCTTTGATGATTAATTGAGCATCGTTGAATATCCCTGGATCTGGAGTAGAACTATCTGTAATTGTTAATGTCCAATTTCCTAAAGAGGATTTACCATCAAAAGCTGCTAAAGCTTGCTCAGGAATACGTAGGTTGCCGTAGCCAGGAGTTGTATGGGTAGAGTTATCATTAGTTATATTCGTACCTGCTTCATCATCAAATAAAACATAGAAGTTATCAGTACTACCACCATTACCAGTAGTTAACTCAATATCTGTTCCATCTGGATGAGTTAGGGTGATATTTAAATCGCTTCGCCAAGTATGGTCTATGCTTAAGCCAATGTTGATATCTCCGATAGTTACATCGTCGGTGACGTTGAATGTTCTGGTGATACCTGTGGCGTTGCCATCGGGGATGTTTACATTAGGATTAGGATCATCATCGTAGGTAAAGGTGGCGAAAACTCCTGCATATGCTGCTTGAGTCTCTGAAGTAAAAGCAAGTTTAGTATCTTTTGTTTGAGTAGTTAGATCTAATTCCCAATTACCGCCTTTGATAGCATTACCAATAGGAGTAGTCGAAGCAGCAATTTCTGCTCCTGTTATTTGATAGAGTTTCGTAATAAATTCTGCCCCCGCATCTCCTGCGGCGACGTTACAACCATATATAAGTAGGGATGCCCTCAAGGATACCGCTTCGCATAAAGAATAAGGAACAAAGGATAAGGAGAAACAACTAGCTAATTCTTGCTGATATTTGTTTAAGGTATCGAGGTTGAGTTGAGTGTTACCAAGGTATAGGCAACCAGGGGAACCGTGAGAAACTATGTGGACTGTAGAGTAATGCTTCTGACTAAGAACTTCTGTTATTTGTTTGATACCGTCGCGATCGCTTTCTAAAACAACTGTCTCTATACCCGATATTACCCCGTCGATGAGTAGCTGTAGGTCTTCTATGCGAGCATCTATAAAGACAATTTGAGTTGGTACAGAGTTTTTGACGAAGGCAGCGTTATTAATCATAGATTTGTGGGTGATTCTAAGTGTCATATTTTGTCGAGATAGAAATAAATGAGATCTTTTTTTGTTGGCAACAAATATATTTAAAAACCGAAAAGTTTTAAAGAAAAGAATTCTGCAGGTTGAGAGTAAAAAACTCGCTTCAGCGAGCTTAATAAGTAAAAAACAATAATTGATTTATGATTTTTTGAGAATAAAAACCATCTATATAGAATGTATATAGCTTATTTGAGTTGCTTTAATGAATTTGAAAATTTTTACATACATGATTATTGTTCCCACTCAGATCACTTTTGCTAACAGATCCAAATCACATTATTTCTGGATTTATTCAAGTAATCTATATGACTAGATAAAATTCTTTATTGTTGTTTGAAACACAGTACATATAACCAAGAAATAACATGAAAAATTTCTTTTTGAGCATATTATCAATGCTTTTATATTGAAACTAAGTGCAATTGCTTATGATATTGCTTTAAGTTTTGTATGAAGTTAATTTACTTACAACAATTCACGGTTTTTATTAAGGCTTGCTCCAGTATATTTAGTTATAATCCACAAGTAAGACCGTAAAACGTCGCGAATTATTTTTGTTTTTGATTCTGCTTTTCTGTCTGTAGTCAAAGAAATGGGAGTATAGGTAATTCCCTGGCTGCCTAACACCATAAAAGCGATCGCTTTCGCTCTCGGCAAATGAAAATCGTCAGTGATTAAATAGATATGCTGAATCTTTTGTTTTCTGAAGTCGGCAGCTAGGGTAGTGAAGTTTGTCACCGTATCGGTAGCGCGACGATCTAAATATATTCGGCGATGATTGATTCCTACCTGCTGAAATATTTCCCTAGCGCGAACTTCTTTTGTCCCTGTCGATACCCAGATAGGTAAATTGGGATGGGCGATCGCAAATTCGGCAGTAAATACTTCTCTTTGATGTCCCCCACCAAGAGTTAAAATCGCCTGGGGATAGGGAGTGTAGTGTTTGGCGATCGCAAGTTCAAACGGAATAGCAGCAACAATACTAACTAAAATGCTGGCTATGATAGCAACGATGTAGCGACGTTTTAGACAAAAACTTTTCAAGGATCTTATTTATCGATAACTTGCTTATAATGCCCAATCAGTTGGCTAGTAATTATATCCCAACTGTATTTATGGCTGGCTAACTTAACCGCGTTTTGACCGAGGTGCGATCGCATTTGTGGGGATGCAACTAGCTGATTTATGGCTGTCACTAATTCTGTTTGGCGATCGATTACTATTCCCGCACTTGCTGCTGCGATGTCGGTAGATATCTGCACTCCTGGGGTAACAATCACGGGTAATCCTGCTGCCATTGCTTCGGCGACAGCAATACCAAAGTTTTCGGAATAGGAGGGTAAGGCAAAGATATCTGCACCCTGTAAGAGCAGGTTTTTTCTATAGCCAGTAACAAAGCCTGTAAAGGTAGTGCAATCGCTTAAGTCATTTCCTGACACTAATTGTTGGAGATATTCTAGATATTCTGCATCTCCCGAACCTGCCAGAATTAGTTGAAGGTCAGGATTATGACCTACTACCTGTTTAAAAGCCTCGATTAATAGATCTGGTCTTTTTTTGGGATGGAGACGAGATAAGAAAAGAATGACTTGGCGATCGTCAGAAATACCAAACAGTTTTTGTAACTCCAATCTGGCGTTTGATATCTGCGTTACTGGTTCAACTCCTAAAGGCAGAGTGATAGTAGGAGTTTTGATGCCGAAATTGCCTAGTTCTGCCGCTTCTTGCTGGGTCGTACAGTGGATTGCAGCAGCTTTGTTTAAATTGTGCCGTTCGATCGCGGAGGTATAAAGCTGTTTTTTTAAAGGGCTTTGTTTTAATGCCCAGGGGGTTAACTGTCCCTGAGTACGAATAGTGTAGGGAATATTTTGGAATCTAGCGATCGCTGCTGCACAGGTGGGTGCATAGGAAAATAGATAGTGATTATCGAGCAGATCGTAATTGCTGGCGTGTTGCCACAGCCACTTAGTTAAGCTTGCTGAAAAGATATATTCTTTAAGAGTCGAGGTGACGGGTAGAAACCAAACGGGTACACCTTCGTATACGGTAAGAGTTTTTAAAGGTACATTTAACCGTCCTCCAACATCATGATTGGTAGTAACTATCTCTGCATCGATACCTTGAGATCGAATTGCCCTGACTATTTTCAAAGCAACTTGAGTTGGTCCTCCCAAAGCGTGACTCAGGGAGGGAATCACATGGAGGATTTTAAGTGGCTCTTGATTTCTAGCTATTCGCCCTGTCAATCTACGAGAAAGGCAAGCCATTTAATTTACCGTGAGTAGCTGTTTCTGGCGAGGTGGCAGTAGAAAATAGTTGGATAGTTTCGATCGCTGTCTGTTCGAATCGTTGTACGCCATGGGCTAGGGAATGGTTGGCTGCGCGATCGCTGGCATTTTGTGAGTAATTAGCTAATTCTTCGGCAGAAAGTTTGATTGCCTGCTGCATTGCCTCATGTAAAGACGATTCGCTGTCGGCATCAATTAGCCAGCCGTTATAACTATCTCTAATTAACTCGATCGCTGCCCCTGTAGTATCTGTACCAATTACGGGTAAGCCTGCTGCTAGCCCTTCGGGAATGACCATTCCCCAGCCATCATGACGGGAAGGGACGCACAAGAAATCTGCCTGCTGGTAGTAGTGGGGTAGTTTGTCCCAGGGCTGAAAACCGTGAAACTTGACGCGATCGACATAGGGAGTAAGCTGTCTTTCTAATTGAGGGCGCAATTCTCCTTCGCCGACAAAATGTAGCTCGATGTTATCAAACTGTTCTGCTAACTTAGAAAATGCCGAGGCTAGCAGATCTACCCCTTTGCGTTCGATTAATGCTCCTGAATAAAGAAAAACTCTTTTCTCTTTGTTTGGATTGCGATCGCCTGTAGCGAAACGGCTTAGATCGGAAAAATAGGGTAAATCGAAATAATTACGACTAATGCTAAACTCCCGACGATACTGCTCTACAGCCCAAATACCAACACCCCAGATAGGAGCAGAGGATTCATGTAATGTAGCTAGCTTCCAGCGACGATAGAGCCAGCCAAACAGTCCAGCATGTTTAAACCCAGGACGCTCACCCCAAAAACACCAGGGTATATCTTGCTCCAAACAGCAGTCCATGAATCGGCTTAGACGAGGATGACGATAGTAATTAAATACGACTAGATCGCTAGTACATAGATCTTGTTCGAGCTGTTGAAAATTTTCATTAGATTCACTCAGAATTACATGCTCATGATTGATTTCAGGCTGCTGCCACTTTTCCGCAATAGGAGCATCGCAGGTAGCCTGGAGATATGCCACCTGCAGCTTGAATTTACCCGAACTGGCGATCGCATTAAAAAACTCTACCTGATACGGCGACGGAATATAGGTGATGATTAATATATTTTGCATAAATTTTAATAATTTGGATTTATAGGTTTCTTTAGCATCAGCCAGGAAATCAGCATCCAGGCTAAAATTGCGTAGCTCATCAAAACCAATTCCAGCATCGAACGGAATCCTGCAAACAGCGCCATTGCACAGAGACTATAAACAATAGAATTAGATGACTGGGTATTTTTAATCAGTAATTGACCGACCATTCTAGCCAGTCCACCATAAAATAGCCCACCAAAAAACACTCCTAGCCAGCCAGCACAGATATACCAGTCGCCAATAACTGAATAGCTATAGGAAATACCTTCTATACCTAATGCAGCAGGTAGATCGAAACCAGGATCGACAGGTTTATCTTTCCAGAAGACACGGGGAATAGGACGGACGAGGGTAAACAGGATTTGCTGATGATAGACAAAGGGATAGTAGTTGGGGACTAAAGTAATCGTCTGCGCCAAACGCAGAAAATTATCGTCAACGTGGAGATAGCTGTACTGAAACTCTTCTTTTTGATTAATTGCCTGAAATCCAGTGTTACGAAATTCCAGCATCCACTGCATAAAGCCCAAAAGCAACACTAGGCTAAATAGAGTGATAATTATTTGTTTGAGTCTTAGCCTGTGCTGTTCCAATACCCAACAGATAATCGCTGCACCCAAGATTACGCCAATAATCCGACGACCTCCAGACTGCGCCAGAAAAGCGGTCATCAAGCCAGAGAGAGCGATCGCAACCACCACAGGAATGGTAATACGACGACTTCTTATCGCTAGTAGGGTAGTCAGGGTAGGCAACAGATAGCCAAAATAATCGAGGTGATCGATAAAAGAATTCCAGCCTCCTAATGTTTCCCGCGCCCAAGGTGCTGACCAACGGTTGCTACCCAGATGAATAATCATCTCTACGGGGTTAAAGTTGCAGGGATAGGCAAATTTCAAAATGGCGATCGCAAAAAACACCACAATCAGCTTAAAAATAAGCCGAGGAGTCAAAACATGATCCGCAGCATTAGCTAAGGGTTTTGGCAATGAAGGAGGACGCATTAAAACCGTCAGCCAGACCCCAGAAGTAAATAAACCGATACTAAAAAACGTCCCTGCAATACTGGCGCTGTGTAAACGCTCTAGGGTATACGCTTCCTGTAATAAATCTAGTAAAAGCCAGTAAATTGGCGAGAGAGCGAGGATATGCTCTGTACGCAATAGGGTTCTAGGACTGCGCCAGGCTGCTGATAGGGGTGCGATCGCTAAACCGCAGGTCATGATTAAAGCACTGGGAAATAAGGCATCTGGAGTAGTAGTATTGGCAGGAATAGCAAACATCGCAGCTAGAGTACTAACGATCGTGCTAACCAAACCAAGAGTCGGATAGATCGGATATTCCTGTTTGAGCCAAGTTGAGGCGATCGTCTTTCGTTCGATTGCAATATTAGTAGGAATCATTGATTAGGTAATAAGTAATAGGTAATAAGTAAACAAATTAATAATATATTTTGTAGCTTTAAGTAATATGTATAGCTGTAATTTTCTGACCTAATTTATCTAGAGTAAAGTCAGATAATATTTGGGTCGAGTTATGAGAAAACTTTGTTAATTCTTGAGGATTATGTAGGCAAAACGTAAGCGCCTGGGCGATCTCTTTGCCCGTAACCTGGCGCAATATTAACCCATTAATTTGTTCTTTGACCACCGAACCACAGAAATGTGAAGCGATAATAGGTAACTTCCAAGCCTGCGCCTCTAGCTGAGTCAGACCAAAGCCATCGGAATGAGTAGGGAAAAGAAATACATCTGCCTGTTGGTAATAGTAGTCAGTATTGCTGCGAGAAACTGACCCCAGCCACTTAATTTGAGGATGATTAATTATGGATTCAGGGAGATTGACTTTTACCTGACCGACAAACCAAAACTCAATTGGCAAACCTAATAATAAAGATATTGCTTCTAATATTTCAGCGATACCTTTGCGTATAATTACCTGACCGAGAAATAGTACTTTTAATGGTCTTGGTTCTGTAAAGCGATCGGGATAAGTTCTGATAAATGTATTACTATTTTCTGACTGATAAGCTAAAGGAACGGTAAATATTTTCGCCTTATCTATGCCCGCCTGCTGTAGTGCTTGAGATGACCAGCGAGAGTTGACTAAAATGCGATCGCTTAAACTACATTCGGCTTGCCAATCTGTCCAATAGCGATCGCTAGGCTGAGTATTATTTACTGCTAAATAGTAATTTTCCCGTTCTTTCTTTGCTACTAGTTGCGATTCAACCATGCCTGGATCTATTTGTCCTAAAACGGTTTTCCAGCCCCTAGCCTTTGCATATTTAAATAGCTGCAGGGCAGCATAGCTATAGGCGAATAGAGTAATATTTTTTTCTGGCACTCGATCGAGAATTTCTAAGACTCGCTCTTGCCAGCAAAGATTACGAGCCGTAATTAACTGCCATTCAGTAAACTTATTCTTTCGAGCAATTTCCCAAATAATTTGGCTAGCGGTAAAAGATTTAACTGTTGCTGTATCTAACTGAGGGTGGTATCTGGCTCTTAGACTAGATAAATAAGATTTTGGCAGCCAGTTTAGAGGATGATGGCGATCTATCCAGGTATCGGTGATTAGTGCTTTGAGCTGCCCTTGCTGATGCAAAACTCTTGGAATAGCATAGTGTTCCCTCGCCCCAAGCTGACAGCAAATCCAGTCGGAATGTTTATCGATCATATGTACATAAAGACATCCTTTTTATTACTCCCTACCTCCGTACGGGCGCACTATGTCCGTACGGGCGTACCATGTGGTACGCCTCTACCTGCTACCTACCCTTCTCCTGCCTCCGATAGAGGTATTTTGTGCCATAAAATGTCAAATTACTTCTACATAGCCAGAATTTTAAGCACATCCAAGTTAAATGTCGATTCCAATTCCCGCGCGTCCGAGTGGCTACAGATTAGGTAAGCCCGACGCACCAGTACATATAGAAATGTTTTTCGATCTTGAATGCCCTTTCTCGAAGAAGGGATGGCAGACGTTGATGGAAGTGAGATCTGCTTATGATGACGCTGAAATTTATCTAATTTTGCAGCCGATGACCTTGGGCAATCATCGTCAAAGCTGGGATGCAACGAAAGCTGCGATCGCAATTGCAGGAAACGACGCAGAAAAGTTTGTTAGTTTTGTTAATTACTTATTAGATCGCCAAGCGGAATTTGCCAACGAAGCTTCAAAAGATATTACTCAGACCCAATGGCAGGGTATTCTGGCAGACTACGCCCTCGATGCAACAGAGTGGTCTGACAAGGATAAGTTTATTGAGCTTTTAAACAGTAAAGATGTTTATAGTCAGGCAAGAATCCCCGCCCGTTTTGCAGCCATGAAAAGTGTCTGGTCAACTCCCACCTATTTTATCAATGGTGCAGAAGCTACAGACCTATCATCGCAATCTACCCTGCAAGACTGGCAAAAACAAATCGATTCGCTATCAGCAAAATAATTTTAATGATTCCAGATACTAATTAACTACACTAACTAACATGGCAGACTACGATTTTCTAATCATCGGTGCGGGGACGGGCGGTATGGCAGCAGCCAAGAAAGCAGCCAATTATGGCAGGTCGGTGGCTGTAATTGAAAAGGAAAAGGTAGGCGGTACTTGTCTCAATCGAGGCTGTACTCCTAAAAAGCTAATGGTGTATGCCTCAGATTTTGCGCTTAAAGAGTCTTTAGCACGTAGCTATGAGTGGCAAAAATGCGAACGCCAAGTTGACTGGTCGAAGTTAATGACCAAGATTCACAAGCGTTTGGATGCTATCAGCAATTCTTTTAAATCAACCTTTGAAGAGAAGGGCATCGATCTAATTTATGGCGATGCTAAATTTACGGGCAACAATACTGTCAGGGTAAAAGATAGAGAGATTACTGCCGACAAGATCCTAATTGCTGTCGGGGGACATCCAATTAAGCCAGATTTTCCTGGTAGCGACTTAGCAATTACCTCTCGCGGTATGTTCCAATTAGACAAAATTCCTGAGAAGATTGCGATCGTTGGTGGTGGCTATATTGGCGTAGAGTTTTCCAGCATTATGAAAGCTTTTGGTTCGGAAGTCGTGTTTATGGACACTAGCGAATTGATTCTCTCTGGATTCGATAAAGACCTGAGAAAGACAGTACAGCAGGGATTAATCGATCGCGGAATTGAGTTTATTGGCGAAACCACCGCCGAGAAGATCGAGCAGGATGGCGACAGATTAAAACTACATCTCGATAGCGGTAATACCATCGTTGCGGACAGGGTATTATTAGCAACTGGACGCGCACCCAACACTAAAAGCCTCGATTTAGATAAGGCAGGGGTAGAAGTAGGAGACAAGGGGGAAATCAAGGTAGACAAGTACTGCAGTACCAAAAACAAGGATATCTATGCGGTGGGTGACTGTATCGATCGCATTCCGCTAACCCCCGTAGCCAAAGCCGAAGCCGAAGCGGTAGTTGAAACCCTGTTTGGCAAGCAGCCTAAATTAATCGATTATGACACAGTACCTTCGGCTGTATTTTCTCGCCCCGAAGCAGCCACAATCGGCTTGAGTGAATCGGCAGCAAAAGATAAATACGATAACGTCAAATGCTATTGCGATCGCACTACGCCCATGCTGTATAGTCTGGCTGATGATGAGATTCAGGAAAAAATCACCATCAAAATCGTAGTAGAAGGGGATGATGAAAGAATCGTCGGTGTACACATGGTAGGAGAGCATGCTGCGAATATGATTCAGTGTTTGGCTGTAGCCGTGTGTAAAGGCATTACCAAGCAAGAACTAGATGACTCGTTCGGGATTCATCCCACTATTGGCGAAGAGTTTATGTGTATAGATTAGCCTCTATACTCTATGGCGATAGATGCTGTGGATCGCAGCAATTTTAGTAGTCTCAGGTATTTCATCTTTCTCTAGAACATTTGGCAATTCGATCTCTATCGAGCGCACATGATAAGAACTAGAATAAATTCTTACCATGCGCGTTTATTTGAAGATTCATGCAACTAGAAATTTTGAAGAGACTTTTAATTCTAACTGTTGTTTCGAGTTCGCTTCTCTAAATTCCTAAGTAGGAAAGGCTGGCAAATTCTCCTCCATAACAAAGAAGTTGAAAGTAGAACTTCATTCTAATTTTAAGTTTGAGATTGCTAGCTGCTGTCCTATTTTGTTGAGTTGAAGCAGGAGAAAATAGTTTTGGGGCAGATAACATCATGATCTTGGACAATAGCTGAGGAAAAATACGCTGACATAATACTGCTAAATAACTCTGCCATCCGACTAGAATCTCACCCTTATTTCTGTGTAATCCTGAAACCAAAGTTCGAGCAACTCTTTCTGGAGTTACAGGCATGACCCAACGAAACAATTCAAGATTATGTGCCATCTCCGTATCGGTTAGAGTCGGCAGTAAAGCAATAACTTCGATATTGTGTTCTGCCAATTCGCTTCTAAGAGCTTGAGTAAAACCGACAATCGCGAATTTAGTTGCCGAATAAGTAGACATAGTGGGAGCTGCTACCTTACCCATCAAGCTAGAAACATTGACAATTGTGCCTTCTTTTTGACTCGCCATTCGTTTCGCCAATAGGCGCGTAATATTCATCATTCCCACTAAATTAAGGGAAATTTCTGCTTCAAATTTGTGAGCTTGAGTATCTAAAAATGTTGACTGGTGTGCCACTCCCGCACAGTTAACGAGCAAATGAATTGGTTTGTGATTGCTCCATGCTTGAGCGATCGCAATATTAATTGAAGCGGGTTGCGTCAGGTCTAAAGCTAAAGTAGTAACCTTAACTCCTATCGTGGCAATTTCTGTAGCTACTTCAGCTAGTTTTTGACGATTCCTGGCTACCAAGATTAAATGTTTGATTCCTTGGTTAGCCAATTCGATTGAGATTGCTCTACCAATCCCACGTGAAGCACCCGTAACTAGTGCTGTTTTTCCTTTTATATCCATTGGTTTAAACCTCACTAAAACTTTCTACAACGCTAATAAATACCTGCAGCATTCTATTGCTAATAGAATTGCAAATCGATCTGGTATCTATAATCAGAAAATAGAGAGAAAAACTTTCCGTTCGCTATTCTTTTTTATTAGTTAAATAATTCCCCATACCCATAGTTATTTCGGCTCTCAAAAAGATTGCAATTGCAGATAAAGTCATCATCAAAATTATCAAATTTAATTTCGACTACACCCTAGCAAAAATGTCAATTAATATTACCAAAAATTAACGATTCCCAGAAGTTGTCATAAAACTTAACAAAGCATTCAGATTAAAATTAGGTCAAACAAAAACTATCTTTGACATTAAAAAATTAGCCTGTAAGGCTTTAAGTCTTTTCGATCTGTAGCAGGTTTTGTAAGCATTAATGAGAAAATTAGTCGATCTAGAATGAATTATGAGAAGAAAATCAAATTTTTCTCGATATAAATCTGTATTAACTTAATTCCAACTGGCTACACAGAAAATAATTTTGTATTAATTTATACTTATATTTGTGATAAATATAAATTAAAAGAGTTTTTACATTAGTTGACGATCTAAATAAACTAAATTATTGCAACAATCTATGGCGATAATATTCTATTTATTCAGATCGCACATAAAGAAAGCTCGGTAGCTTTAACACGAAAATGAATCACGAAGCTTTAGCAGCGATCGCTATTTTTATTCTGCTCTTTGGTTTGATTTCTTGTCGGCTGGAAAAAAGCGTTATCACGCCCCCGATGGCTTATGTTTTATTTGGACTGCTAATTAGCTCGTCGGCATTGGGCATCATTCAGGAAGTTGAGATTAACAGCGAATTTATCAAGATCCTAGCGGAAATAACCTTAGTCATACTTCTGTTTACCGATGCTTCTCGTATCAAGCTTAAAGAATTACGGCAAGACTATAATTTGCCTCTGCGGTTACTGGGCATTGGTTTACCCATTACGATCGCTTTAGGTACGGGACTGGCATTAATGTTATTTGGCGACCTCCTTAACATTTGGTCGGCAGCAGCCTTATCTACTATTCTCGCCCCTACCGATGCAGCTTTGGGACAGGCAGTCGTTAATAGTACGCGGATACCCGCCTGTATTCGTCAGGCAATTAATATTGAAAGTGGTTTGAATGACGGGATTTGCTTGCCAATTCTTTTACTGTTTTTCTCTTTGGCTGAGGAAACAACCGACTCAGATGCAGCCTACTGGTTTAAGTTTGCCAGTCAGCAAATTGTGTTTGGAACGGCAATCGGCATTGCCGTTGGCTACTTTGGCATAAAATTAATTACTTATAGCCTGCGTAAACAGTGGATGACCGATTCATTTGAATATCTTGCGGTCTTAGGACTGTCGATTTTGGCTTACGCCTGCGCCGATATTATGGGCGGAAATGGCTTTTTAGCTGCTTTTGCTGCTGGTTTAACCTTGGGACTAATTGGTCAGCAATCAATTTTAGATCATCTACAGTCGTTTGGAGAAGCGGAAGGACAGCTACTCACCCTACTATCTTTTCTTTTATTTGGGGCGGTGATGGTATTGCCTTCTCTACAAAATGCAACCTGGCAAATCTGGCTATATGCCATAGGTAGCCTGACAGTGACTCGGATGTTGGGAGTTGCGATCGCCCTGACGGGTTTAAAAATGCAGCTAGACAGCAATCTATTTTTAGGCTGGTTTGGTCCGAGAGGTATCGCTTCAATTATCTATGGCTTACTAATTATCGAAAGATCGGGTATACAGGGAAGTGAACTAATCTTCACCACAATGGTAATTACGGTTCTAATCAGCATTTTTGCTCACGGTATTACGGCATTTCCTGGATCGATTTGGTATGCCAATCGTATTGCCGACAAAAAAGACATGCATCACCGAATGCCTGAAATGAATCCTGTGGCTGAATTACCCGTACGTTTGCCGTGGAAAATGTAGAGACGTTTCACGACACCTCTTTTTTATAGGAATTAAAAATAATAATTAATAACCAGACAACAGAGTGAAAAATTTATCTCAGGAATTAGTAAGTGGTGTCGCGCAGTTATTTCCCGACGCGATTTTTTATCATCAGACTACAGAAAAAGTAGTTGCTTTGACTATTGATGATGCACCCTGTCTGCAAGATGAAGAAGATTACGGTACTAAACTTGTTTTAAATGCGATCGCCGAACATAATCAGGAATATAGCCACTTAGAGCCAGCTAGAGCTACCTTTTTTATCATTAGTAGTCATCTAACTCCAAATTCTAAGATTATTCCCGAAATTATGGCTCAGGGTCACGAAATAGGTAATCATGGGACAATTGACGAAACTCATGCCTTGCTGAGTCCCCAGCAGTTTGCCGAGCGGTTAAAAGAAGCCCATGAGCGACTATTAGAATTATCGGATAGCCAAGATATTCGCTGGTATCGCCCAGGCAGAGGTTTTTATAATCAGAATATGCTGAAAGCGATCGCCGATCTAACCGAGGAAGATAATTACGATCTGCAACTAGTTCTCGCCTCCATGATCCCCTTTGATACTTTTGACCTGACTAATAATCCCTGGTTGACGGCAATGTATACCAAACAAGTAGTTTTTCCCGGGGCAATCTTAGTCTTTCACGCTCACTCACTCAAGGTTGCAGCTAATACGGCGATCGCTTTAACAGACATTCTTAAAGATCTTAGACAAAGAGGCTATCGCATCGTTACAGTTAGTGAATTACTCGATAGTTAATCTGGTTCGCCTATAAATAGTTAAAAACTTCGCTTTCATATCGATCGCCCGATCTATACAGGATGCCTAATTAAGAAGCAGCGTGTGCGGTATTAGACGAGGTAAATTTCGCTAATTTGTCTAACAATTCTTTTTCGTTAAACGGTTTGGAGAAGTAGGCTGATGCTCCCAAATTCATCGCTAGTTTGCGGTGTTTTTCATTACTACGGGAAGTTAGCATGGCGATCGGCAGATTCGCAAATTCGGGCAGTGCCTTTATTTCTTCTAGCACCCCATAGCCATCTAATCTAGGCATTTCCAAATCACAAATAACTGCGTCTACCGTTAGTCCATCTAGCAGTTTTTCTACTGCCTCTCTGCCATCTCTTGCCTGTTCGACTCGATAACCAGCCCTTTCTAAAGTCAGACTCAAATATTGACGCACGTTAATCGAATCATCGATAATCAGGATTTTGCTCTGGGTATCACTATTTAGCTCAGAATCTAAATTCAACCGCTCCTTAGAAAAATGACCGTCAAGACTCTCTTGTGCCAAGGCTAGAGGATCGATCAGAGGAATAACTTTTCCATCCCCGAAAACTACGGAGCTAATAATACAGGCAGGTAATGCGATCGGACTTTCGATCTTTCTGGTGGTAGATTCTTGCTCGTTCCAAAAACGACCGATCTGCAGTGCTACAGAAGATTGTTCATCGCCAACGATCAGAGTAACATCAAGGTCGATTGTCGGTTCTCCTAGAAGATTGGGCATACGAGGAGAGCGACTAAAATAAAGAATTTCATCTATTTTTAAGAGAGGAATCGCCTTGTCTTGCCAACTGACTCTCTGGGTACTGTCTTCTGTGTCGGCAATAAGACTAAGTTTTTCGGGTATTAACTCTTTAATAGTATTGGCAGGTATGGCAAAAATAAAGTCGCCCTGCTCGATAACTGCCACCCGCAAAATAGACAGGGTAAAGGGGATCTTTAGAGTAAACGTCGTTCCTTTGCCTGGATTTGTTATGACTCGAACATCACCGCCTACTTCTTGAAGATTACTTCGTACGACATCCATCCCCACACCCCTACCAGAGAGTTCTGTAACCTCTTTAGCCGTACTAAAGCCAGGTTCAAAGATAAAATCTAGCAGTTCTGTGGATAGGATCTGTTCGACTTCAGATCTGGTAATACCCATTTGGCAAACGCGATCGCGAATTTTATCGAGATTAATGCCTCCACCGTCGTCACTGACGGTGATTATGGTATATGTACCTTGATTGCTGGCATTAATCGTTATCGTTCCCGATTCAGCTTTCCCCGTAGCGAGCCTCGTTTCTCTGTCCTCTATTCCATGATCGAAAGAATTTCTGAGTAGATGCATTAAAGGATCGCTTAAGGCTTCAATCACCAAGCGATCTAAAAAGGTTGTTTCACCAGTAATTTTGAGCGTCACCGATTTATCAAACTGACGATTCAGCTCTCGAATCACCCTTGGTAAACGTTTGGCAGCCTCAGAAAAGGGCAGCATTTGAGTACGAGTCACGTTACCCTGCATCGACTTAGTGGTGTAGTGTAAATCTCGCACCGATTGATGAACTTCTCGCATTCCTAGTTGGACATCGGTAGCCACTTCCTGAAGCTGAACGATAGTCTCCAACTGCTCTTGGCAAATTAAATGAATATCACTGTAGCGATCCATTTCTAAAGCGTCAAAGTTTAATGTCCCCGTTTGACTGTTTAGTTGGGAGTCGGTTGAGATAGCCGAAGTTGCGATCGCTTTTTCTTCGCTATTTAATAGTCCTTCAACCGAAGCGCGATCGTACCACTCTCTTAGTTGAGCATTAGACTGTTCCATCTGAGACATTCGCCGACCTATCAAGCCGACGATATTTTGTAACTGTGCAACACGCAAACCAATGCTGTTGCGGTTTAAAACCAACTGCTCGAATAGAGTATTGAACTGTTTTAGCTGTGATAGGGGAACCCTCACCATCTTCTCTACCTGGGGAGAGGTAGAACTAGGGAAAGATGCCAGAGGGGATGTAGATGGTTCTGGTGAGGTTGGCTCTGACTCTCCCGATACGGTTTCGATTTCAAAGGCAGACTGTAATTCCTCTAAATTTAAACCTTCTATGGCTAGAGGATTGAATTCTTCTACATCTGAATCGGGATCGCTCTCGGCTTCAAAAGCAGACTCTAATCCTGTTAGATCTAGCCCTTCTACAGCCAGAGGGTCGAATTCTTCTACATCTGAATTGGGATCGACATCAGCTTCAAAAGCAGATTCTAATCCTGTCAGATCTAAACCTTCTATAGCTAGAGGGTCGAATTCTTCTCTATCTGCAGGAACGCTTTCATAACCTTCTAAGCCTGTAGGTAGTTTTTCTGGACTACCTCGTAAGACTAAAGCGTGCGATCGCCTCCAGGTTTTTAAAGAGCTTGCTGCCAATGATTCTATTTCTGAGGGAGATATATGGGCAACCTGTTGCTGGATTGATTCGCAAAGTTCGACAAAAGCATTAAGGTCTGCCATCATGCCAAAACCGACCAGTTCTTGAGCCGTATTGGTTAGCTCCGTTGTTAGTTCGGTAATGCTCAAACCCTGTAACTTTGCCTCAAAACCATCTAAAATCCCCTCAACTCCTTCCTCAAAAATTAAGACGGCAGGATCGATATCTTCATCCTGTGCCAATAAAGCATTTTCGTCGGCAACTTCGAGTTCCCCCAAATGCTGAGTAAGCCGTTCAAAAATTGCGATCGTCTGATTGTCATTCTCTAGGGGGTCTACTGATTTGCCCTGTCGGTGGAGTTGGGCAATATTTCTTAAATAATCTATTCCCTGAAGCAGCAATACTTCAACTTCTGTGTCAATCTGAGTACCAACATGACGAACTCGCAAAATCTTAAAGAAATCTTCCAGACGATGCGCTATTGCACTTAGGACGTCAAAACCCATCATCCCCGCTCCCCCTTTGATCGAGTGAGCGCAGCGCAAAACCAAATCTATGTTTTGAGCCTCAATAACAGTATCGGCTAATTCTAAAAGACCAGATTCCATACTGTCTAGATATTCCTCTGCCTCATCGAGAAAATTTAGCCGAATTTGCTGTTCTGTATCCATTTTGGTTAGGTTGGTGAGTAATTTATGGTTGAATCGATCTTGAGTCGCGAACTCTCTAAAATTTATTTCTCAGCCCAGAGCGTTGCTAACGAAATGCTTCCTTAAAGCGTTCAGCCATAGGCGATCGCTCGAACGACATATTAAAGAGAATTGAGCCGATCTATACCCATGACTTAATGTATTTCAAGGCAGAGGCATTAGATCGGGCTTAGAATTTAAAACGAATAGCTAGGTCAAACTGATTCGGCAACCTTAAACTGAGCAACTGTTGACTCCAGTTTTTCAGCAACTTTAGCTGTTTCGACAATAGACTGGGCTACATCCACTGAAGATTGAGATGAAGCCTCAGACAGGCGAGCAATTTTTTGCATCAAACCAATCGCCTTTTCTGAAGTGTCAGTCTGAGATGCGGTACTTTGAGAGATCGATTCCATTAACTTATTGATTGACTGAGATTTTTCTAGTGCCTGTGCCAAACTTTGCTTGGTGTTTTCGACCAGGCGAGTAGTTTCTACCACCTGAACAGTTCCCGATTCCATTGCCTGGTTTACTTCCTGGGTTTCGGCTTGAATTGCTGCCACGATACTGGCAATTTCTTTGGTTGCTGCTGCCGATTGTTCTGCCAGCGCCCCCACCTGTTCCGCTACATTAGAAGTTTCGCCTACGGTCGATCGCAGTTCGAGGATACTATCTACAGTACGATCCATGTTATCTGTACTGATAATAATCGTGTTGTAGGTATCGTTGGTAATTTTTTCTGCCTGACTCGCGTTGGTAGAAACCGTCTGAATCGACTGTGACATCTGTTCGATCGACGCCAGAGTATTGCGAGTTTCCTGCGCCTCGACGATCGCCTGTTGGGCTAGAGTTCGAATTGCAGATTCATTTTGTTTGAGAGAAGAACCGACTAAAGTAGTTGACTCTTTGGCTTCGATCGCAATATCTTGTAGGTTGCTGATAATCGCATTGAACAAATCGGCAACGGTACTCAGTTCCATCGAATCTAGATTAGCTCTAACAGTTAAATCTCCATCTGTCGCATCAGAAACTTCGTCTAACAGAGTATAAATTGCTGTCTCTAACTTGTCTTTTTCTTGACGTTGTTCTTCAGCAATATTTTGTTGTGTTTGTAGCGATTTTTTGACTTGTTCAATTAGATTATTAAAGTTATCCGCTAAGATATATGTCTCTAAAGTTCCCTCTAAATTAACTTGAGTATCTAAATCTCCCTCCGCTACTAACTGTGTTGTTTTGGATAAATTATTCAGGGGGCGCGATATCCTCTGCGCTAACAGAGCAACCAAAATAGTTGAAGCAATAACGAAAATTATCGTAATTAATACTGTTCTTTGTAAAGATTCTTTTTGTAGTTGATATATATCAGATTCATTAATTGAGGCAATAGTAATTAAGTTAGTATCAGGAATTGTAGATAAACTATAAATTTTACCTTGATAACTTAATCGCGCAAATAGTGAAGTTCGAGCTAATATTTCCTTCTGCTCTAGATCGATATTTGCAATTCCGTACTCTTGATTGAGTATCCCCCGTATATCTTGTACATTTCTATTTGTATTAACAGAGCCAACAATGGTTTTAGCAATAGATCTTACTTTTTCATCAACCTCTAGCTGCCCTGAATTAGAATTAGAATCTGACGAATTAATTGTAATCATTGCCACGTCATCCTGGGTATCAAACACCTGAAGATTTTGGGATTTTATCAGGCTATCTGTAAAATAGGATTCGATATTTTTTTCGCAAATTCTGTCGAAAATCCTGTTTTGATAATTCCCAAAAATACTCCAGTATCTGGATCTTTTATTTCTTGCGAAATAGGTATCACTTCTGTATTAGCTGATTTATCTAGTTCAGATGGTTCTACTGCATATTTCTGCACCAGGGCTTTTTTCCACCAAGATTCATCTCTTTGAACAAAGTCAGAAGTGGGTGAACTATAACCAACATTTAGACCATTTCTTTCAGTGATAATGACTTCTGCTAATTTATTATTTTTTACTATGCGTTTTAAATATTTATTAGTATCGAGGTCATAAATTAATAATTTGCTCTGTGAAAAATTTTCTATTAGGTCTGGTTTAATCTTAAAAATACTAGAAGCTGCTTTAATCGGGTCGTCTATTGCCGTGACCGCAAACTTTTCTTCGTCGAGAAAACGTTTAATTTCGCTTAAAATAGTCGGGCTATCATCAACACAGACGATTTTTTTGAGGTCGGACGGCAGATCTAAAACTACAGTCGGACTATCTTCAAATCGAGGGATACTTGGTAAGTGTTTTAACGGAGCTTTGGGAGTACGCAAACAGATTGTCTTACTATCGATGTATGGCGAGAGAATTTTACCGACGCTCAATTCATCTTTGCGTAGCAGCATAGATAATTGTCGAATGCTGGTCGATCCTCTCAAAACCTTGGACAACTCCAGCAATATTTTTTTGTTCAACGATCCTGACGATGGCAACTCTTTTTCTTGCCAGCCCAAAGCCAGATAAGGACGCTGATGAACAGAAGTCAGTTCGGCGCTACACTTTTGCCACTGATGGAGAATTGCCTCTTCAGCCCGTAAACAATCTGTCACATTTAAAGACAAAGCACTGTGAAGCTCAGGGGGCATCCAGGCAGGAACAGAATAATCCTCAAGCCAATCAGAAACGCCTTGCTCAATCCAGAGACATTCTATTAAAAGATCTTGATTGATATATTCAATCAGCTTTGTTGCTTGGGGTAGATCGAGATAGTTTTTTGATAAGAGCCATAAAATGCTTCTGCCATAGAAATCTGGTTTACCTTCCTGATTTGACAATCCTGGCAGTTCGCTTACCGCTTTCAAGGCTGGTTTTAATTTAAGACAATGAAGATAATATTTGAACTGGTCTAAATGTCGATCGCAGCGATCGACATATTTAATAGTTCCCTCTTGTATATATACGTTCCAAGAAATAAATTTTCCATTTATCTTTAGACAGCCTGAATCCTTTGTTATGGCTAATTTTTCTAAAAACTTTCTTACGCTCAGCGTAACGGCTGTAGTCATAATTTAATGCGAACTAATTTAATTAAAACAACTAATTCAATCGATCTAATATAGATAGTTCCCAAAATAGATCGGAAATATATAACTCACATTGAAAAGAAAAAAGTGGAAAACATTTAGGTAAGCGCTAAAAAACTTGAGCATTAGAGAGGCAGAGAGTCAGAGATTTGAGGCTCTATAAACCTTATACAGATACCTTTTGCCAATGCTGACCCATCCCTATTCCCACAAATACTAGTCCTGAAATTCACTTTGTTTTGAAACTTAAATTATCGGTAAATCGAATTTTGTCAAGAAAAAGTAGCGTCATTCTTTACAATAAGAATTTACAATCTACTAAGCTTTGATTTACGAACGATCTCTCAAATAAAATTTAGAAAGCTGAGCGATCGCCAAGACAAGATCGCAACTAAATCCACAACTTCGTCGGGGCGATGGGTTCAATATCTGCATCCCAACCGCCAACTTGATATGTTTGCAATAACCACAGGCTTGCACCATGACTGAGAAAAATTTCAGCGAGGTTGTCGTTGGCTAAACGAGGTAAAAGCGATCGCCAGCTAGTTAAGGCATTAATTACTGTCGTTATAGGACGATCCGCCAAACGTGTACCAATTAAGGATTGATAGGGATCTTCCCAATCAGCGCGGGTTTGCCAAGAGATTAGTTTAGCTTCGATCGCTTGATTCAGGGACACAAGACGCTGTAGTCTTTTGGTTTGGGGATGGTGAGGATTAGTTTCGATCCAGTTTTTTATTTGAGTGTTGCTGTTAATTTCTTTCAGGGTCATGTTGATTGCCTGATATAAAGCCTGACAGGAATCTTGGACGCAGGAGTTGGCTGGTCCAACAAAAGTAGCTCCCGTCCCGTCGCCAGTACGATAGCGCGCCATCATTCGATCTAGCTGATAGGCGATCGCATTGAGAGGAAAGCGCCGTAAGCCATCAAAGTTGTATTCGTCGAACACGTCTAGCTTGACGATGATATCGGTAATGGGACGACTACCCAACCAACCAAATTGGCGATCGCCCGTAAAGTTCGTCCAGTCCAAACTAGCTGCAATAATACCCGTCGTATTCTGGGTATATACTTGCCCATAGCCGATTTTGAACTGCAATTCTTGAGTAATAGGTTCTCGCACTACTCTGGCTAAACCAAAGGAGAAGTGACCGAAAAATATACCTAAAGGAGCGAGTTCTCGTTTTTTACCGCCGATTCCGCCATAGCTGTGAAGTACTAACAGGCGATCGCCTTCTTGATATGAACTGATTAATTCTTTATCTGGTAGATTACGAGAGTTTAACAAAATAGAATCAATCTGACCCTTCTTTTCTCTTGTTCTCTGCCAGTATTGGTTATGAATATAGTCGGTAGTTTTTTGTAAGCCTGAAATGATTTTAGCTGGCTGGAGTTGGAATAAGCTGCGAGGTGCGATCGCCTGTACCGTAAACACTCCCTTTTTATTTTTTGCACCATAGATATACCAGCCTGTCTGATTCAAAGGCGATTTATCGATCCGCTTGGCGGTTGCGGACAGCACGCCATTTTTATCTGGGACTACTTTGGGAAGATAAACGATATCTTCCTTACCATCAAACTGTCTAGAATCGGGGTTGTAATAGCGTACAGCAGCGCAGTGATTGGGAAATACTTCGGTAAAAGTTACCAGGGCGTAATATTTCCCCGTAATTAAAATTGGTTCGCGAGAAATATACAGACAATCGGGTTCTCTTTCTACCTCAACGGCACTTAATGTCACCATCACATCATCATTTGGTCTTGCCCCAGCTAAAGATTCTAACGCCTGTACCTGTCGCCAATGATTTAAACGGGTAGGATGGATAATGCCTTGAGTAATACTTTTGTATGCCTGTTCGGAAAAATCAATTCTGGTTTTGACCTGATTTACATAAGCCTGAATATTAGGGCGATCGCTCCAGCGCAGGTATACTTTTTTACCGATTAGCTCTAGATCTGGGGCATGATGGACTTCAAAATAAACGCCGTTAATGCGCGATCGCTCGGTAACATCGGGCAGAATTAAACGTCCAATCCATTGGGCGACGGGCAGATAATTATTGCTATAAGACTGCGCGATGGGGTAGTAGTCTGGTTGATTAAACTTGGCTTTGACATAGTTTTCATAGTCGCTTGCTACCTGCTTCGATCTAGTAGAGTAGTCGGCAACGGCAGCAGGATAGGGTTCGTAACCATCTACGCGAGTAAGGATACGTAGGATAATATTAAGGGTTTGCTGGAGATGATTGCAGCCATCGGCAAGGATCGCAGTTTCATCTAATGGACCATTTACGGAGTCATGTCCCACTTTCCCTAGAGAGATAAAGCTAATTTCACCCCTGCTTTTGGCTAGATTCCAGTTTGACCAGGTAATCATCGACCAGCGACGGGGAAACAGTAAAGGAGTCAAACGGGCAACGCGATCTTGTTCGCCAACCAGATGATAGAGATGCTCTACCTGAACAACTTCATTATTCCCGCTAATTACCCCTGCCAAGGAAATTACTTCGATCGGTGCAGCCAAGACACGCTTGATATAGGGCAACGCACCTAAAGATATTTGTCCCCCACCGCTATAGCCGATCAGGGTGATTAACGCCCCGCTACCAGGTTGATAACCGCTAGTCAAAAGGCGATCGATAATGATCTGTGCCGTCCCGCGATTGTAGATTGGACCATAGCGACTATCCACCGATACTGCTACTTGGAACATATTACGCAGCAAAACCAAAACCTCAAACTTCGCCGTACGTTCGATCCACTGCCAAATCTTAGCTAGAGGTCGATTGAGAGTTAGAGGTAAATTGATTACAGAATAGGGAATAATGTTTTGAATTAAAATGCGATCGCTGGGCAGAGATTCGGCTAATAGCTGTAAAAATTTCTGACTCCGAAAGGCATATTTGAAGGAGCTTTTACCAATGCCATCGAGATAAACTATGTAGTGCGGATTAGCAGTCGAAACTTTGGCGGTAGGGTTTTTGAGAACGCTCTTAGTAGCTAAAGTTCTTGTATCGCCACTGCTACCATACCAGCCAGCCCACCAGCCTAAAGCCTCAAAAGGTGCGAGTAAACCTGCTAACACTAGGGCAATACCAACGATACGCCCACTATCAATCAAAAAGTCGAATAGCTGATTCTGGATAAAACTATACCACTGTACCCACCAAGCATTTGCAGGAGAAAGAAACGCAACTACTCCTAAAGCTAGTAGAATCAAAGCTACTCTTTTTAACATGGCGGTGATTAATAATTATTGTGCGAGCATTTTAGAAAGCTTCCTTTCTGATAGCCACCTAACGATCGCACATTATAGCTATTCGTCGCGATTTAATAATTCTCTTGCCACAATTCTCGCTCTCCTTCAAACCACTCCAATACTTCGTCGTGATTTAGCAGTTTAGCTGGTTTACCAATAAATTCTACGTCTAATTGCTTTTTCTTAGGAGAAACAGCCACCTGAAAAGATTTGCCTTTAAGATTCTTGTTGACTGACATTACCTGACTATTTAATTCGCTCAAAATCTTAGTAATCAATAGTAATTTGTTTCACATCATATTATTGCTGCAAGCGTATCTGCCTTGAAAATAAAAGCAAAAACAACTAGATATATCTCTGGTTATAGCAGCATTACACTCTATTACCTGATTGCCTGACACAAGTACCTGAAAGTATTGAAATTCGGTAGAAAGTAAGAAAAGGTAGAGCATTCATGGGAAGCTGAAAATGAATAGTTTTAAGCTTAAATTCCATGCCAAAATCTACCCCCC
>Ga0209831_1000636_pt1 | contig 33860 bp, 37 predicted proteins | sample Maine_Asex4_meta_FD_187451 | JGI IMG/M metagenome (GOLD analysis project Ga0209831, IMG submission 187451) | Marine algal microbial communities from Maine, USA - Maine_Asex4_metaG (SPAdes) (version 2) | ecosystem: Host-associated > Algae > Red algae > Unclassified | place: Maine, USA | collected... | reverse complement strand
ACTGACTATCGAGCTGCCCGACGAGCTCGTCGACGAGGCGCGCGACGCAGGTCTGCTCTCGTCTGAGAAAATCGAGGCGATGCTCCGGGAGCGGCTGAAGAAGCGCAACGTCAGCGAGCTGTTCAGGATGGCCGACCGGCTCGCTGCGGTGGACCTGCCGCCGATGACGGAGGAGGAAGTTCAGGCCGAGGTGGACGCCGTACGCGCGGAGCGCCCTGCGCACCGTCCTTGACTGGGTATTCCGGCGGTAGTTGATCAGCGATTCTGATCCAAGGTGATCGCCCGTTCTGATCGAAGGTGATCATTGATTCTGCTGCGATGGTGATCACTTTGCCCGCCATCACCAGAATCGCTGATCAGCATCCAGAATCGCTGATCACGATGCCGGAATCGGTGATCACCATCGATCGGAATCGTCCCTAACGCATTGTTTTGTTTGGCTATCGGTACGCTGCGGCGCTCTTCATTCGAGCGTTCCACAGCGTGCCGACACCGAGACTTCCAATGCGCAACATCAAATCCCTGCTTCGGCTGCACTTCGAGGGCGGTCTGAGCCGCCGCCAGATCGCCACCTCCCAGCGCATCGCCTACGGCACCGTCGCCAACTACCTGGCCCGCGCAGCCGCCGCCGGAATCACCTGGCCGCTGCCGCCTGAGATGCGCGAGCGCGAACTCGCAGCCCTGCTGTTCCCCACCGCGACACCGAACCGGGAGACCGCGTTCGCCGAACCCGACTTCGCCGCCTTGCAGCACGAGCTCAAGCGCAAGGGCATGACCAAACTGCTGGCCTGGGAGGAGTACCGAGCGGCCCACGATGGTGCCGGGTACAGCTACTCGCACTACTGCCATCGCTACCAGCACTGGGTCGGTCTGCAGGCCCGTTCGATGCGACAGGTGCACCGTGCCGGGGAGAAGTGCTTCGTCGACTACGCCGGACAGACGATACCGATCGTGGATCGGCTCACCGGTGAGCTGCAGCCTGCCCAGATCTTCGTCGCCGTGCTGGGCGCGTCGAGCCTGACCTACGCCGAGGCGACGCTGTCGCAGTGCGAGGCGGACTGGATCGGCAGCCACAACCGCGCGTTCGGCTACTTCGGCGGCACCACCGAGATCGTCGTGCCGGACAACCTAAAGAGCGGAGTCACCAAAGCGCACCGCTGGGTGCCGACCCTCAACGACTCCTACCAGAGCTGGGCGGATCACTACGCCACCGCGATCATCCCAGCACGGGTGCGAAAGCCGAAGGACAAGTCACGCGCCGAGAACGGGGTGCAGCTGGTCAGTCGCTGGATCCTTGCCCGTCTTCGCCATCACACCTTCTTCCACATCAGCGAGGCCAACGCGGCGATCGCCGAGCTGCTGGTCGCGTTGAACGATCGCCCCTTCCAACGGCTGCCCGGTTCGCGGCGCTCGGTGTTCGAGTCGATCGAGCGCGACACGCTCGGCGTGCTGCCCAAGGAGCCGTACGAGTACCTCCACGTGCGCAAGGCTCGTGTCCACGTGGACTACCACGTCGAGTACCAGAGGCACTACTACTCGGTCCCCCACGCGTTGGTCAAGGCCGAGGTGGAGATCCGCGCGAGCGCCACGTTGATCAGCATCTACGCGCGCGGCCAGCGCATCGCCAGCCACGTTCGCAGCACCCAGCACGCTGGCCACTCGACACACGAAGAACATATGCCGGCAGCGCACCAGTTCATGAACGGCTGGTCGCCGGAACGCTTCGAGTCCTGGGCGGCCGATATCGGCGTCTCCACGTTGCACCTGGTTCGCCGGCAGCTGACCAGAAAGCGCCATCCCGAGCAATCCTTCCGCTCGGTGCTCGCGCTGCTGGATCTGGCCAAGCAGTACGACCGTGTCCGTCTCGAGAGCGCCTGCCACCGGGCGCTCACGATCAACTCACCGACACGAAGCAGCGTCGAGTCGATCCTGAAGAAGGGGCTCGACCAGCAACCGATCAAGAGCGCCAGCGACACCGACCTGCAGGACGAGCTGTTCCTGCAGGAGCACGAGAACGTGCGTGGCGCCCAGGACTTCGAATGACCGGATTAATGGTCAGCACGAAGGCGGCCACAGCCGCACGGCAGTACCCACCCTCCCAACATCAACAATGCAAGGACAGTGACATGCAACACAACCAGATGATCCAGCAACTGCGCACCCTAAAGCTCACCGGCATGGCCGATGCGTTCGAGCTGCAGGCCGAACACCCCTCCACCCACGCCGATCTGTGCTTCGAGGAACGCCTGGCGCTGCTGATCGACCGGGAGAGCTGCCACCGGGGCAACACCCGGGTGGAGAGGCTGCTCAAGGCGGCGCGGTTGAAACTACGGGTGCAGGCCGAGGAGATCGACTACGCGCATCCCAGAGGACTGCAGAGGAGTGCGTTCGCCTCGCTGCTCAGCGGCCAATGGATCAGCGGTCATCAGAACGTGCTGATCACCGGCCCAACCGGCTGCGGCAAGACGTATCTTGGCTGCGCACTGGCCACTCAGGCATGCCGGCTGGGCTTCTCGGTGCGCTACTTCCGCACCTCACGCCTGCTCGAGTCGTTGTCGATCGCCCACGGTGACGGGCGCTTCTCCAAGCTCGTCGCGCAGCTGGCCAGGACCGACCTGCTGGTGCTGGACGACTGGGGGCTGGAGAAGCTGGACCTGGGACAGAGGAACGACATGCTGGAGCTCATGGAGGACCGCCACGGCAGCCGCTCGACGCTGATCACCAGTCAGCTGCCGGTGAAGAACTGGCACGCCGCGATCGGTGATGCGACGCTCGCCGACGCGATCCTCGATCGCCTGCTGCACAACAGCTACCGCCTGGCACTCAAGGGCGAGTCGATGCGCCGCAAGGCCGCCGGCGCCGTCTTGGCCGACACTGACGCCGTCGCCGATGGTGATCACCTGCGGTGATACGCTCACCCCTCGCGCGTTAGGGGCGCATGGGTGATCACCATCGGCCAGAATGGCTGATCAGCTTCGCCGGAATACGCAGGGGGCGAACACGCCGTGGAAGCGGGTGAGGTTCACGCGCGGACTCGGCACGAGCGCGGCCAGGCGGGCGAGGAAATCGAGTGGGTCGAGCACGACATCGGTGGTGCCGTTGCGCCAAGGCGTCTTGAACCGGTAGCGCACGCGACCATCGGCGGTGAGCGACAGGCGCCTTTCGGACAGCGCGGGGCGGCTGATGTAGCGGCACAGCCGCTCGAGCTTCGCGCGCTCGTTCGCGCCGGTGGCGACGCCGGCGTGCAGCGAGAACCTGCCGACGTGGCCGGACGAGTCGTCGAGCGGTTCGTCCGGCACGGGCGGCAGCGTCTGCAACGTGAACGCCTTCTCGCCCCGGTGCGGGCCGATCGCGACGCGGTAGGTGATCGAGGCGGCGCGAAGCGCGTCGATCGGAGCCGGCTCGGTACCGTCGTCGTCGGTGAGCCAGGCGTTCTCGGCATCGCGCTCCAGCAGGCCACGACGCTCGAGCAGGCGTCCGATGCGGCGCGCTAGGTCGCAGGTCAGCTTGTCGAGCTCGGCGCTCGTCGGCGCACCGGTGCGGTGAAAGCGCACCGTGCCGTCGGAACGCTCGACGTAGACGCCGTCGAGAAAGAGCCTGCCTTCGGCGGCAAGGCGTGCCACGAAGGCGGGATAATGCTGCTCGACGAGCCGGTAGAGCAGCGTCCGTTCGGGACGGTGGCGCGCGTACGTGGGCCCGCACGCGCCCGAGTCCGGCCTCCTGCCGGCTCGTGGTTACGCCCTTTGGGTGTTCACGCGCTCCGGGTGCGGCTGCGCCGGGGCGAGCAGGGCGCTGCGCCCCTCGGGTGGATTCGCCCCACTGTCGCTCCCCATCGACTCCTGCGCCGCGACACCTCGGCCCCGCGGCGTGCTCCACCCCCCTCCCATTTGCGCTGGACGCCGTGAAAACCGCCACGACGGAGCATCGATTCCGGGACAGAAGGCCCTATATCCTTCCTATACCCCACGCGGGTCGATAAATCAGCCGACTATCATCCTTCGGCGACCGAGGGCCTTGGCTGGAGAGTGTCAGAAAACTCGATGGAGAACAGTGATCCGCATGGCATTCGGCCCCCGTTGCGGAGGACGCGAGGCGGCGTCTCGTCGCTCAGCGCGCAAGCGGCGATGGCTCGACTCAGTCGCTCTGCTGCAGGAAATATTCGACCGAGAAATCGAGCTCCTCGGAAAACTGCACCCCGGCCACACCGACCCGGTTGGGCCTGGCACGATACAACACGTCCCCGGCGCGGTGCAGGAGATCGAGGAAGGGCTGCTCGTCGCTGATGTCGATGGCCTCGCCGTCCCACGTTCTCTCCCGCGCGGTCAGCCGGACCTCATGAGCGAGCACGCCCGACGGCACCTCGGCCGGGCCCACGATCTCGTAGCTGCCCGTCTCGATCTGCGGGAAGATGCTGTCCTCCTCGGCGCCGCACCCCTGGCCATCGTAGACGTACCGCTCCAGCCGGTATTCCCCGTCGTCCAGGCTCAATCGAACAGTGTCCGACTGCGTGGGGTTGATCGTCATGCAGCCGGTCATCCAGGACCCGGTGTAGTCCACGTCGTCTTGCATCGGGTCTCGCGTGTCCGGTGTCGAATCGGTGGAGGGGTCTGCCGACGCATCGTCCTCGAGGGCACTCGGCGAATCGTTTGATGAATCGGGCATATCGGTGCCTGACGGCGAGCTCGATTGACAGGCGCTCACGAACAGGCAGGCGGTGATCAGGACGGCGTGGCGGTCGACGGGGCTTCTTCTCATGAAAATGCGGTTCCGTGGGACGATCGCGTGCAGAGTTAGCTCGGTACAGTTTCGGCCGATGCGGAACGGATGACAAGGCGTGCCGATCAGCTGTACGACCGGTGTCTAGTAGAACGGCCTCGGCGTCAATCCGAGCTCGGTTCTCAGGCCGTTCTCGGTCAACGCGAACGGGTGGGTCCCCTCGTCGATCAGTTGTTCCGCCGTGCCGGGGTCGTTGTCGTGGTCGACCGGCAGCCCTGCCGCCTGTCGCTCGAAGCTGTTGACCGTTCCCCCATTGTTCCTCGGATCGATACCGCTGTAGATTCCCGCGATTCCCGTGCCGGTGACCATGTTGTAGGCGTGTGCCATCTCGTGAAACAGAACGACGATGGGTGGCGCCGCCGCGCCCGTGTTCAGCTCGAGAATGGATGCACCTCGTCGGGCGCAGGCGCGTTTCTTGTGGAGAGCCACTGCTCCAACAAGACCAGGGACGCATCCCACACGCACGGAAACCAGGACAGGAAGGCTTGCGCGATGACATTCGACTTCAGTATCGTCAAGGCCGCGCTGTCGGTTGTGTTTTTCTGCATCCCCTTCGCGGTATTGACTGGCTACTTCGTAAGACGTCGCAAACGGTTGGACGGCGCTTCGTTTGCCGCTCAGCGCCCAACCTGGCGCACGCTCGTCTGGCCGCTCTTGTTGACATGCGCGGTTGGTCTCGGAACGTCGATGGTCGTCGACGGCTTGTGGGACGAGCTCCGCTTGAGTCACGAGATTCCGCTACGCACCTTGGAGGTACTGTTGCTGACCTCCCTTGCGGAAGCGGGGCTGCTTGCCGTAGCCCTTTGTTTCGCGGTTGCGATCATCGAGTTGTTTGATCACATGCGCAGTGCATAAGCGCCGCATGCGCCAGCACGTGACCTGGACAGCGGATCGTATCTGACCTGAAAACATTGCGTACCGCCAGCGGTTCCCGGTGAGAGCGAAGGACGTGGCGGCCTGACCATCCATGCGGGCAGAGGCAACGACAACGTGACCGGAGGCGACGGTGCCGAAGTCGTTCACGCCGGCTCCGGCAACGACGTGGTCGACACGAACGGTGGCAACGACGAGGTCTTCGGCGGCGGTGGACGCGACCGCATCGACGGCGGCGCGGGTAACGACAGCTTGTGCGGTGGCGGTGGCGGTGGCGGTGGCGGTGGCCGGGACGTGATCAACGGCGGATCGGGCACCGACACCCTGTACGGCGGCGAAGGCAGCGACAGCCTCAGCGGCGGCAGGGGTCATGACGTCAAGTACCACGACGACGGCCCGGCGACCGTGACTCACGGGGCGGCGAACGAAACCATCGCCACCGATTCCCCGACTTCCGGTGGTGGGGGCGAGGAAATCAACCTCTACGCTTCCACGGTGCGCTCACGCGACGAGCTGCAGCAACAGGAGCAGGACGAAGAGATCACGGGCGGCTCCAGCGCAGGCAAACCTGCCGGGAACGGCGCGGCGGCCGGGGCCGAAGGCGCAGCCGGCGCCGGGGAAGCCGGTCCGGGCGAAGGCGCAACCGGCGGCGAAGGGGCCGGCGGCGCTGGCGAGGGTGGCGGTTCCTCGCTCGGTGGTGGTGGCGGCGGCAACTGGTTGCTGCAACTCCCCAAGGGGCAGGCGAAGATCCAGGACTTCTTCCTGAAGGAGGCGCTGGACGCGAACGAGACGTTGACGACCTGACGGCGAGTGGCGCAGCCTCACAGGAGAAGGGCAAGGGCACCGACGCCGGTCGAGCCGCCTTCCTAGACGCACAGGCCACTTACCAGGCCTCGATCCAGATGTTCAACACCGTGAGCAACATGACGGCCACTTCGCTCAAGACCCTGGGCGAACCGATGGCAGCGATCATTCGCAAGCAGGAAGACTCAACGCGGTCTCGCTGGCGCCGCTCGCTCGGGTGCGCGAGCGACGCCGATCGCGCCGACCGCGACGGGGAAGAGGTCCGGTACGGTTTCGAGGCAGTTCGAGTGCGACCGGACCTTTCTCCGCCGGTGTCGGAATGCGCGGGCTCGAGGCGGCATTCCGACGATCCCCACGGGACGGTGCAGGCAAATCGGCTAAGCTTTTCGACGTCCTTCCGAGACATGCCGATCCCGCGCACATGCCGATCCTGACGATGACACGTCTCGCGCTTCGATTCGCGCGCCTGGCCACGGTCGCCTCGCTGCTGCCGATCGTCGTCGCGTGCAGCGAGGACGAGCCGAGCACGGGTATCGAGCAGACGGAACCCCGCCCCCCCACGATGACCGAGGGGGTGAACGACGGGGTGACGCCCCCGCCACGCCAGACACAGGATGCGGGCAGCTCGGCCAACGGATCGCTGACAGGCCGCCTCATCACGAGTGGTGACTTTCCGCATCGAAACGCCCTGCTCTCGTTCGACTTCGAGACCGCTCGCTACTCCGTACTCGAAGGCGCCGACGTGGCGTCCTCGATCCGGTCGATCGACAACGACGATACCGTCCGCTTCTTCTCGGCCGACCACTCCGAGCCGGGCCGGTTCGTCGAGACGCAGTACCAGTGCCAAGGGGAAATCGGAGTCCGCTGCATCGGCTTGTGGGGCGCGAACGGTGTGCTCGAATCGGCCTTCTCGGTGAGCGAGCCCGATATCGTAGTGCCTGGAACAAGCCTGGCGAAGCGCTCGCGGGACGGGCGCTTCGTGGCGTTCACCCATCGCGAAGGCGAGTTTCTCGAGATCCGGAACAGCGCGGGCGATCTCGTCTCGAGTGGCCGATACGAACGGCGACTGCTCTCACCCTACGACTGGTTGCCCGACGGCAGCATCCTCATCGAGAACGACATCGACGGGGATCCGTTCGACGGCATCATCCGGCTGGTGCGTACCGAGCCCTACGCCGCGAAGGGTGCGACGACCATCACGCTACCCGAGCGGTACTCCGGCCGAATCCGAAACCTCGTCGTCGACCCGAGCGGCACACGTGTCGCCATGCTCGTACGCCTGAGCTCCGACGACTCCAACAATCGAATTCCGATCGTGCTGGATCTGTCCAACAACGCCATCCACGAACCCGTCGCCTCGGGCGGCGGTGCAACGGGGCTCGATGCGGTCGGCATTCACTGGTCTCCCGACGGACAGTTCCTGATCTTCCAGAACCCGAGATTCCGCCCTATCCTCACGCCGCTTCCCGACGCCCCAGCCTCCGGACAAGGGCTACCGGAGAACGTGACATACGTGGTCCGTGCCGACGGCGGCAGCTATCCCCTCCCTGCCTCCGTGGCCGAGTCGAACGACGACGCGCGCATCATCGTCGCACGCCCGAGCAACGATCCGGACGGCGCGCCGGCGCCCGGCAACGCCGACCCGGGGTACGTCTGGGTTCAATGAGCGGCACGTGTCCCGAAGGATTACCGGCTCGTCCGCGAACCAGTGGACACGACGAACCGCGACTTTCCCTCACTCTTGGGGTCGCGAGACAACAGTCGCCGCACGCTCGCGTGCGGCAGGAAACGGCGAACGCCGGGATGGGGCGGTGAGCGGGAAGCAAGGGACGATCCTGGGCGGGGCGCGTCGGGTCTGTGCGCGATCGCGGGACTGCTCGCCGTCGAGGATCGAGCAGTGATCGAGAAGATCCTCGCGCACCGGCAGCGCATTCATGCCCTTGCAGGGTACGAGCGGTTCTCCGCTCCCCGCGGCCGAAGCGCGTGGGCCGTGCTGTCGCACCCGAAGGGCATGAACACCCGAAGGGCGTAAACGCGCCGCCGCCCACCTCGCCTCTCGGCTGACGCGCTCGCACCCGGCGCGCGCCGCTGAGGCCGAGCCCAAGGCCCACCCCCGAAGCCCCGAGGACGGCGCCGAGCCGCCGTCCTCGGCCCCGCCCCGCGCCTTTACGCCCTTTGGGTGTTTACGCCCTTTGGGTGTTCACGCCCTCCGGGTGCGGCTGCGCCGGGGCGAGCAGGGCGCTGCGCCCCTCGGGTGGGTTCGCCCCACTGTCGGCTCCCCCCTCGACCCCTGCGCCGCGACACCTCGGCCCCGCGGCGTGCTCCACCTCCTCCCATTTTTCGCTCGACGCCGTGAACACCGCCACGACGGAGCATCGATTCCGGGACAGAAGGCCCTTTGTCCTTCCTATACCCCGCGCTGAGGGCGGTGAAGATGCCGTACACCGCGCCCGCGACCATCACGTCGGCGGCACTTGCGTGCTCGAACGTGGCGGCCACCGCGACGGCGATCGGGCCTAGCACCAGCGAGTTGGAACCGACGATGCCCACGGCGCAGGTCAGCAGCAGTACGGAATTCGGCGGTGTGGCGCAGGGCCTGACACGGTACGGCGTGGCAGTCTATCGACGAACTCCTGTCAATCGATTGCAACGCCTGCGTCAAACCGAAGAAACAGACGGCGTTCAGCTGGTCGCCCCCGCCGTTCACCAGCGTGTGCGGCGCATGAAGGCCGACGGTACCGTGCGCGCGATCCAGGCGCGGCTGGAGGGAGCCGCGATCGGGCGCACGTTGCTGGCGTTCGTGCACGTGGATACCGACGGCTGGGGCGCCAGGCGCGAACTGCAGGCCCTGCTGATGCTGCCCGAGATCGAGGAGCTGCACACCGTCGCCGGCGACACCTGCCTGCTGCTGAAGGTTCGAGTGGCCGACAGTGCTGCTCTGGAAGGGTTGTTGGCCAGGTTCTACGACGTGCCCGGGGTGCGCGGGACGCGCAGGCAGGTGGTGCTGTCGACCTACCTGGAGCGTTCGGTGCAGGCGGGGGTCACCGGGGACATGGCGCGCTGGGCCGACGACAAGCGGTACGCCGAGTAGGCGCTTTGGAGAGACTATCTATGGCCGTGGAGGTGGAAAAGTGAGTTCAGCAATCAATTGGTCGTCTTGTGCCGCCGTAGAACAACATGCGAAACGCGTCAGCGGCGCGTGGGTTTTCGCGGGGGCGCGCGTCCCCTTGGCGGCACTGTTCGAGAATCTGAAGGACGGCGCATCGGTGGAAGACTTCGTCGAATGGTTTCCCGACGTGACGGCCGAGCAAGTGCAGGACGTACTGGCGCACGCGTCGCGCAGCGCGGCTGCCTGATCGACGCATGCGTATCCTGTTCGACCAAGGAACGCTGGCGCAGTTGCGCAAGCACCTTTCGGATTGCACCGTGGAGACGGCTGGCGAACGCGGCTGGTCGACCTTGGAGAACGGAGAGCTGCTATCGGCTGCAGAGGCCGCCGGTTTCGACGTGCTGCTGACAACTGATTCGAATCTCAGGTATCAGCAGAGCCTTGCGACTCGCAGAATCGCGATTGTCGTGTCGCCCGCAACAAGTTGGCCTCGCGTTCGGAAAGCGATCAGCCGGTTCGATGAAGCGCTGTCGAACGCCGAGACCGGTTCGTATCCGGAGGTTGCGGTTCCATGGTGAAGCGTGACCCGCAGAGACTCGCATCGAATGTGGTTCAGGATGGAGAGCAAACCGGATGAACCTGATCGACCTCAGCCACACCATCCACGACGGCCTGGTCACCTACAAGGGCCTGCCGCCGCCGCTGATCTGCGACTTCATCAGCCGCGAGGCGTCGAAGCAGGTCTACGCCGACGGCACCACGTTCCAGATCGGCACCATCGAGCTGTGTTCCAACACCGGCACCTACCTCGACTCCCCGTGGCACCGCTACGAGGACGGCCGCGACCTGTCCGAACTCGAGCTGGACAGCGTCGCCCACCTGGAGGGCGTGAAGGTGCACATCGGCTCGGAGCGGGACGTGATCGATGCGGATGCGTTCGAGGGCATCGAGGTGGCCGGGCGCGCGGTACTGATCCAGACCGACTGGTCGCGTCACTGGAACACCGAGGCCTACTACGAGAATCACCCGTTCCTGACCGAGGCGGCCGCGGTGCGCTTGCGTGATGCGGGCGCGAAGCTGGTCGGTATCGATACCTACAACATCGACGACGTGCGCGGCGGCGAGCGTCCGGTGCACAGCGTGCTGCTGGGCGGCGAGGTGCTGATCGTGGAGCACATGACGAATCTTGCGTCGGTGCCGACGTCGGGTTTCCGCTTCTACGCCGTGCCGGTCAAGGTGCGCGGCATGGGGACGTTTCCGGTACGCGCGTTCGCGCAGGTGGGGTGATGCCGCTCGCCGACGCCCTGCTGTTCATCGCCGCCTCCATCGCCCTGGCGCTGGCACCGGGTCCGGACAACCTGTTCGTGCTGACCCAGTCCGCGCTGCACGGCCGGCGTGCCGGCCTGCTGGTGACGCTGGGGCTGTGCAGCGGCCTGGCGGTGCACACCGCGGCGGTCGCGCTCGGCGTGGCGGCGGTGTTCCAGGCCTCGGTGCTGGCGTTCACGCTGCTGAAGGTCGTCGGTGCGGCCTACCTGCTGTACCTGGCATGGGGCGCCTGGCGAGCCGGCGCCGAACGGGTGCCCGACGAGGCGACGCCTGTGCTTGCCGACCGCGCGCTGTACCTGCGCGGCATCGTCATGAACGTCACCAACCCGAAGGTGGCGATCTTCTTTCTCGCCTTCCTGCCGCAGTTCGCGGATCCGGCCCGCGGTTCGGTTACCGCGCAGGTGCTGCTGTGCGGGCTGCTGTTCAGCGTCTCGGCGCTGTGCGTGTTCTCGGGCATCGCGCTGGGAGGGGGGCTGCTCGGCGGCTGGTTGCGCCGCACGCCGCGGGCGCAGGTGTGGATGAACCGGGTGGCGGCGCTGATCTTCGTGGCGATGGCGGTGCGGTTGGCGACCGCCGTGCGGTGAGCCGCTCGAGCGTGGTGTCGGGGTACGCATGACACGGGTGGTGACGAGCGTGTCGATCCTGACCTCGGCGGTCTTCCTGACGGGACTGGCCGAGAACATCTTCATCGGCGTGCTGCCCGATGTCGCCCGAGGCCTGTCGGTGAGCGAAGCCCGTGCCAGTACCCTGGTGTCCGTCTTCTCGTTGACGTACGCCCTGTACGCGCCCTTCGCGGCCGTGGTGGCGTTTCACGTGAACACCCGACGCGCGCTGATCGGCTCGCTGGCGGTGTTCGTCCTCGGCAACCTGCCCGTGCTGCTGCCCGATGCCGGGCTGTTGTCCATCGCCAGCTTCCGGGTCGTCACCGCGATGGCCTGCGCCCAGATCTCCGTGTGCGCGGTCATCTGCGTCGTGAACCTGGTGCAGGAGCGCTACCGGGCGCGAGCGATCGGCGTCGTCTACCTGGGCATCAGCGGGTCGCTCTTTCTCGGCGTACCCGTCGGTGTCTGGTCGTGGCGATCGGGTTGCCCGATGTCGAGCCTGCCGAGCGGGAAGGAAATTTTCGGTACCTGTTCCTCGCCCATCTGCAAGACGCCGGGCAAGCCCTCGGTCAGCTCGTCTCCGTCCTGTTCGTGGCGGGGCACTTCGTCCTGTTCACCTATCTGACCTCCTACGCTGCCGGCAAGGGGTTCGACGGGCCGGAACGGGAGGTCCTCCTCTACACCGTCTTCGGCCTGTCGGGCGTCATCGGAGGCCTCCTGGCGGGCACGTTCTCCGACCTGGCGGGGCGCAGGGTCGCACTGATCGCCATCCCGACCCTGTACATCGTCGCGACGATCCATCTGGCATCGTCGCAGAGCAGTGTCGCGTTCCTCTGCAGCCTGTCGCTCTGGGCCGCTGCAAGCTGGTCGATCTCCCCCACCGTGCAGAGCTATCTGATCGGTCTCGAAGGAAGTCCGAGAAACATCGTCGTCGGTGCGAACACGACCGCCATGCACCTGGGGGTGGCGATCGGCGCCGTGCTGGGCGGCCGACTCCTGGCCGGCAACGACATCTCGATACTTCCGGCGGGTGCGGCAGGCCTGGCCGGGCTGGCGCTGATGGCGGCGATCTTCTCGATCAAGGCATCGAACGGACGAAAATTCGGATCGGGTACGGGGTGACGGGCCGGGCAGTCCCGACGTGTGCGCTGTCCCTCACGACAACGCCTGCCAGCGGAATCCGGAGTTGCCCGTACGCTCCCGGGACGGTTCACGATCCGATTCAAGCACTCGTCGAACCTGACGATACAAGCGATTTGATCCGGAGTGACCCATGATCAAAGTCGGTCTATCGATCGTCGCGGTGCTCGCTGCCGCTGGCTGTGTATCGAGTGTGCCCATTTCCACGCAGAACGGAAAGCTGGGCCATGCGGTCAACTGCAGTGCGGGCAGCATGGGTCATTGCTACCAGAAGGCCAGCATGCTTTGCGATGGGCGCGGGTACGAGATCCTGGATCAAAAGGACAAGGCTGCCGGTTTTCTCTCGGGCGCGGACAAGCGAATGGTCATCGAGTGTCGCGATCTTCAGCAACGCGGCAGCTGAGGCCGATCGACACGATCGATCGGAGCCGTTCTTGACAGGCGGTGTCTTCCTGACGCGAGTCGATCCGATCGCCTCGCTGGAGGCATGCCCGCCGCTGGCACCCTGTCCGGTACGAGGACGTCGGTCCCGTGCGCGATCGTGCGAAGTGTTCCGTGCTCCGTCGATGCACGCCGCCAGGGGCATGAACGACTGCGAACGTCCCGAGCGGCCGTCATTCAGCTCAACCGCCCCAGGAAATCTTCATACCCGAACTCCCGCACCACCTCCAGCGAGTCGTCTCGCGAATCCCACAACGCGATCCCCGGCAGCCCGATCCCGTTGAACGTCGTCGTCTTCACCATCGTGTAGTGCGCCATGTCGTCGAACACCAGTCGCTGCCCGATCGTCAGCGGTGCATCGAACGCGTAGTCCCCGATCACGTCCCCCGCCAGGCACGTCATCCCGCCCAGCCGGTAGACATGCCCCTCACCGGGTCGCACTGCCGGGTCGAACGCACCGAGCAGCTCGGCCCGATACGGCATCTCCAGCGTGTCCGGCATGTGGCAGGTGGCACTGGTGTCGAGGATCGCCTGCCGGTAGCTCGTACCGTCACCGGCCGCGCCGTCGGTACCCGGCTCGCCGATGTCCAGCACCTCGCACACCAGCGCGCCCGAATGGATCGCCACCGCCTCGCCGGGTTCCAGATACATCTGCACGCCGTGCCGGGCGGCCGCCTCGCGCAGCAGCGCGATCAGTCCAGGCACGTCGTAGCCCGGCGCCGTGATGTGGTGCCCGCCGCCCAGGTTCAGCCAGTCCATGCGTGGCAGCCATCTTCCGAAACGCTGCTCCACCGTCGCCAGCGTGCGCTGCAACGGCGGCAACCCCTGCTCGCACAACGTGTGCAGGTGCAGCCCGCTGATGCCGTCCAGCACGTCGGTGCCGTCGGGCAGGGATGTCGCCGCCTCGCGTTCGAACGTCGCACTGGTGATGCCCAGTCGCGAACCCGGCGCGCACGGATCGTAGATCGGCGTGGTGCCCTCGGAGTGCTCGGGATTGATGCGCAGTCCGAACACCAGCTGCCCACGCCGCTCGCGTGCGGCCAGGCACAGCTCGCGAAAGCGCCGCCACTGCCCGAACGAGTTGAACACCACGTGATCGGCCATCTCCAGCACACGGATCAGATCCGCCTCGCTGAAGGCGGCCGAGAACACGTGCACCTCGCCCGGGTAGTGCTCGTGCCCGAGCTGCGCCTCGTGCAGGCCGCTGGCGCAAGTGCCATCCAGGTGCTCCGCCACCAGCGGGGCCAACCGCCACATCGAGAACGCCTTCAGCGCCGACAGCACCTTCGCCCCGCTCTCGCGGCGCACATGGGCCAGCACCGACAGGTTGGCGCGGATCGCCGCCGCATCGACCACGAAGCAGGGCGAGGGCACGCGCGTGGCGTCGAAGCGTGCGAACCCGTCGAGCGCGTATGCGCCAAGTGGTACCGGCGTGCCGAGCGATGCATCGCCCGACTTCTCGACAGGCGTGTTCACACCGCTACCCTCCCGCCTCCGCGCGATTCAATCCCCCAGCCCGCTCGTCTCCGGAAACGACTCGATCCACGGCAGCCCGTGCACGTTCAGCTCAGCCATGAACGGGTCCGGGTCCATCTGCTCGACGTTCCTCACGCCCGCCTCGCGCCAGGTGCCGTTCAGGATCAGCTTGGCGCCGATCATGGCCGGCACGCCGGTGGTGTAGGACACCGCCTGGCTGCCGACCTCGCGGTAGCACTCGGCATGGTCGCACAGGTTGTACAGGTAGTAGGTGACGGGCTTGTCATCCTTGGTGCCGGTGATCACGTTGCCGATGCAGGTCCGGCCCTCGGTCAGCGGCCCGAGCGAGCCGGGGTCGGGCAGCAGCGCCTTCAGGAACTGCAACGGCACGATCTGCTGGCCGTTGAATTCCACCGGGTCGATGCGCGTCATGCCGACGTTGCCCAGCACCTCCAGGTGCTTCAGATAATTGTCGGAGAACGTCATCCAGAAGCGCGCACGCCTGATCTCCGGGAAGTGGGTGGTCAAGGATTCCAGCTCCTCGTGGTACATCAGGTAGATCGCCTTCTCGCCGATGCCGTCGGGGAAGTCGAAATCGCGCTTCACCGATAGCGGATCGGTCTCCACCCAGGCACCGTCCTGCCAGTAGCGCCCCTTGGCGGTGACCTCGCGGATGTTGATCTCGGGGTTGAAGTTGGTGGCGAACGCCTGGCCGTGGTCCCCCGCGTTGCAGTCGATGATGTCCAGCGTGTCGATGGTGTCGACACGGTGCTTCTTCGCATACGCGGTGAAGATGCTGGTCACGCCCGGGTCGAACCCGCAGCCCAGCAGCGCCATCAGGCCGGCCTCCTTGAAGCGCTCCTCGTAGGCCCACTGCCAGTGATACTCGAACTTCGCCTCGTCCGGCGGCTCGTAGTTGGCGGTATCCATGTAGTGCACGCCGGCTGCCAGGCAGGCATCCATCAGGTGCAGGTCCTGGTAGGGCAGGGCTACGTTGATCAAGAGCTCCGCCCCCTCGATCTGCAACAGCGCAACGGTTGCCTTCACATCGTCCGCGTCCAGCGCCTGGGTGCGGATGGTCACGCCGGTGCGCTTTTTCACCTGGGCGGCGATGGCATCGCATTTCGACACCGTGCGACTGGCCAGCAGCACGCTGCCGAAGTCGTCGATGTTCATCGCGCACTTGTGCGCCACCACGCTGCCCACGCCACCGGCGCCCACGATCACCGTTCTTGCCATCCGTCCCCTTCTCCCTGGCGCCCGGAACCGGGCAGTGCCGATGATAGAGCGTTCGTCTCGCGCGCGAGACGACGCCTCGAGTCAGCGCTCCGGGTCAGCGCTCGAAATACGTGTACCCGGACAGGCTGTCCGCGCAGGTCTTCACCAGGTCCTGCCGGTCGGACACGCTGAGCGTGCCGGCCCGCACCGCGCGCTCGGCCATGCGACGGATCTGCTCGCCGACCCACTGCGGCTCGTACTCCACGTAGGAGAGCACGTCGGCGATGCTGTCGCCCGCCACCTCGTCGACCACCTCGAAGCTGCCCTCCTTCAACCGCACGTTGGCCACGTTGGTGTCGCCGAACAGGTTGTGCAGGTCGCCGAGGGTCTCCTGATAGGCGCCGACCAGGAACACGCCGAGCAGATATTCCTCGCCCTCGCGCAGCGCGTGCAGGTCGAGCGTGCGCCGCTGGCCGTCCTCGTCAGAGAAGCGGTCCAGGCGCCCGTCGCTGTCGCAGGTCAGGTCGGCGATCAGGGCCAGCCGGTCGGGGCGCTCGTCGAGGCGGTGCAGCGGCATCACCGGGAACACCTGGTCGATCGCCCAGGCGTCGGGCAGCGACTGGAACACGCTGAAGTTGCCGTAGTAGATGTCGGCGCGCGACTCGGCCAGCTCCTGCAACTCGGAGGAGGGTCGGCGCGCCTCGGGCAGGCGCTCGATGATGCGCTGCACGATGCGGCTGAACAGGTTGTCGGCCAGCGCGCACAGGCGCAGCGTGGCCTGGCCCTGGCGAAAGCGCTCGCGGATCTCGTCGCGGTAGAAGCGCGCATCGTTGAGCGCCTCCTGCAGCTTCTGCGGCTCGATGCCTGCCAGCACCTCCTCCAGCATGTCGATCGCCTCGGGCACCGGCGCACCGTGCGGGCGTTCGACCGTGAACGGCGAGCGGGTGCTGACGTTGAGCACGTTGAACAGCAGGATCGAGGAGTAGGCCACCGTGGCCCGGCCGGACTCGGTCATCAGCACCGGGTGCGGCACGCCGGCAGGATCCAGCGACTCGACCACCGCATCGACCAGATCCACGCAGTACTCGTCCAGCCGGTAGTTCATGCTGTGGGTGGAGTTGCTGGCGCTGCCGTCGTAGTCCACGCCCAGCCCGCCGCCCATGTCCAGGTGCGTCAGCGGCGCGCCCTCGCGCACCAGGTCGATGAAGATCCGGCAGGCCTCGCGGGTGCCGTCGCGCACGTTGCGGATGTTGGGAATCTGCGAGCCGATGTGGGCGTGCAGCAGGTTCAGGCAATCGAGCATGTCGGCCGCCTTCAGCGCGTCCACCACCTGCATCAGCTGGGTGGGAGAGAGCCCGAAGATGCTGTGCTCGCCGCTGTCCGACTGCCAGTGCCCGTCCACCCGGCTGGACAGCTTCACCCGTACCCCGATCGCCGGGCGGATGCCCAGCCGACGGCTTTCGGCCACGATCAGCGGCACCTCGCCGGGGTGCTCGACCACGAAGAAGCAATCGATGCCGAGCTTCCTGGCCTGCAGCCCCAGGCCGATGAACTCGGAATCCTTGGTGCCGTTGCAGATCAGCGGTGCCGAGTGATCGCGCAGCGTGGACAGCGCGATCAGCAGCTCGGCCTTGCTGCCGGCCTCGAAGCCGTGGTGAAACGCCTCGCCCACCTCGGCGATGCGCTCGATCACGTGCCGCTGCTGGTTGACCTTGATCGGGTACACGCCGCGGTAGACGTTGGTGTAGCCGGCCTGCTCGATGGCGCCGGCGAAGGTGGCGTTCAGCAGCCGGATGCGCTCCTCGAGCAGATTGTCGATGCGCAGCAGCACCGGCATCTCCAGCCCGCGCGTTGCAAGCCCCCGGGCGATCGCCATCAGCGATACCGGCGCGGCATCCGGATCGGCCGGATCGCGTACGCACACGTCGCCGTTGGCGTCGATGTCGAAGTAGCCGGCGCCCCAGTCGGCGGTGCCGAAGCGCTCGCGGGCCCGTGCCACGGACCAGTCGTCGTCTGGAGTGCTCAATGCGATGGTCCGGTGGCGACGGCGCCGGCTGCCTGCCGGCTCGGCGCGCGAGCATACTCCACCGCCCGGCCGCTGGTCGCTGCCGCGGTGGCAGCGCGCCGGAAAATCCGCCTTCCTGGACGATGTCGTGCGGTGGATGAGCGGCTACGATGCGTCGCGGCCCGCCCCGCGCTTGCGCCGGGAAGGCCCGACCCGAACCAGGAACCGACCGGCCACCCGATGACCAGCGACGACACCCAGAGCGAACCCGGGCCCGTGTCCGGCCAGGTATCCGGTCAGACGGGCGCACCTGAAGGCGATCAGGCCTTCCGCGCGACGCGCAACCGCGAGCGCTGGCCCGATGCGGCCTACGCCGGTGCGTTGAGCTTTCTCAGGCGCCGCTACAGCACCTCGCTGGAAGAGGTCGACGTGGCCGTGTGCGGCATTCCCTGGGACAATGCGGTCACCTACCGTTCCGGCTGCCGGCTGGGCCCGCGGGCGATCCGGGCAGCCTCGGTGCAACTGGCCGAACTGCTCGCCTTCCCCTCCGGCATCGATCCGCTGACCGAACTGGCGATCGTGGACCGGGGCGACTGCACGATCGATCCGCACCATCCGGAGACGGTGATCGAGTCCATCGAGAGCTATGCGCGCGAGGTGCTCGACAGCGGTGCGCTGATGGCGACCCTCGGCGGTGACCATTTCATCTCCTACCCGCTGCTGCGCGCACACGCCCGGAAGCACGGACCGGTCGCGCTGGTGCAGTTCGACGCGCACTGCGACACCTGGGAGGATGACGGCAGCATGCTGGATCACGGTGTCATGTTCGGGCGTGCCGCGCGCGAGGGCCTCATCGACACCGCCCGCTCCACCCAGGTGGGTCTGCGGACCTGGAACGACACCGACGCAGGCTTTCGCATCCTGAGCTCGCCGTGGATCCACCGCCACGGCATCCATGCAGCCCTGGACGTGGTGCGAGAGCGTGCCGGGGATGCGCCCGTATACCTGTCGTTCGACATCGACGGGCTGGACCCGGCCTACGCACCGGGCACCGGCACGCCGGTGGCGGGTGGTCTGGCCTCCTGGCAGGCGCTGGAGTTCGTGCGCGGACTGGCCGGGCTGAATCTCGTCGGCATGGACGTGGTGGAGGTGTCGCCGGCCTACGACCACGCCGAGATCACCGCACTGGCCGCCGCCACGGTGGTGCACGACTGGCTGACGTGCGTGGCGCTGAACCGGGGAGCGGTGCCGCCGCCGGCGGTGGGGCAGGGGTAGCGCGCGCGCCGACGCGAATCCGGCCCCGGATCAGACCTCGCGCAGCACCATCGTGCCGGCCGCACCGGCCATCGCCAGCGCTGCACCGCGGTGCAACCGCCGTTGCGCTCGTGCGCTCGACAGCCAGTGGCGCACACCGAGTGCCGCCACGATGAACGTGCCGCCCACCCCCAGCAGCACCAGCACGGTCAGCGGTACCAGCGCCCCCGCCCAGGTCGCCGCATCGACCTGGCGCAGGTCGATCACCACCGGCAGCAGCGCCAGGTAGAAGGCGATGGTCTTCGGATTGCCCAGCGTGATGGTCAGGCCCGACAGGGCGGCCGTCATCAGGCCGCGGCGCGACGGCTGCGCACCGTTCAGGTCGTGGTGCGAGGCGTGCCAGAACTGCCAGGCGAGCAGGAGCAGGTAGGCGATCGAGAACCAGCGGATCGCCACGAACAGCGACTGGAACGTGTTGGCGATCACCGCCAGGCCGAACACCGCGAAGCTCAGGTACACCAGATCACCGACGATCAGCTCGCCCAGCATGGCGAAGGCTGACCGGGTGCCGCTGGAGGCGGCGCGCGCCACCAGGGCGGTGATGCCGGGACCCGGGATGGTGGCGGCGATGCCCAGGGCCGCCACGTAGGCCAGGGTCTGCGAAGGGTCGAGCATGGGTGATCGGTCTCGTGCGTGTCGTGTGTTCGTGCGCCGCACCGCGGCGAGTGCCGGCCCTCGTCAGTTCAGCGCACTGCGCGCCTGCGCCGCATCCTTCGCGATCTGCGCCTTGAGCTCGTCCAGCGAGCCGAACCGCTGCTCGCCGCGGATGAAGTCCAGGAAGTCGACCGCCAGATGGTGGCCGTACAGTTCCGGCGCACCGTCCAGCACGTGCACCTCCAGCAGCAGCTTGCGCCCGCCCACCGTCGGCCGCTCGCCCAGGTTGGCCACCGCGGGGTAGGTCTCGCCGGTGTCCAGATCGCGGGCCCGTACCGCGAACACGCCGGCCAGCGGCGGGCGCAGGCCCTGCAGGGCGACGTTGGCGGTCGGGAAGCCGAGCTGGCGGCCGACCTTCTCGCCGTGCACCACGCGGCCGCTGATCCGGTAGGGGCGCCCGAGCAGGCGCTCGGCCAGCGGCAGGTCGGCCGCGCGCAGGGCGGCGCGGATGCGGGTGCTGGAGACGCGCTCCTCGTCCAGCGCGATGGTGGCGTTGCGTTCGAGCGTGAAGCCGTGACGCTCGGCGGCGGTGCGCAGCGTGTCGATGTCGCCGGCACGCCCGTGCCCGAAGCGGAAGTCGTCGCCGATCACCAGATGGCGCACCTGCAGCGTGTCGATCAGGATGCGTTCGATGAAGGCCTGCGGCGAGAGCGCCGCCATGGCGGCGTCGAATTCGAGCAGCAGCAGCGCATCGATCCGGGCCGCGGCGATCGAGGCGACGCGATCGCGCAGGCCCTGCAGCCGGCGCGGAGCATCGTCTCCCGCGAAGTGCTCGCGCGGCAACGGCTCGAAACTGGTGACCACCGACGGCAGCCCGCCCCGCTCGGCGGCACCGCGCAGCTGCTCCAGCATGGCCACGTGTCCGCGGTGCAGCCCGTCGAAGTTGCCGATCGTGGCCACGGTGCCGTGCGGCGCGCCGTCGCGTCGTGCCCGGCAGCGTCGCCAGGCCCGTTCGCCGCGCACGAGTGTCGTTGCGCCATGATTCATCGAGGGCTGCTCGGCTGGGGACCCGCACGGTGGGCGGCGAGTATAACGGCGCTGAGGGCAGGGTCCGTCACGAGGTACCCGGGTCCGACAGGGTTCACCGGGGGCTGGTCAGCTGCGCCGGCCGCACGCCCGCCAGCCACGACCCGGCACCGTACAGCAGGCCCAGGCCGGCCAGCAGCGCGGACAGGCGCAGCACGCGCTCGAGCGCATCGAGCGCGAACCAGTCGCCCCCGGACAGCCACAGCCCGATCGCCGCCGTGACGAGCAGGGCCGGGACAAGCCGTTGCAGGAGACGGCGCAGCGCGCCGTCCGGGCGGTACGTGCCGTCCTGCACCAGCCGTCGGTACAGCCAGCCGGCCTGCAGCCAGCCCGACAGGCTGGAGGCCAGGGCAAGGCCTGCGTGCGGGTGCGGCAGGTCCAGCCACAGCATGGGCAGCACGAGGGCCAGGTTGAACACCATGTTGGCCACCAGGCAGGCGATGCCGATGCGCACCGGGGTGCTCATGTCCTGACGGGCGGTGAAGCCCGGCACCAGCACCTTGACCAGCAGGAAGGCCGGCAGGCCGAGCGCGTAGGCGACCAGGCTGGCGGTGGCGGCCTGCGCATCGGTGGCCAGGAACGCGCCGTAGCCGAACAGCGTGGCCAGCATGGGCCCTGCCAGCAGGCCGAGTAGCAGGGCGGCGGGCAGGCCGGTCAGCAGCGCCAGGCGCAGGGCCCAGTCCAGCGTGGCGCTGAAGCGGGCCGGTGCCGTGTCCGGGTCGCCGGAGACGTGCACGCGCGACAGGCGCGGCAGGATCACCGTGGCCAGCGTCACCCCCAGCAGTCCGAGCGGAAACTCCATCAACCGGTCGCTGTAGTAGAGCCACGACAGGCTGCCGGCGGCCAGGAACGAGGCGATCACGGTGTCCAGCAGCAGGTTGATCTGCGCCACCGAGGAGCCGAGCAGGGCGGGTGCCATCAACTTCATGATGCGTCGCACGCCCGGGTGCTTCCAGTCCACGCGCGGGCGCGGCAGCAGCCCGAGCCGTTGCAGGAACGGCAGCTGCAGCCCCAGCTGCAGGATGCCGGCGACGAATACGCCCCACGCCAGCGCCACGATCGGTTGCTCGAACCGGGGGGCTGCCAGCAGGGCGGCGGCGATCATGCTCAGGTTCAGCAGCACCGGTGCGAACGAGGGCAGCGCGAAGCGGCCGAAGGTGTTCATGATGCTGCCGGCGTAGGCGAGCAGGGAGACGAAGAACAGGTACGGAAAGGTGATGCGCAGCATGTGCACCGCCAGATCGTAGCGTTCGGGCTCGTCGGCGAAGCCGGGCGCGAACAGCAGCACCAGCAGCGGGGCGAGGGCCACGCCCAGCGTGGAGACGATCAGCAGCAGCAGGGCGAAGGTGCCGGACACGTGCGCCGCCAGATCGATCAGGGCGGCGCGGTCGCGGGTCTCCTTGTACTCGCTGAACACCGGCACGAAGGCCTGCGCGAAGGCGCCCTCGGCGAACAGCCGGCGCAGGAAGTTCGGGATCTTGAACGCCACCAGGAACACGTCGGTCAGCGCGCCGGCGCCGAACACGATCGCCAGGATTTGGTCGCGCACGAAACCCAGCACCCGGCTGAGCAGTGTCATCAGCCCGACCACGCCGCCCGAGCGCAGCAGGCTGTCGGGCCGTCGTTCGTCCTTCACGAATCGATGCCGATCCGATTGACGCGCGGGGCGATGTATCTCATAATGGCGGGCTGAACTTCCGAATCCATCCGTCGAGGTAGTCCGTGGCGAATACCGTCCAGGCACGAAAGCGCGTCCGTCAGGCCGAGCGGCACCGTCAGCGCAACGCCAGCCAGCGCTCGATGATGCGCACCCACGTCAAGCGCGTGTTCAGTGCCCTGCACAGCGGTGACAAGGACGCTGCCCAGGCGGCGTATCGGGCAGCGACGCCGGTTCTCGATCACATGGCGCGCAAGGGCCTGATCCACAAGAACAAGGCCGCGCGTTACAAGAGCCGTCTGAACAGCCGCATCCGCGCGCTCTAGACCGTTCACGGCAGCACTGCCGATCCGGTCGGATCGGTGCGAATCTTGCCGCGATCGCTCGAATCGCCCGGGCCGGCCGTATCGTCCGGGCGGTGCAGCACGACCAGGTTATCGCGGTGCACCAGCTCCGGTTCACCCGCAGCATCCAGCAGGGTGGCGAACCGGTCGCTCGCCACGCCCCTGATGCGTCGTGCATCGTCGGCGCCGTAGTTCGTCAGGCCTCGGGCCACCTCCGTGCCGCGCTCGTCCACGCAGCTGACCAGTTCGCCACGCGTGAACGTTCCGTGCACGGCCAGCACGCCCACTGCCAGCAGGCTCGAACCGGTCTGCTCCAGCGTGCGGCAGGCCCCCCCGTCCAGCACCAGCGTGCCACGGGTGCGTAGCTGATCGGCCAGCCAGCGCTTGCGCGCATCCCGTGGCCGTTCATCGCTGGTCAGCATGGTGCCCAGCGCCTCGCCCGCCCGCAGTCGCGTCAACACCTGCGCTTCGCGCCCGTCGGCGATGACCGTCGTGGTGCCCGAACGGGCGGCACGGCCCGCGGCGAGCACCTTGGTGCTCATGCCACCGCGACCGAGATGGCCGCCGCTGGGACCGGCCAGCGCCTGGATGGCCGGATCGCTGGCGTTGGCGCGTTCCAGCAGGCGTGCTGCCGGATCGTTGCGCGGATCGCGATCGTACAGGCCGGTCTGGTCGGTCAGCAGCACCAGCACGTCCGCGCCCACCAGGTTGGCGACCAGGGCGGCGAGCGTATCGTTGTCGCCCAGCCGGATCTCGTCGGTGGTGACGGTGTCGTTCTCGTTGACGATCGGCACCACGCGGTGCAGCAGCAGGGCGCGCAGGGTGGCACGCGCGTTCAGGTAGCGTCGCCGGTCGGCCAGGTCGTCGTGGGTCAGCAGCACCTGGGCGGCCAGCCTGCCGTGCCGTTCGAAGCCTGTCTCCCAGGCGCGCACCAGGCCCATCTGCCCGACGGCCGCGGCGGCCTGCAGCTCGTGCACCGCCACCGGGCGGGTGCGCCAGCCGAGTCGCACGATGCCTTCGGCGATCGATCCGGACGACACCAGGATCACGTCCAGCTCGTCGTCGACGAACGCCGACAGCTGCTCGGCCCAGGCGCCGATGAGCGCATGGTCCAGCCCGCGTCCCTCGTCGGTCAGCAGCGAACTGCCGACCTTGACGACCCAGCGCCGCGCACCCTTCAGTCGCTCACGCATCGGCGCCGCCGTCGCCCTCCGCCGACGAACGCTGCGCCTCCTTGCGAGCCTCGAAACGCGCCTGCCGGGCCGCTTCGCGCTGCTCGCGCAGCACCGCGGCGGCGGCGGCGGTCTCGCGCTCCTGCACCGCGCGTTCGCGCGCCGCACGCGCCTCCTCCTCGAGCCGTTCCTCGCGCAACGTCTCGACACGGATCATCAGTGCCTGCACCAGTGCCCGGCACCCTTCACCGGTCGCGGCCGAGATGCAGTAGGGCGGGGTGTCGCTGCCGATGCGCTCCACCAGGTCGGCGACCAGAGCGTCGCGCTCGTCGGCCGGTACCAGATCCAGCTTGTTGAGCACCAGCCACCGCTCGCGACCGCCCAGGGCGTCCGAATGCGATTCCAGCTCCCGGATCACCGCCAGCGCATCCTCGACCGGATCGGTCTGCGCGACCGGTCGCACATCGACCACGTGCAGCAGGATGCGGGTGCGTTCCAGGTGCTTCAGGAACCGCACGCCCAGACCCAGGCCGTCCGCGGCGCCCTCGATCAGCCCGGGCACGTCGGCCATCACGAAGCTGCGGTACGGTTCGATCGACACCACCCCCAGGTTCGGGTGCAGGGTGGTGAACGGGTAGTCGGCCACCTTGGGTGTCGCTTGGGACACCTGGCGGATCAGCGTCGACTTGCCGGCGTTCGGTTGCCCGAGCAGGCCGACATCGGCCAGCACGCGCAGTTCGAGCTGCAGGTCCAGGCGTTGCCCGGGGGTGCCGTCGGTGGTGCGGCGTGGTGCCTGGTTGACGGAGCTCTTGAAGCGGGTGTTGCCCAGCCCGCGGAAGCCGCCCTCGGCCACGCGCACCGTGTCGCCGGCGGCGACCAGGTCGGCGACCTTCTCGCCACTGTCGACATCGTGCGCCACGGTTCCGACCGGCACGTCGACGACGAGATCGTCACCGGCGGCGCCCGAGCAGTTGGCACCGCGACCGTTCTTGCCGCGCTTGGCGCTCCAGGTGCGCTGGTGCCGGAAGTCGGCGAGCGTGTTCAGGTTGTCGGTCGCCCGCAGGTACACGCTGCCGCCGTGCCCGCCGTCACCGCCGTCCGGACCGCCGCGCGGGATGTACTTCTCGCGACGGAAACTCAGGCAACCGTTGCCGCCGTCTCCGGCGATGACCTTGATGCGGGCTTCGTCTACAAATTTCACGAGGGTGCGCGTAGCGATGCCGACGGTGAACGAAAAGCGTGAGCGGTCGCCGGCAATGACGGACGCGCCCCTGCGATCATCGAGACGATGACGATACCGATACGCCCTGACGGGCAGCGCGACCTCGATCGCGATACGAACTTCCGGGCGGACGCCGGCCACGCGCTGCTGCTGTTTCCGGGCTGCGACCCGCGCGGCGTGCTGAGCCGTGCCCTGTCACCGGGTGCATCGGCGTGGACGACCCGCCCCGATGCGTTGATCTTCGGATGGCTGCTGGCCCTGCCGCCGCAGGCGGACAGCGCGGCCGCCGCGGGTGCGGTGCTGACCGTCGCGAGCGGGCGGCACCCGGAAGGATGGACCATGTCGCAGAAGCGACTGCTGCTCATGCTGGAGAGCGTGATGCGCGGTACGCGACGGCGGCCCGCGAGCGCACGGCAAGGGCAGGGCGCCGAGGGACCGAATCCGACGATACGGTAGAAAAGCGCGTCGGAACGACCGGAACGATCCGGTCGTCCCGCGCGGATCAGGCCGCTACGCCGGCGTCCGCTGCCGGAACGACGTCGATGAACTTGCGGTTGTTGGCACCGCGCACGTTGAACATCACCGTGCCCTCCGAGGTGGCGAAGATCGTGTGATCCTTGCCGATGCCGACGTTCTTGCCAGGGTGCCAGTGCGTGCCGCGCTGGCGCGCGATGATGTTGCCGGCCAGCACCGCCTCGCCACCGAACTTCTTGACGCCGAGGCGCTTGGAGACCGAATCGCGGCCGTTGCGCGTCGAGCCGCCTGCTTTCTTGTGAGCCATGGTAGGAAAGGACCGTGTGTGTGAATGCGGGTCGAGGAACAGGGCCGTCGAGCGGGCCCGGTCCTTCTCAGCCGGCGTTGATGCCCGTGATCTGCAGTTCGGTGTAGTTCTGACGGTGACCCATCTGGCGCCGGTAGTGCTTGCGACGCTTGAACTTCACGATGCGCACCTTCTTGCCGCGACCGTGCTCGAGCACGGTCGCGCTGACCGAGGCATTGGCGACCAGCGGTGCACCGATGGTGACCTCGCCACCGCTGCCCACCATCAGGACCTGATCCAGGGAGATGTCGCTGCCGGCATCGGCGACCAGGCTTTCCACCTTGAGGCGATCGCCTTCGCTGACCCGATACTGCTTGCCGCCGGTCTTGATTACCGCGTACATGAGAACTGCCTCTGCGTGTCCGATCGGGATGGCGGCGCTCATCGTCACGATCGGAAGGTCCGAGCGGAGTACGTGCGTCGCGGTTAGCAGGATAGTGTAAGGCCTGGTCACGTACAGGTCAACAGGCCGGCGGCACCGACCGGTCCGGGTTTCAAAGCGTCTCTAAGCCGTGTCAACACTGATAGGCTTCACGTGAACCTCTCGCACCGATGCTCCGTAGTCGTTTCGTGCCTCCGTCTTCCTCCGCCGCCGTGTCCGTCGCGATATCGCTCGCCGAGTGTCGCGCGCTGGTGGACGACGACATGCTGCGGGTCGACCATCTGATCCGCACCCGATTGCATTCCGACGTCGCGCTGATCGGTCAGCTGGGCAGCTACATCATCGGTGCCGGAGGCAAGCGTCTGCGCCCGCAGCTGGTCCTGTTCGCCTCGGGCGCCTGCGGCTACGACGGTGATGCGCACATCGCCATCGCCGCCATCATCGAGTTCATCCACACCGCCACGCTGCTGCACGACGACGTGGTGGACGCCTCCGAGCTGCGTCGCGGCAACCGTACCGCCAATGCGGTGTGGGGCAACGAGGCCGCGGTGCTGGTCGGCGATTTCCTGTACTCGCGCTCGTTCGAGATGATGGTCGAGGTGCGCAGCCTGGACGTGATGGACATCCTGGCGGGCACCACCAACCGCATTGCCGAGGGCGAGGTGATGCAGCTGCTGAACGTGCACGATCCGGACATCAGCGAGGCGCGCTACGTGGAGGTGATCGAGGCCAAGACCGGTCGGCTGTTCCGGGCCGCCACCGAACTGGGCGCGGTGCTCGCCGGACGTGACAGCGGCATCCGCCAGGCGCTCGCCGACTTCGGCATGCATCTGGGCACCGCGTTCCAGATCGCCGACGACGTGCTCGACTATCAGGGCGACAGTGCCGCCCTGGGCAAGAACGTCGGTGACGACCTGGCCGAGGGCAAGACCACGCTGCCGCTGATCTATGCGATGCGCGACGGAACGCAGGCCCAGCGCGACTGCGTCGCGCAGGCCATCCGCGAGGGCGGGCTGGACGCGCTCGACGAGGTGCTCGCCGCGATTCGCGCCACCGATGCCCTGGAGCGTTCCATGCAGCGGGCGTCCGAGTCCGCGGCCGCCGCCATCGCCGCGCTGGCACCGCTGCCGCGCTCGGCATGGCGCGATGCGCTCGAGACGATCGCGCGCTACTCGGTCGAACGGGGCCACTGAGCCGACGCGCCGCGCCGGCGCCGCACGGTACGGTGTGCGGCAGCCGGTGGCGGTGAAGCTCCCAGACGCTGCGCATCGGCGTCCCGCCACTGCCCCGGCAGCAACCCGTCCAGTTCGAACGGACCGATCGCGATCCGGATCAGGCGCAGGGTGGGGTGACCGATCGCTGCGGTCATGCGGCGAACCTGCCGGTTGCGCCCCTCGTCGATGGCAAGCTCCAGCCAGCGGGTCGGTATGTGCCGCCTCGTCCGCACCGGCGGGTCGCGCGGCCACGGTGCCGCCTCGTCGACCGTGTTCGCGTGCAGGGCACGGGCCGGTCCGTCCTTGAGCATCACCCCGTCGTGCAGGCGTTGCAACGCCTGCGGGTCCGGGCACCCGTCCACCTGCACCCGATAGCGCTTGGCCAGCCGGTGGACGGGATCGCTCAGACGGTGCTGCAGCGAGCCGTCGTCGGTCAGCAGCAGCAGCCCCTCGCTGTCGCGGTCCAGGCGTCCGGCGGGGTAGAGGCCCGCCGGCAGTCCCAGCTCCGCCAGCGTGCGGCGCGGTGCGCTCGTGCCGGCCGGCGGCGTGGTGCCCGGAGTGAACTGGCACAGCACGTCGAAGGGCTTGTTCAGCGCGATCAGGCGCGGCGCGCGCGTGGGTCCGGCACCGCGCCCGCCGGTCGATCTCATCCTGCGGAAAGGGCTGCGGGAAGGGCTGCGGGACGCGCTCACGGCACGAGGGTCGCGACCCGTCGCGCGTGCCGGGTCGCATCCTCGATGTCGATGCCGAGTGCGGTCAGATCGTCGACGATGTCCTCGACCGGGCGTGCACGCGTGGCCAGAGCCGTCAACGTGTCGGGCAACGACGTCGCTTCCAGCCGTCCGGTCAGCACCCGCGACGCGCGCACCCGGGACTCCCATTCCGGCAGCAGGGCCGCGACGTGCGGCGCACCCCGAAACCCCATGCCGGCCACCGACGATGGCTCGGCGAACAGTCCGTCCAGGTCACCGAACCGTTTCAGCAACCGCGCCGCGGTCGCCTCGCCCACACCGGGGATGCCCTGAATGCCGTCCGAGGCATCGCCGGCCAGTGCCAGCCAGTCCGGGACCTGGGCGGGACGGACACCGAGCCGGCGGGTGACGCCGCGCACGTCCAGCGCATCGCGGCGCCCGACGTCCCACCAGCGATCGTCACCGTGCAGGTACTGCGCGAGATCCTTGTCGCCGCTGACGATCGTGACGGGGTGGTCCGCCGCGTGGGCCAGGGCCGCGAAGTGGCCGATCAGGTCGTCCGCCTCGAGGTCTCCACCGGTGTGCACCGGCATGCCGAACGCGCGGGCGACGCCGCGGCAGCGCTCCATCTGCTCGAACAGGATCGGCGACATCGGCTTGCGGCCGGCCTTGTAGGCGGCACTCAGCTGCCGACGCCGGCCCTGGCCATCGTGGGAGTCGAACGTGCAGGCGCACAGGCGGGGGCGGGCGTGGTGCAGCAGTCCGGCGAGCCAGGCGGCGTACCCGCGCACGCTCTGGCTCTCGCGGCCCAAGGCATCGATCTCGGCGGCGACGCCCTGCCAGGCGCGGAAGACGTACAGGCTCGAATCCACGAGCCACACCCGGCAGGCCGGGTGTCCGGTCGGATCGTCGGTCGCCGCGCTCGACACGGTGCCACCGGCGACCCGACCCGTGCGCAGGTCCTACTTGCTGCCGTAGCGGCGGCGGAACTTGTCGACCTGACCGGCGGTGTCCATGACCTTCTGCTTGCCGGTGTAGAACGGGTGGCAGGCGCTGCACACCTCGACGCTGAGATCACGTCCGGCGGTGGAACCGGTCTGGAACGCGTTGCCGCAGCTGCACGTCACGTTGATCTGCTTGTACTGGGGATGGATGTCGGCTTTCACGTACTCGCTCCGGTCGCGATGTCAAGGGCATGTCAAGGGTCGTGGATGGTAGAGACGTCCTCGCCGACTTGCAAGAGAGCGTCGCGTTTCCGGGACGGGTGCCGTCAATCGATGACGGGCGGCGTCAATCGATCCGGGTCAGCGGTATCACCCGGCGCAGGGCCGCGCCGGTGCCCCGCTCGTCCGGCACGAACCGGCCGAGCAGATCGTTGAGCAGGTCGAACCCGCGGGCGCTGGCCGCCAGCCGACCCGGATCGGGCCGCATCAGGCCATCGTCGATCGCCCGGTTGACGGTGGCCAGCCAGGGCTGCAGCGCCACGCCGGTGTGCTGTTCGAACAGGGCGCGCTCCACGCCGTCGACCAGCCGCAGCGCGTTCATCATGAACTCCAGCGCGGAGTCCCCGAGCGGGATCGGTGCATCCGTGGCGATGCGGGTGTCGGGCGTCGCCTCCAGGTAGCGGCGCGGGTGGCGCACGCGGCTGCGCCGGCGGATCAGTCCGCTGTCGGCGAACGACAGCTTGCCGTGCGCACCGGCACCGATGCCGATGTAGTCCCCGAAGGACCAGTAGTTGAGATTGTGCACGCTGCGCTCGCCATCGCGGGCGAAGGCCGAGATCTCGTAGCGGCGAAACCCGGCCCCCTCCATGCGCTCGAGCAGGGCGGCCTGCATGTCCCAGCGGATCTCGTCGTCGGGCACGGGCGGGGGGCGGGCCGCGAAGGGCGTGTTCGGCTCCAGGGTCAGCTCGTAGCAGGACACGTGCGAGGGCTCCAGCGCCAGCAGCGCGTCCAGGTCGGCGGCCGCCCCCGCCCGGTCCTGGTCCGGCAGCCCGTACATGAGGTCCAGGTTCAGCCGCTCGAAACCGGCCCGGCGCGCCACCTCGACCGCACGGCGCGCCTCGTCGGCCGAATGGATGCGCCCCAGTGCCGCCAGTGCCCGCTCGTCCAGGCTCTGCACGCCGATCGACAGGCGGTTGATGCCGATCGCGCGGTAGTCGTCGAAGCGGGCCTGCTCGACCGTGCCCGGGTTGGCCTCCAGCGTGATCTCGATGCCGGGGGCGAAGGCGGTGAGCGCGCGCACGCCGCACAGCAGCCGGTCGAGGGCGGCGGCCGAGAACAGGCTGGGGGTGCCGCCGCCGATGAACACCGACACCAGCTGGCGGCCCCACACCAGCGGCATCTCGGCTGCCAGGTCCGCCAGCAGGGCATCGACGTAGGCGGCCTCCGGGATCTCGCCGCGCGCCTCGTGCGAGTTGAAGTCGCAATACGGGCACTTGCGCACGCACCACGGCAGGTGGATGTAGAGCGACAGCGGTGGCAGGGCGGTGAAGTGTCGAACGTCGTCGGCGCGCTGCAGGGTGCCGTCCGGCACGCTCAACGGGCCGGCCTTCCGGGGGCCGGCCTCCCGGACACCTCGAGCCGCAGCCGCGACACCAGTTCCGCCACCGCCTTGCCGCGGTGGCTCAGCCGGTTCTTGTCGGTGGAGGACAGGGCGGCGGCCGACTCGCCGGTGTCGTGGTTGCAGAACAGCGGGTCGTAGCCGAACCCGCCGCCGCCGTGCGGCGTGTCCAGCACATGGCCCTCCCAGCTGCCCTCGGCGATCAGCGGCGAGGGGTCGTGCTCGTGACGAAGGCGCACCACCACCGAACGGAAGCGGGCGCACCGGTCGACGGGATCGGGCAGGTGGGCCAGGCACTCGAGCAGCCAGGCGTTGTTGGCGGCGTCCCCCTCGCCACGTCCGGCACGCGCGGCGAAGCGGGCGGAATACAGCCCCGGCGCACCGTCCAGCGCATCGACCTCCAGTCCCGAGTCGTCGGCGATGGCCGGCAGGCCGGTGCGGGCACAGGCGTGACGCGCCTTGAGCAGGGCGTTCTCCACGAAGGTGGTGGCGGTCTCCTCCACCGAGCCCACGCCCAGGTCGCCCTGGGCGACGACCCGGTAGCCGAACGGCGACAGCAGGGCGTGCAGCTCGGCGAGCTTGCCCGCGTTGCCCGAGGCGAAGACGATGTCGGTCACGCCGACCACATCGCTCACGGGTGGCTCAGCCACCCGACACGGCGTGCGGACCCGCATGGTCGAGCGGCCGGTCCAGCGCCTCGCGCTGCAGGGCCACCAGTTCCCCGACGCCCTTGCCGGCCAGCGCGAGCAGCGCATCGAGCTCCTCACGCCGGAACGCATGGCCCTCGGCGGTGCCCTGGATCTCGATGAAGCCGCCAGCATCGTTCATGACGACGTTCATGTCGGTCTCGGCCGAGGCGTCCTCGGGATAGTCCAGATCGAGCACCGCCACGCCGTCGACCAGGCCCACCGAGACGGCGGCCACCGAGCCGTGCAGCGGATCGCGCTTGATGATGCCCTTGCCCTTCAGGTGCGTCATCGCGTCGCACAGCGCCACCCAGGCACCGGTGATCGAGGCGGTGCGCGTGCCACCGTCGGCCTCCAGCACGTCGCAGTCGACGGTCACGGTGCGCTCGCCGAGCGCTTCCAGGTCGATCGCCGCGCGCAGCGACCGGCCGATCAGGCGCTGGATCTCCTGGGTGCGACCGGACTGCTTGCCGGCCGCCGCCTCGCGCCGGCCGCGGGTGTGGGTGGCCCCGGGCAGCATGCCGTACTCGGCGGTCACCCAGCCCTGGCCCTTGCCCTTGAGCCACGGCGGGCAGCGGTTGTCCACGCTGGCGGTGCACAGCACACGCGTGCCGCCGACCTCGATCAGCACCGAACCCGGCGCGTGGCGCGTGAACCCGCGCGTCAGCCGGAGCGGTCGCAGTTCGTCGAAGGCTCGGCCGCTGGGTCGTCGGGTCATGGGGTATGCGTCACTGGGTCGTGTATCGGGTGGGGCCCCGGCGCGCGGGCGGCGCAGTATAGGGGAAACTGTGCGCCCGCCCCGCCGAGCGTCCCCCGTGCATGAGCGAGTCCGAGCCCCGTCACGCGGCCGTCAAGACGGCACGCGGTCCGCGCCACGTGCGCGGCCGGGCGCGCGGCACCGGGGTGCCCGGGACGCCCGGCACATCCACCGGGGCGCTGCCGCTCCACGACTCGAACGCGCTGCAGCGCAACCGCACCTACGCGGTGCTGAGTGCGCTGCCGGTGCTGATGCTGCTGATCGGGCTGGCCTGGTCCTGGCTCGGCGAGCGGCGCCAGAGCGGGGGCGAACCGATCGCGGCCCAGAGCGTCAGCCTGCAGGGCCGCTTCGACGGGTTGACGAAGGTGGGTGCCGGCGGCGAGGGGCGTCACTACCTGTGGCTGCAGACCGAGGAGCGTCGGCGCGGGGTGCGGGTCGTGCCGCGCGAGGCGCGGCGCCTGAAGGGCCTGCTGGCCACGGGCGAGCCGATCACGATCGATGCGGCCCCCACGGTCGACGGGTCGCGCACGCGCTGGTTGTGGCGCCTGCAGCATGACGGACGCACGCTGCTGGACGACGGGGCGCGCCTGCGCTGAGCGGTACCGGTCCGTACCGACGCGACCCGCCCCGCGGCACGCTCAGGAACGCCTGTGCACGCAGCGGATGGTGACGAGCAGACCCGGATCGTTGTCCTCGAGCCGTACCGTGGCGCCGTGCAGGTGCGTCACCGCCCTCACCAGGCTCAGGCCCAGCCCGTTGCCCGGCGAATTGCGTTCGTTCTCCAGCCGCACGAAGCGCTGGAACACGCGCTCGCGTTCGTGCTCCGGGATGCCGGGCCCGTTGTCGCCGACCGCGATGCTGAAGTCGTCGTCGTCGCCGCGCACCGACAACGTCACCCGGCCCCCCGGGCGGGTGTACTTGATCGCGTTGTCGAGCAGGTTGGTCAGTGCCTGGGCCACCAGGTGGCGATTGCAGTGGCACAGCGGGTCGGCTTCGATGTCGGCCACGAAGTGCAGTCCGTCCTCCTCGGCGAACGCCTGGTACAGCTCGGCCAGTTCGCCGGCCAGTTCGCCGATGCGGGTGTCCTGCCACTGGGTGGTGTCCAGACCCGCCTCCAGCCGGGCGATGCTGAGCATGGCGTTGAAGGTGTGGATCAGGCTGTCGGCATCCTCGATCGCCTCGCCCATGACCGCGCGGTAGATCTCCGTGTCGCGCTCCTCCAGCAGCGTGACCTCCAGGCGGTTGCGCAGCCGGGTGAGCGGGCTTCTCAGGTCGTGCGCGACGTTGTTGGTGACCTGGCGCATGCTGCGGATCAGGTCCTCGATGCGGTTCAGCATCTGGTTCAGCTCGGCGGCGATCTCGTCGAACTCGTCGTTGCGCTCGGTCACCTTGAGTCGCTGCGACAGGTCGCCGCTCATGATCTCTGAGGCGGTGCGGCTGACCGAGTCGATGCGGCGCAGCACGCTGGTGCCGATGCTCAGCCCGCCGATCAGCGCGAACAGCAACGTCAGCAGCGTGGCGCCGACCACCAGCGTGAAGGTGTGGTCCAGCAGCGCCTTCTCGTCGCTGATGTCGTGCCCGATGGTGA
>Ga0209831_1000625_pt1 | contig 34083 bp, 25 predicted proteins | sample Maine_Asex4_meta_FD_187451 | JGI IMG/M metagenome (GOLD analysis project Ga0209831, IMG submission 187451) | Marine algal microbial communities from Maine, USA - Maine_Asex4_metaG (SPAdes) (version 2) | ecosystem: Host-associated > Algae > Red algae > Unclassified | place: Maine, USA | collected... | reverse complement strand
CAGAGACCAAGTGGGACAAAAAACATGGAACATAGCCATTATTGGCTCTGGCAATATAGCGCAAATACACGCAGAAGCTATAGGAAAACTGCTAAATGTAAAACTGTTTGGAATATATGGAAGAACACTCAGAACGGCTCAGGTATTAGCAGCCAAATATCAATGCAGAGCGTATGATAGTTTGGATGTTTTACTTGCTGAGAAAGACCTTGACATCGTGACTATCGCAACACCTTCAGGTACTCATTTGGAATATTGTGTAAAGGCTGCTGCTGCAAAAATGCACGTCATATGCGAAAAACCTGTAGAGATTACAGCCGAGCGAATACTGAGAGTCATAAATGCTTGTCAACAAAATGTAGTAAGGTTTTCAGGAATTTATAACAGAAGATTTAATAGCGCAGTTACCGTATTGAAGAGAAGTGTGGATGAGGGTCGATTTGGTCAGTTAGTACTCAGCAGTGCTTACATTAGATGGCATAGAACTCAAGCATATTATGATTCAGCGGATTGGCGCGGGACTATAGCATTAGATGGTGGTGGTGCGATGATGAATCAGGGAATACATACCTTGGACTTATTACAATACTTAGCAGGACCTGTCAAAAGGCTGTCTGCCACGATGGCCTGCCTAACTCATGAAAATATAGAAGTAGAGGATACCATAGTCGCTATCTTAGAGTATGAAAATGGGGCTCGTGGAACTGTAGAGGCATCCACTTCTTGCTGGTCCACTGATGGTCATGCTGCTGAGATACATCTCTACGGATCAGGAGGGTCCGCTATCCTGGCAGATGATCACATAAAGCTGTGGGACTTTAAGCAAAAGCAAAAAATAGATAAACAAATGGCGTCTATCATGCTTGAAACAAGGGGTGGATCAGGAGCTAAAGACCCTAAAGCGATTGACGCAGAAGGTCACAGAGCGAATTTTCAAAATGTGATTGATGCTTTAGAAGGAAGGGACGATATAGAAATAAGTGGTCATGAAGCTATGAAATCAGTCAGGCTAATAGAAGCCATGTATCATAGCGCAGCACATGATGGACAATGGATGAATATAAAGTAAAACTTCTATGACGTGCGTAATTAGATATATTAAAAGCTAAGGTTATTTGTACAACGAAGGGGTTAAAACCTCTTGGATAGAATAGAAAATTAAGACATTGTAAGCTGAATGATCATAACAGGTTTTACTGACGAAGCAGGCGAAGACTTAGAGACACAAATCAGAGTGGCACGTGAGCTAGAATGGGACTATTTATCAGCCCGGACTTTTGGTAGTGGTAACATCCATGACATTGAAGATCGAGAGTTTGAAGCCGTTTGTCGTCGATTATCAGAAGAGAGTATTAAGGTAGCTGAATTTGGGAGCTTAATCGCTAATTGGTCTAAGAGCATTCATAGTCCATGGGATCTGACAGCTCAAGAAATAGATCGATGTATCGACAGGATGCATCGCTTAGATGTGGGTTATGTCAGAATCATGTCATATGCACAGGAACCATGGGGCAGTGATCAGTTAGAGAAAGAGAGATTTAGAAGAGTCGCAGAGATACACAGGATATTCGCAAGTGAAGGACTCGAGGCGCTCCATGAGAACTGTATGAACTATGGTGGCTTTTCGTCAGATCATACACTGAGACTTTTAGATGCCGTACCAGATATGAGGCTCGTCTTTGATACAGGTAACCCTGTCACGCAGAGAGACAGATCTAAGCCACCGGAATATCCATGGCAGAACTCCCTAAAGTTTTATCATGATGTGAAGCATGCCATTGCCCATATACATATTAAAGATGCTAAGAGGGAAGAGGGAAAGATAGAATACACATTTCCTGGAGAGGGCGATGCTTATGTCAGAGAGATATTGTGGGATATGAAGTTATCGGGATATGGCGGATTCATAGCGATAGAGCCGCACATGGCCAAGGTATTTCATCAGATCAATTATGATCAGTATGATGGAGATAGAGCGGCATTATTTATTGAGTACGGCGAAAAAATGAAAACGCTTATACAAGACTTGCTGTAATAAAATCACATCTTTACCTGTCAGGCATCGCTATAAAATGAAATCTCTTAAACTCATATTATCAAAGCAACGGTATTTTGCTCCCGCTTTTGTATTTGCATCCATTAATATCCTACTCGGCACATGGGTCATATATATTCCACGAGTTCGATCGGATTTGGGTATAGATGATGGTCAGCTCGGAGTGGCTTTATTCTTTTACGCATTGGGTGTGATGTTTATGCTGCCATTAATTCCCATGTTGACGAAGTCACTTGGTACAGGGAGGGCGACGATATATGGTTTGATTTTATTCGCATTAGCTTTCACCTTACCCCTCATGGCACCTAATTATATTATGCTTTGTGCTGCCCTTTTCATAACGGGTGCTTTCTCAGGAGGGACTGATGTAGCTATGAATGCGCTCGTGTCAGATATAGAGAAAACAGATGGTGTGTCATTTATGTCTGCGGCACATGGGTTTTTTAGTTTGGGAGGCGTCATAGGCGCAGGCCTTGGCGGTATGATCTTTCACCTATTTGAAGTGCCCGTATTTCATATGATTTTAGTATCGGGAATCGTTCTGTTAATCAATGCATTTTTAATGCGTAACTATATCTCTATAAAAGGTCAGCACGAATCTTCCAATAAAGAATCATTTTCACTGTCTAAGTTATCACCACTTTTTGGTTTGGCCTTTGTTGGCTTTGTGATCATGGGCAGTGAGGGAGCGATAGAGCACTGGAGTAAGTTGTACTTGCTTGACGTAGTGGAGATCACTTCAGAACAGTTAGCTGGTTATGGATATATCATATTTTCTATAGCGATGACGATCGGTCGATTTTTTGGCGATGGCATCAGTGATCGATTCGGGTCTTATCGAATCATCACATATGGAATTCTGATAGCTATATTAGGCTTTTTATTAATATTGATAAAGACATTTTTATTTGTAATTGTTGGTTTTGGATTGGTTGGTTTAGGCCTGTCTGTAGTGATACCAGAGTTATTTAGAATCGCAGGTCAGTCGAAAGACATCTCTACTTCGCTCAGTATATCATTTGTGTCGGGCATTGGCTTCGCAGGATTTTTATTGGGTCCTGTTATCTTGGGGTATATCTCTGATGTTGCAGATTTGCATGTGAGCTTTATGGCATTACTCACTTTATCTATTGTGGCATTTCTTTTTTCGATTGTAATTTTACGATCAGCTAAATAGTTTCTTTCATGTGCAGAATTCGCTTATAGATATCTTCTCGATGTTTATGTTTCTCATTCAGTTTAAATAATTGATCAGTAGAGTCTTACTTTCTGAATAAGAAATTTTACATTACAAGTCCTAACTTCAAATAACCATTTCTTTAGTAAACATTGACTATAAATCATAAGCAGTAGCGGTATGAAAGCAATTATTTTTGACATGGATGGCACCATGGTGGATAATATGATGATACACAATCAGGCCTGGCAGATAGAGCTGAAGCAGCTCGGAATTGATATGAGTATAGAAGAGATCAAGGAAAAAATTCATGGGGTGAATGTAGAGCTATTAGAGAAGAACTTTGGCGATCGATTTACGCCGCAGCAGCGAGTAGACATTTCAAAACAAAAAGAGCTACGATATCAATCGATCTTCGCTAAAACAATATCATTAATCGATGGTCTTGAGGACTTACTTAAGGAGCTTGAAGCTGCTGAAATCCCATTAGCGATAGGTACAGCAGCTCCGCCAGAGAATGTAGCGTTTGTATTAAAGCACTTACCAATAAAGAAATATTTTAAATCAATACTACATTCAGATGATGTAGCAATAGGCAAACCTGATCCTGAGATATTTATCAAGTCTGCACAAAACCTTGGCGTGAATATTAAAGAATGTCTAGTCTTTGAGGACAGCATTACAGGAGCTGAGACAGCTATGCGGGCAGGATGTGAGACCATCATCGTTACCACAGCTCATGATGAGAAAGAATTTTCTAATTTTAACCATATCAAGAAATTTATCAAGGATTACTCCGACATTAATCTACAGTATCTAAGAGAAAATTTCAACTTTTAAAGAAGCTGCACATGTCTATATTAGCACCCATTGACTGGATTTTTATACTCTGTTATTTCGCTCTTATCTTGGGTATTACTTGGTGGGTCATGAGGCAAAAGAATGATACTTCCGATGAGTATTTTTTGGCAGGTCGTAATCTCGGGTGGTTCGTTGTTGGCGCCTCCATATTTGCGTCTAATATTGGATCAGAGCACATCGTAGGATTGGCAGGATCAGGTGCGACTGATGGTGTGGCATTGGCACATTATGAGTTACATGCTTGGTGTCTATTAGTGCTTGGTTGGTTATTAGCCCCGATCTATATGAGGTCTAATATATATACAATGCCAGAGTTTCTCGAGAAGCGATTTTCTTCTACAGCACGATACGTATTGTCTATCATATCACTTGTCGCCTATGTATTGACTAAGGTAGCAGTAGGCATTTTTGCTGGTGGAATTGTATTTGGTGTATTGATGCCAGAAGTCAATTTTTTGGGCTTAGACAGTTTCTGGTTAGGCTCTATTTTGGTCATCCTTCTGACTGGTATTTACACCACCCTTGGAGGACTTAAAGCAGTGGCTTATACAGAAGCCATTCAGACAGTTATCTTGATATTAGGATCAGCATTAGTCACATGGTATGGCTTACAAGCACTAGGCGGATGGGACGAACTGAAAGCGATAACGGGATCAGAAGCGTGGAACCTATGGAAGCCGATAGTACCTGAGGGGATGATAGGCACTTGGGCACCTGTGAAAACTGACACCACCATAGCTTGGTATTTTAATGGTAACTATCCATGGCTCGGCATGTTATTTTGTGCGCCGATTATCGGCATGTGGTATTGGTGTACTGATCAGTATATTGTGCAGAGAATATTGAGTGCAGCTAATCTGACCCAAGCACGTAGAGGAACGATTGCAGCAGCATTCTTCAAGCTGTTACCTGTATTCATTTTTATTTTTCCGGGGATCATCTGTTTTGCATTAGCTACTAGTGGTAAGATACCTGGCATATCAGATGCCCTGCTAGATGCAAATGGAAATTTAGTTGCAGCTAATGCACAGCAGGCTTTTCCGCTGCTAGTCGCTACAGTTCTACCAGCTGGGATAAGGGGTATAGTGGTCGCAGGGCTACTAGCAGCATTGATGAGCTCATTGGCTGGAGTATTTAATGCATCATCGACACTATTCACCATGGATCTATACTCTAAGTTTAAGCCCGATACTTCGGAGGTAGGCTTAGTCAAAGTAGGAAGAATAGCCACTCTCGGGATGGTGGTCATCGGATTATTATGGATTCCAGTGATTCAGGGTAGCCGTGGTCTATATGATTATTTGCAGAGTGTGCAGGGTTACTTGGCGCCGCCTATTTTTGTTGTCTTTTTCTTTGGTGTATTTAATAAGCGGATTAATGCAAAGGGCTGTTTAGCAGCTTTGGGTGTGGGATTTGTGATGGGCTTATTTAGATTGGCCATAGACACGCCTGTGACCTTATCTGGACACAGTTATGATGAAGGATCATTTTTTTGGATCATCAATAATACATTTTTCCAGTACTATAGTTTATTAATTTTTATTGTGTGTGCGATTGTCATTACGGTGGTCAGCTATGCATCAGAAGCACCTCCACTGGAAAAGATTCAAGGCTTGACATTCTCTACCGTGACTGATGAGCAAAGAGCGCATACAAAGGCAAGTTACACCATGTCAGATGTTGTTTGGTCTGTTGTACTATGCATCCTTATTGTGGTTATTTATCTTTCTTTTAGGGGTTGATTATAAATTAAAAGAGGGCTCAAATAGTGAGCCCTCCTCAACAAAATTTAATTCCTATTGTATTTTATAACTGTGGATTGATAAGGTACTTTTTGCCACTTGCAGCCTTGACATATTCAGTAATGATATCTGGCTCACAAGCCTGCTCTAATGAGATGACTTCGTGGAATTCACTTTTGAATGTGGTGTGGATTTCATCTGCAACACGTTTCTTCATTTTAGGAAATCCATCAGCTCCTAATTTCTGTATGATTGGTGTAATTAACCAGCCACCTACATTCCAATACATACCGTATGATCTATTAAGAACTGTTGGCTCTTGACTCAGACCGCCATAGATGTATACTTGCTTGCGGGTATTAGAGCCGTAGACGCTGTATGTCTCTGTATTATTTAAGATGGATTGTTCCATGGCATCAAGGAGCTGACCAGCCATGGTTCCGCCCCCTATCGCATCGAATGCCAAGGTAGCACCTGTTTTATTGATGGCTTCTATCAGATTAGATCTAAAGTCATCATCGCTTGAATTAAGCACATGTTCTGCTCCGATAGCTTTTAGCTGATCGACTTGTTCTTGTCTTCTGACAATACTTATCAGTGGGATGCCATCTGCTTGGCAGACCTTGATCAGCATCTGACCCAAGTTAGATGCAGCAGCGGTATTAATAATGGCTGTATGGTTTTCCATCTTCATGGTCTCTACCATCCCGAGTACGGTGAAGGGATTCACACAGCTGGCTGCAGCTTGCAGGGGAGTCGTACCTTCATTCATGACAATACATGATAAAGCAGGAACACATCTGTATTTAGAAAAACAGTTAGCGCCAAACATGGATACCACTTTTCCCATGAGGTGTTGTGCTTCAGCACCAGCTTTGACGACGACTCCTGAACCTTCATTACCAGCAGGTAGTGACTTTTCTAATCTGCCTTTAAAATGGTGAGTCAGGTGTTTAGGATATTGGATGGTTTTAGGATTCTCTGTCGTACCGATTAAGTCTGGTGTGATCATATTAGAGACACCAAAAAGGACAGCCACATCAGATGGATTGATCGGAGCCGCATGTATTTCTACCACGACTTCATGCGCTGCTGGCTCTTTGACTTCATTTTCTGCAAGTGAAAGCTGTAAGACACCTTCGTTATTCAGTTTTGATCTAAGTTCTGTATTATTCATATAGATAGTTTTTTAATTAGAAATGTGAGCTCACAGCTGACAATGGACATGATAGACTCTGGGAAATATAAGTATAAAAAAAGCCCGTCAACAAGTTGACGAGCTAAAATTAATTTCAAATTTATGATGACTCTTAAATGCGTGAGACATTCACGGCGTTTAAGCCTTTCTGTCCTTCTTCTACATCATAAGAGACTTTGTCTCCTTCTGTAAGTGAATTACCATTTAAACCTTTGACATGTACGAAAACATCTTTTCCACCATCGTCTGGCGTGATGAATCCGAATCCTTTGTCGTCATTGAAAAATTTTACTGTACCGTTACCCATAACTATAATTATTATAAAGAGGCGGGATATCAAAATAATAGCCCTACCACACTGCAAATATGTGAAGTTTTTATCTGCTGCGCTCAAATTTTTTTAACATTTCGACTTTTTTTTTGGGCAATCTATTTAGAATTGAATAATTCAAAAATTTAATATTGCAAAAAATAGATTTTTAAAATTTTTATTTTGAAGATAACTGACAAATTACTTTCTTGAAAAGAAGAGACGAATCATTTTGCAAAGTCACTTCTTACCAAAATTGCAACATTTCAAACTGAAAAGATAAATTCAGAGGAAGATCAATTGTTTCAATGACAAGCTAATTGAAGGAGGTTCTTTCGTTTTCAATACAGTCATTAACCCAAGAATTAAAAATTACAACCCTACTCCTCCTTCAAATGCTGCCACCCTTGCGCTTTCAGCGGATGGATATTCCCACCTGTTGTATGAAGCTTGATACCATCTTTTTTATCAGTGATATCGCCTATGATGTACACACTTGGCATGTACTTGATTTTTTCTAAGTCCTTCTCATCCACGGTGAAAAGTAATTCATAATCCTCTCCACCGCTGAGGGCGCAGGTGATGGGATCCATTTTAAACTTCAGTGCCATCTGCTCTGTGTCTGGATGAATAGGTACTTTACCTTCTTCTACGTATGCTCCGACATCGGAAGATTTGCAGATGTGAAATACTTCCGAGGACAAGCCATCAGAGATATCCATCATAGCCGTCGGTGTCAGCTCGTACTTTCTAAATGTATCTATGACGTCTCTTCTGGCTTCTGGTTTCAACTGGCGACGCACTAAGTATTCTTGATTTTCTAAATCAGGCTGGAGGCCTGGATGTGCTTCATATAACTGTCTCTCTCGCTCTAATATCTGTAGACCTAAGTAAGCAGCGCCTAGGTCGCCACTAACACACATGATGTCTCCAGGCTTTGCGCCAGATCGGTATACGATCTCATGAGGCTCTGATGATCCGATGGCAGTGATGCTGATGATTAATCCTGAAGTCGACGAAGTCGTATCTCCACCGATCAGATCCACACCATAGATCCGACAGGCCGTATTGATACCATCATATAGCTCTTCTAATGCTTGCACGGAGAATCGATTGGAGATCGCTATGGAGACAGTGATCTGCTCTGGATAAGCATTCATCGCATAGATATCAGACAGATTAGTGACGACAGCTTTATAGCCAATATGCTTGAGTGGCGAATAGCTCAGGTGGAAGTGAATGCCTTCCACCAGCATGTCAGTAGAGATGATGCTGTGGCGACCTCCCTGATGAATGACTGCCGCATCATCACCTATGCCCATGACTGTACTTTTCTGGTGTAGCTCTACATCTTTAGTCAGATGTTCGATCAGACCGAATTCTCCTAATTCTCCTACTTCTTTTCTTTCCTCTTTAGCTTCTTTTTCAGGCATTCAGTATTGATTTAGCTTCGTTCCACAATGTATCTTCTTCTGGAAATGGTGCTTCTATTTCTTGTTCGTTCTCAGTCTTAGGATGTAGGATGATCTTCCAAGCGTGCAGATGAATGCCTCGATCTGGATTTTTCCTTCGGGCACCATATTTCACATCTCCTTTGATGGGGACGCCTATATGAGACAGCTGCGATCTGATCTGATGAAATCTTCCGGTCGGCAGAATCACTTTTAAAATAAGGTATCGATCTAATGTGCCGACGACTGTATAGTGCAGCACAGCTTTTTTAAAGTCTTTTTCCGCTGCGTCTTTACAGACAGACTTAGAAGACTTAGGATTTCTTTTGAGGTAGTGAGTCAGCGTTGCTTTTTCTGGAATCTCTTTTTTTTCTACAATGGCGATGTAGACCTTATGAACTTTCTCCTGCTTGACCTGACCATCCTCCTGATGGATTCTGAACAGCAGACAGCCGCTGACAGGCTGATCGAGCCGATTAGAGAGATGGTATTTAATATTTTTTGCTTTTTCTAATAGTGACCAGATAGAGTCGTGTTGGTTTTGCGAATCTTGAGAAGCGATACCCACAGGCTTATTGATGACGATATGTTCGTCATCTTCATATATGATGAGATCTTTAATATTCATAGTCAGTCTATCTCTTCGTAGTCAGTGAAATCATCAGAATCTGGTTCTTGCTCTAAAGGTTTTTTAGTTTCTGGACTGGCCAGAGTATTTGGATTCAAGACCAGTCTATACAGCAGGTATCCTAATACGATGAAAGTAAGTATTTTAAACATTGCACCACAAAGATAAGCAAATAGAGCCACACTCATCGACTAATGGCACGACTGGAATAACTGCAAAATTGAAGCTATATGACTATATTTTCCCGTGTGAAAAGTACATTTTCCTGAAAAAACATACAGTTTTATATACTAAGGCTGTTTTAGTTAGCAAACAAAACAGTCCCTTATCGTCAGGACACGTTTATTTGTTACTTTTGTGGGCCTAAGTTTAGAACAGGAATATGACCAATTTTAAAAGATTATCTGGTATTACTTCATGGATTGTTTTTGCAATCGCCTTTGTCGTCTATTTGCTCACTGCAGAGCGAGTGGGTAGCTTATGGGATTGTGGAGAGTTTATTCTCGGTGCTTATAAGCTTCAGGTGGTTCACCCACCAGGGGCACCCGTCTATATGTTAATCGGTAGAATATTTACATGGGTGGCTGATCTGGTCTCCAGTAATCCTGCGGATGTTGCATTTGCAATTAACATTATGTCTGGCTTTTTCACCGCATTGATGGCGATGCTTGTCGCTAAGATTGTCATGATGTTTGGTAAGTTAGCCCTCGTCGGCAGAGAAGAAGTACCAGAGTCAGGTGATAGTTTTGCACTTTGTGGGGCTGGACTGGCTGGAGGATTAGCTGCAGCATTCTGTTCTTCCATATGGTTTTCTGCTGTGGAAGGCGAAGTGTATGCCATGTCTACATTCTTTACAGCACTAACATTCTGGGGAGCGGTCAGGTGGTATTATTTACCAGATATTCCTAAGACGGATAGATGGATGATTTTCGTAGCATTCAGTGCATCATTATCCATAGGCGTACACTTGTTAAGTATTTTGACTTATCCAGCGATTGGACTACTTTACTACTTTAAGAAAAGCGAAAAGCCGAATATCATCGGTGCTGGCGTCAGCATGGCATCAGGCGTTGGTATTATTTGGTTCATACAGAAAGTCATCATTGCAGGTATTCCTTCGATGTGGAAAGCTTTTGAGATACCGATGGTCAATAATATGGGGCTTCCATTTCATTCTGGACTGGTCCCGACTTTATTGCTTTGGGCAGGTCTGTTCTTCTGTGTATTCTCATATGCTCGGAACCAAGGTCGTCACATGTTATACCTCGCTTTGTCTGGAATATTATTAGCGGTCATAGGATTCTTATCTGTGTCATTCATTCCAGCTGCTGCGTTATTTGGTTTATCTGTATTTCTAATGTATCGTTCAGATACACCAAAATCAAAATATAATCTTCAGCTTATAGCGATGTCGGCATTGATGTTTATCGTAGGATTCTCTACGCTAGGTGTGATCGTCATCAGAGCGAATGCAGATACACCTGTGAACATGAATGTGCCGAGTGATGCTGTCAGACTGCTACCCTATCTGAATCGTGAACAATATGGCGAGAGACCGATCGTCTATGGACCACACTTCGACGCTCGACCAGTAGAAGTAGAGCGTACGACAAGATTAGGTCAGGTAGGTGATCGATATGAGCCAGTGGATGAGAAGCTGGACTATGTGTACAGATCACAAGATAAGATGCTATTTCCAAGAGTCACCCATACTGATGCTGCCAGGAAGCGGCTGTACAGGACGTGGTGGGGACAGAAGACAGGTGCGCCTACTCAAGCTTTTAATCTATCATTTATGATGCAATATCAGGTAGGGTGGATGTATTGGAGATATTTTATGTGGAATTTTGCAGGAAGACAAAATGGTACTCAAGGATTCTCTCCTTGGGATAAGTCATCCGGACACTGGGTCTCTGGAATAAAGCCTCTGGATGAAGCAAGGCTTTATAATATGGATGAGATGCCAGATTCTATGAGGCGTCATAAAGGGCACAACACCTACTTTTTACTGCCTTTCTTATTTGGTCTTATCGGACTGTTCTTTCATGCAGGACGCAGACAGAAAGAATTTTTTATTCTGCTGACACTATTCATTATCACAGGATTAGGGATCATCATATATTCTAACCAACCGCCGAATGAACCCCGAGAAAGAGACTATGTCTTAGTAGGTAGTTTTATCACCTACTGTATGTGGATCGGGATGGGGGTCTTAGGCCTATACAGTCTCTTGTCTAAACGGCTTAAACTGGGAGGCATGCCCGCTGCCTTCGCTGCGTCAGCTATCGTGCTGACAGCACCGCTCATTATGGCTTTTCAAAATTTTGATGATCATAGTAGAGCAGACCATACGGCATCTAGAGACTACGCATCCAATTTCTTAGAGTCATGCGCGCCCAATGCCATCATATTCACCTATGGAGATAATGATACTTATCCGCTGTGGTATGCACAGGAAGTAGAGAATATCAGACGTGATGTCAGAGTGGTCAATCTGAGTCTGATCCAAGTAGACTGGTACATTGATAAACTGAGAAGTAAGGTGAATGACTCACCACCGCTGAAGCTGACCATTCCATCAGAAGCTTACAGGGGAAACAAGCGTAATCAGGTATTTTTCTACCCTCCAGAAGGACCATTCACGCCGAGACCACTGGCTGAGGAGTTACAATTTGTCGGCAGTACCAAGAACGAGCAGCAGGGACAGACCATCATGAGGTCGTCTCAACTCTATATACCGATAGATGCTAATAAGGTGTATAATTCTGGATGGATGGATCCGAATGATCCGGCGCAACTCGTCGATAGAATAAATATAAATCTTGCTAGAAGCGAGTCAGCGGGATACATCATCAAGGACGAGCTCGCTATCATGGATGTGATCTCATCTAACATCTGGGACCGCCCGATATACTTTGCAACAACCTGTAAGAACGAGAAGCTCTTAGGGCTGAATGACTACATGCAGCTGGAAGGTATGGCACTTAGACTTATGCCGATTAAGAATGCATCTGACCGGACACTATCGATCTATGGTAGTGGAAGGGTCAATTCTGAAATCGTGTATGACAATGTCATGAATAAATTCGAATGGGGCAATTTTGACAAAAAAGAAATGTTCGTAGATAATAGTTATGGAGCTGCTATTCAGTCCCACCGAATGATGATCATGCGTGCTGCAGAAGACTTCTTGAATAAAGGAGATAGAGCTAAAGCTGTCGCACTCTCAGATAAGTACTTTGAGGCATTTCCTCATATGAATTTTGCTTATTCACCATTCATCATGCCATTCATCACGATCTATTATAATGCTGGGGAGAAGGAGAAGACCAAGACCCACCTCCGGATACTTGCAAATGAAATAGGGCAACAGATGAGGTTTTTTGATTCTATAGATCGAGATGTCTTAGAATCAAGTTTTGCATCTGACTATTCATTTAATTCGCAGATTATACCGCAGGTCATGGATGTCACGAGAAGACTTCAAGATCCAGCATTTGAATCAGAGATTTCTAATATGTTAGGGAGCTATGCTGCCTTAGGTATAAGGGATTAATGGACATTATTCGTAAATTGCGATTAATGAAGCAGTGAAGTGTAACCGCTATGGTAGAGGTTAATATGCCAGTGGAAAACCTGCCGTAAGCAGGTAAGTTCGTTGCAAATTTTTTACTTATGAAGAAGATAGTGATAGGCAGCGATCATGCTGGATACGAATATAAAGATCACCTGATCAAATTCGTGCTGTATCAAGACTGTGAGCTCATAGATAAGGGTACTTATTCAGAAGACTCTGTGGATTATCCAGATTTTGTGCATCCAGTGGTGAAAGCAGTGATCAATCAAGAAGCAGATATGGGAATTCTCATATGTGGCACGGGTAATGGCGTGGCGATGACAGCTAATAAATACAAAGAAATTAGAGCTGGTTTATGTTGGAATACGAATATTGCAAAGCTGGTGCGCCAGCATAATGATGCTAATATTTTATGTATTCCTGCGAGATTCGTCGGTAAGCGTATGGCGACTATGATGGTTCATGCATTCTTAAACACAGAATTTGATGGTGGGAGACATAAGCGCCGTATAGACAAAATGTGCGCTTGCTGAGAGAGATACATTGACAACGATTAACTAAGAAAGATGATGATTTGTAAATATTCTTCAGAAAGACGACTTATCCTATGTCTGCTATTCTTACAATTCATAATAGGTGCTAATGCCCAGTATATTGATTCTGTATACGAGCCAGATACAGCTGAAGTAGTGATGATAGACAGTGCAGATGTCGGTTATGTAATTGCTCAAGAAGTAAAAGCAGAAGACCTAAAAACTCACCTCTACATTCTCGCATCTGATGAATACCAAGGCAGAGAAACGGGACAGCCAGGTATCGATAAAGCAGCTGACTACATCACAAATCACTTGGAGGGATTAGGGTTTCCTAAGATCGGTATAGAGAATAGCTATTATCAGAAAGTAGGATTCTCCTTTACTTCATGGGAAGAAAATACACTAACTGTCAATGGTAATAAGTACAAACACTTATGGGATTATTTAGCATTTCAAAGCAGAAATGAATCTATGCCTTCACTCACCTCTGAGGAAGTCATTTTCTTAGGCTATGGTATAGACGATCCAGAATATAGTGATTATAAGAAGAATAAAGTAGAGGGTAAAGTGATCATGATCTACAATGGAGAACCTGTAAATAAAAAAGGTAAATCTCACATCACAGGCACAACGGAGCTTTCTGACTGGAGTAGCTCGATAGAGCGAAAACTGATGGTGGCTAAAGATCACGGCGTGAAGCTGGTACTCATCATAGAAGAAGATATTAAAAACATGCTGATGCAGAACCGCTCAGATCTCATGGGTAGACAGACAGAGCTGGTGACTGGAATGCCAAATGAATTAAAAATGGCGAATAGCATCCATATATCTACTACCATAGCACAGGATATCATCGGAAAGAAATTAAAGAAGATCGCCAAGTCCAGAAAGAGAAGTCGGAAGAGAGGCAAAGCCCGTGATGTGAAACTGAAGTCTAAGGTAGATGTCAGCCAAGCCATTAAAAGATATAATCTCGATGGGAAGAATATTATGGCATACATCGAGGGCACCGATAAGAAAGATGAACTGATCATCGTGACGGCACACTATGATCATGTCGGATTCAGAGGAGAGGAGATCTTTAATGGAGCTGATGATAATGGATCTGGCACCAGTGGCATATTAGAAATCGCTGATGCTATGATCACAGCTAAGAAAAATGGCATATCGCCGCGTAGAAGCATCTTATTCATGTGGGTGACGGGAGAAGAGAAAGGCCTATTAGGCTCAGAATATTATTCAGAAAAGCCCATATTTCCATTAGCGAATACAGTAGCTAATGTAAATGTAGACATGATCGGACGATCTGATAAAAAATATCAAGGCAGATCTGATTACATCTATGTGATAGGTTCTGATCGGCTCAGTACCGACCTGCACAGGATCAATGAAAAGGTCAACCAAGATTATAGCAGACTGACCATGGACTATGTCTTCAATGGAGACAAAGATCCTAATAGATTCTACTACAGGTCAGATCACTATAATTTCGCTAGAAAAGGAATCCCAGCGATTTTCTTTTTCAGTGGCGTACATGAAGACTATCATCAGCCCGGGGATACGCCAGACAAGATAGACTATGTGAAGGCAGAAAGAGTGGCTCGTCACATATCTCAGCTGGTATGGGAGCTTGCTAATCGAGAAGACAGAATCGTTGTCGATGGTGAAATAAAATAAGTGAATATGTCGAATAAAATCAAATGGATTCTTTTTGACTTAGACAATACTTTACTTGATTTTTCAGCAGCCAGTCAGGCTTCGTTCAATCAGACTTTTCACGACCATAATATAGAGCTAAAAGAGAACTATTATCAGGAATATACGCTTATTAATAATCAGCTATGGTCCGACTTCGAGGACAATAAGGTCACGGCAGCAGACATTAGAAAATTAAGATTCACCAGACTATTTGAGAAGCTCGGAATCAGTGATATTTCTGGACTTACCTTCAATACAGACTACTTGAATAATCTAATAAAGCTTAGTCAGAGTTATCATGGCGTACCTGAGTTGTTAGATTCTCTTTCCAATAACTACAGAATGAGTATCGTCACCAATGGCTTACAAGAAGTACAGCGACCAAGAATAAAGAAAACAGGTATCGGGCACTATTTTGAAAGTATCATCGTCTCTGATGAGATCGGAGTGTCGAAGCCAGATCACGCATTTTTTCAGAACGTATATGAATCTGTTAATCATCCTCCGGAATTATCAGAAATCATGATCGTCGGAGATAGTCTAAAGTCTGATATTAAAGGAGGTATTGATTTTGGTATTCAGACATGCTGGATTTCACATGGGAAGGAGAATCTTTCAATTATCGAACCGAACAATACCATAAGGGCTGTCATCGAATTGCCTGAAGTACTTCACTAGTTGAAAAAATAAGCAAATTATCTAAATCAACGATTCATCATGGTCCGGATTTGTAGCTGAACTGATAATGCTGTTCAGTGGAATTCATAAGTCAAATTTCTGGATTTCGATTATTTGGAAACTTAGATTTGGGAGAAACTATTTGGTTTTATCAGAAAGCATCAAATATCTGTTGCTAATTTTTCATATATTTAATAAAAAAGTCATGAAAAATATAATTACAGTATTTCTATTTGCATCATTTCTATTCTTATGTTCTTGTTCTACGACAAACAATAACAAATTATCAACAACTGATAAATCCACCGTAAACTATACAAGTCTTGCTGACTTTTTAAGGCACAACTCAAATGTGAGCGTTAAGGGTACAGATACTGATGTACGCTTACAAATTAGAGGCGTTAATAGCTTATCTTCAGATACTCGACCATATATATATGTAAATAATAATCCCATAGGAAGAGACTACACCACCGCAAATAATGCAGTAAATCCAAATAATATCAAAAGGGTAGAAGTCCTGGCTAGTTTAGCTGAACTTACACTATATGGTCAAGAAGGGCATTCTGGGATTATCAAAATTCATACAAAATCAAGTACAGATACTGCTGCATTAAGAAAATAGCTACGAAACCCAAATATCAAGAAAAAGGCTAAATCTATATGATTTTAGGTAAAGACTTGCTTAAATTATATACAACTATTTAAAGAGTATTATCAATACATAGAACGATTTAGAAAGTGGTATAACTTACAAAATGAAACCATATATCATGATACAGCTCAGCTATTAGAACTGAAAGTAAAAGAATCTGGCCATGCTGATGCTGGACAACTTAAGAGATGCCTTTAGCATTTCAAAGCTTATGAGCAACAGCTCAACGATAATCTACGGATAGAATCTTGCTGTGTACCAATCAGATTGAAGAACTATTAGAATTCACTTTATGAGGAATGGTTCAAAATATATTCGTCAGTGAATATCAGACCGCACTGCCCTCGACCAAAGATACCGATCCAGGAGAAACTGATTGAGAAATTAAGACTCTGACTATCATGATAGTAAAGAACTACCGTTTACATAAGCCGTATCACGCAATGCTTTGATTGAGTCGGACGTTAACCAATAAAATAAATGAAAATGAAGAATATAATTGCAGTTTTAGGCTTTTGTGCAACAGCACTTTTCATGGTGTCATGTGGAGGAGATAGTGGTCTCTCTTTAACCGTGAACTCTCCTACAGATGGTCAGGTATATGCCCCTGGAGACGTTGTATCGATTACTGGTGTGGCAAATGATGATTTGGGTGTAACAAGTATTCAGTTTATCATTGAGAGTATAGGAGTCAATGAAAGTTTATCTGGAATGGCCAATCAAACTGTGGAATTCACCTATGATGTGCCGCTAGATATAAATAGACCGCTTGAAGATGATGTAGAAATAAAAATCATCTCATCTGATGAAGATGGAAATTCTGAAGAAGTCAAAAGGAAGATTAATATCAGATAAGTGGCAATAAGCTCTATACGGTTATTCCGATAGTATGCTAAAGTAATCGCATAAGTAAGTACACAATGCCTTGGTATCTATTATTGATACTAAGGCATTTATTATAATACTGAGGTAGGATTTCTATATGATAGTTTCCACCCCCAACTCGACCAGCATCAATCCAAAATCGAGGCTGATACAAGACCACTTAGGTTGATCTCTTCTAACTTGACAGTATTTTGATGATTGACTAGCTCCTGCTGAAGAGGCATATCTACCTTAATGTAATTATCTGTGAATCCAGTCATACGACCAGATGTCTTACTTTGCTCAAATAAGACAAATCTTTCTGTGCCAAGATGCTGCTCATAGAACTGTCTTTTCTTTTTATCAGATAAGATACGGAGCATTTCATTTCGCTGCCTTCTGATGTGGACAGGGACCTGGTCAGGCATCTCAGCAGCGAGCGTCTGATTACGCTCTGAATAGGTGAATACGTGCAGATAGCTGATGTCAAGATCACGTATGTAATCATAGCTTTCTTGAAAATGCTCGTCACTCTCCAGTGGATAGCCAACAATAACGTCAACTCCAATACAGCAATGAGACATGAGTTCTTTTATGTACGCGACCCTGTCTGTGTACAGTTCTCTTTTGTATCTTCTTTTCATTGATCTCAAGACCTCATCTGCTCCAGACTGCAGCGGCATATGGAAGTGCGGCACGAAGCGCTGAGACTGCGCTACAAAATCAATGATTTCATTAGAGCACAGATTAGGCTCAATGGAAGAGATGCGAAATCTATCTACTTCAGATATCTCATCTAAGGCTGTGATCAAGTCAAGAAATGTATGTTCTCGCTTAAATTCGGAGCCAGTCTTATATAGCCCAAAATCTCCAATGTTAACTCCTGTCAATACGATCTCTTTCACGCCAAGTGAAGCGATATGTTTTGCTTGAGCTACAACATTCTCAATCCGATCACTACGGCTCGCTCCACGAGCCTGAGGTATAGTACAGAATGTGCATTTATAATCGCATCCATCCTGGACTTTGAGAAATGATCTGGTCCGATCGCCAAATGAAAATGAAGCTTCGAATCCATCAACAGTCGTGACATCACAAGATTTCACCAGACCCTTTTCTGGAGACTTACTGATCTCATCGATGTAGTTGAGCACATTGAACTTCTCCGCTGCGCCAAGGACTAAGTCTACTCCAGGTATCTCAGAGATCTCTTTAGGCTTCAGCTGAGCATAGCAGCCGATCATGACCACCTTAGCCTGAGGATTCTTCTTCAGGGCATCTCGGACGACTTTACGACACTTTCGATCTGCAAAGTCTGTCACTGAACAGGTATTAATGATGTAGATATCCGATGGATCAGAGAATCGATTCACCCCATAACCTGCAGATTCAAATTTTCTTTGAATGGTAGAAGTCTCGGAGTAATTTAATTTGCAACCCAGTGTATGAAATGCAACTGTATGCGGTGTAGCCATCTATTGTGAGAATTTCAACACAAATCTATATATTTTTCTATTTTCATGAACGAAGTCAGTTGATTATTGAATAACTTAGATAGATATGAGTCCTCATAAAGAAAATATGAAACCCTTAAGAACCATATATCTGGCTCTCACATCAGGAGTAGCTATGATTTTCGCCATTATGGTATTCTTAATAAAGGATGAAATGCACAGTGATGGTAAGTCTGTTTATTTTATAGCCGCTTGTTGTGTGGTACTAAGTGCCATCTTTATCAGTGATAAGTTATTTAAGGCTGGACTCTCTAAAGCTGCTCAGAATGTATCGTGGAAGGAATTAGATGCATTTGAAGACTATAGAACTAAGAAAATCATGCAGTGGACCCTGATCGAAGGCTCTACATTGGTCAGCCTCATTCTCATGTTTTTAGATAAGAATTTTTTAATTGCAGCTCCAGCCTTTGCAGGATTGGTCATGTTGATTTTTTCCCATGCAAGAGAAGAGGAATTTAATGACCATTATCATATCTCCGAATCACTTGACTAACAACTAATAAATAAAATGAAACTGTCTTCTTTTAATTCACCTGAATTAAAAGTATAAATCATCAATAGGATTTTAATAGGTGATAAAGTCATCGATCATGAACATATTACAGGAAGAGCAGGGATTGACTTTATTAACATCGTCGTCATTTATGAAATAAAGCATGATCTTATTCATCTAGTGACCTATATCAGGAAGGGGCCATAGATTGACCTGCTGATTCTCTATCTACTTCTAAAAAAGTAAAATAAGCTACCACTAAAACTGATACAAACAAATATGCCGCAACCAAATAACTGCCTCCTGAAATAATCAAATCAATTTTAAACCAAGATCCAGTCTGCCAGATGATCAATAATCCCATGGTTGCTTTGATCGCTTCTAACCAAAAGGCAATCATATCTCTATCCATTAGTGAGGTATAGGCATACACCATAAAGTATAAGAACGCTCCATAAATGAAAACTTGTGGAGTCCCTATCTCTACAATCTGATAGAGCAGCTGAAAGAGCATCAGTAGTAGCACAGAAAACTGAAACCAAGACCAAAGTTTAAGTTGAGTGGATGCCTGAGTAACATACTTTTTAAATGTGTAAGGATCTATGGATTCGACAGGATGCTGTGCTTCCACATCAGCCGGTCGCCAGCCAGTCGGCATAAACCAGATCCTAACTTTATCCCAATAGCTATCTGCTCGCCAAGCATCTTGAATCAGTAGCCATAGATGACTTAGATTGATCTTGATCGGATTCCAAGTATTGACTTGACGACTGATGCCATATATGCATGGCTCTTCGTCTAATTCTTCTTGAAAGGTACCAAAGAGTCTATCCCAAATACTGAAGACTGGAGATAGATTTTTATCCTGATAGATCTTATTAACTGCATGGTGCACACGGTGTTGAGAAGGTGTCACGATGATGTATTCCAGCCACCCTAACTTACCCACATGTATCGTGTGATACCACACTTGCACATATAAATGAAAGGGAGTAACGATGGCAATAATTTTAGGTGGTACCCCGAGCAATGCTGCTGGCAATAGAAAGAACACACTGATATTAACAAACTTAGAAATCGATTGTCGTAATGCGGTCGCCATATTAAATTCTTCACCAGAATGATGGATCACATGACGATTCCAGAATATATTGACATGATGCGCCAGCCTATGATACCAATAGGTCGCGAAGTCCATCCCCACTAATGCTAATATATAAGTCAGCCATGTCGTCTCTGCTTCTACGATCGCAAAGTGCTCAAACATAAAGCCATAACCTATGATCACAGCTGTCAGTCCCAGCACAGCTTTTATCGTATTAGTCATACCAGCACTCAGACTGGAAATGGTATCCATCGCTCTAAAATTAAAATTTCCTTTCGCGTAAGCATAGATCGCTTCACCGACTATTAGAGCGAATATGGCTGGAATTAAAATCAAAAAAACGGTGGCTGCATTTTGCATGGGCCCTTCTGTATTTTGTAATATTTACAGGTTACGCATAATTCTATTAAATAATGATATACGATTGTTTAGATCGTCTAAATATTCAAGCTTATTGATGGATCTTAATTTTAATATATCTGATAATTATATTTGAATTTTATTCAAAATATGGTCAAGTCTCCCACATACCGATTTTGGTCACCATCATCACTTACCACATCCAGTCTATAGCTATATATGCCAGAAGAGGCATCTTGATTATTATTTACTTTTCCATTCCATCCTTGTATGATGGCGTCATGATCTTCGGTGATGTAAATGGGAGAGCCCCATCGATCAAAAATAGAAAGCTTAAGTAGTCTTCCTACAAATTCAGGATGTGGTGATATTCTAAATAAACCATTCATAGTACTTCCTATGCTGAATGTATTAGGAATATAAATAGGACATGGTTGTTGATTCACGACGATACTTGTATCGAAAATGCATACATTAAAATCAGAATCTGCAGTCGTTACATCCTTTATATAAAAATCATAGCTTTCATTTTCAAGATCAGGGATAACGTTATCATTAGAGAATGTAATTCCATCAGTAGAATAGCTCAATTGACCTCCAGATCCTTTTGGGCTAAATGAAATGACCCCATCTGCTTTTCCACATTCAGGCAGTCGAATCACATTCCCATTAAACTGAAAATCTTCAATGATGACTAAAGTACTATCATAGAAGATATTCCCGATTTCAACAAACCAAAAATCATCCAATGCAAAGTCATTGCCATTTGGATCTGTATTTCTGTTGACTATGCAAATTTCTGCTTGTGTGGTATCCTGTGATACCCAAAATTCATAGAACTGACGCCACTGGCATACATCTTCTATAGCCGTAAAACTAAATCCTAATGGCTCATCATTGATGCTGAACTGAAGTTGAGCTGGGTTCTCACCAAGGACAGAGCTCAGCCATGTCGAAAAGGCATATTGGGTATCCGCTTTGACATCTACTGTCTGGCACCACACTTTTAGTCCTGCCGTGGGTGACCCATCCACGACCATCATCTGTCCTGATCCATCTGTATGATCTGGGCAGTCAGTGAAATATATTCCGTTCAGTTTCTTAGCACTATCTGTCACTCCATATAAACCTTGTGTAAAGATGCGTTCAGAATAAGGATATTCGCTTTCGAATCCGGTGTTACCTTCTGAAAAATCTGGATTTCTAATCAAATTTTCACCAATAATCTGATCAATAATTTCTACAATATAAAGTGTGCTTACGACTGGAGATGCTACTGGATTAAAGATAGATGGATTATCCAATGAAGAACTCGGTACCCAGCTATAGGCTAACTGATTCTGTGAGGTATATAGCTGGACGACATCAGATGGATCACATAGGAGCAATGTATCGAGCTGAGCACTTATGGGTGGTGATATAAGAAGTAAAAGAATCCCAAAATGCCATGTCTTCATCACCAATCTCTTTGGACGTATAATTTAATAAGCATTCTAAAAATACAAAAGTATTCATGAAATCGCTAAAGTGAAATCTGGATTTCAATCACTACTATACTGGTCGGTACTTCTTCTGCATGCCCATTAAAAAATTACGTAAAAACTGATCTTTACAAAGGCGATATTGGCTCTGGGTGGGCTTTCTAAAAAAGGCACTGATCTCATGCTTGCTGATCTCAAAGTCTTGCTGATCAAAAATTTCTATCATCTCTTCCACCTTTAGGTTAAGCGCAATTTTAATTTTCCTGAGTATGATATTATTATTAATGGTTTTTTCTGCTTTCATGGGAGGACCATCGCGCTTTCCTCTCTTCTCTACGATAAATCCATTTAGAAAATGAGCGAGATGTTTATCAACTAAATTGATGTGTTCTGGATCTTCTTCCTTCTTTAACCAATCACTAATCTGGGCCCGATTGACCTCTAAGTCTCCCTGACCGAATAACTTAATCATATCATTATCAGAGTAGTCGAAAGTATATCGGATCTTGCGAAGAACGTCATTATTGGTCATGATGAATTGGCTATTTTGTTTACGTCAAAAGTATCAAAAGAAGGTTTAAATATTAGAATTGGACTAGAGTCTTTAAAACAAATCTAACTGCCCTCCTTTATATCGCCTAAATAAAGATTGATTCAATTCTGGCATCTGGCGATCATGCATGTATTTCTTCATCGCTATGTGAAACTGCTGATTGATGGATTCTACATACTTTCCTTCGCCACTCATCCTTGTCTTGAATCGGCTATCACTATGCTTTCCACCATGAGCGGCTGCAATCAGGTTCATGACTTTTTTCTTTTTATTTGGAAAAGTCTTCGCCAACCAATCTTCGAAAATAGTCTTCACATCAGCATTAAGTCTGACCATGATGTACTTTGCAGAACTGGCACCTAAATCTGCGATGGTCTTAATGAATGAAAAGACCTCATGATCATTCAGACCAGGAATCACAGGTGAAAACATGACATTGACAGGTATTCCTGCTTCACATAGCTTTTCGATGAGAAGAAGTCTGGTTTTGACACTACTGGCTCTTGGCTCTAGCTTTTGTCTGAAAGCATCATCTAAAGTATTCAGCGAGACTGATACCATCACTAACTGATCTTGATTCATCTCCTCTATGATGTCTAAGTCTCTCAGGAGTAAGCTGTTTTTAGTGATGATACCGACAGGATTCTTATGGGTCAAACAAAGCTCTAACATCTGTCTGGTCAGTTTATATTTTCTTTCTATAGGCTGATAACAGTCGGTATTCCCAGAGAACATGATCGGATCTCCCTTCCAAGATTTTGATGATAATTTTTTAGCTAATAATGCTGGAGCTGAAGCTTTTACCATAATAACTGATTCAAATTCTAAGCCGGCGCTATAGCCCCAGTAAGGATGGGTGTTACGCGCATAGCAGTACACACATCCATGTTCGCAGCCTTGATAGGGATTGACGCCATAGTTCATTTTAATATCTGGACTGTTGATTTTATTAACGATTGTCTTTGGATGAGTCAACAGGTATTTTGTCTTTTGACTTGGGTTATCTTCGTCTAAGTAGACTTCATGATCATGTGTCTTTATCACATGAGAGAAAGGATTCTCTGTATTGAGCTGAGCGCCTCTACCTTTTATATATTGATTCTGTTGCTTAATGGTCGAAAATATCGTCTAATTATAGTTGCAATATACGACATTTTAGGATCCATTACTTTTAAAATTTCTACCCTCCATCAGTAAGTATAACAGTAATCCTACTAAAATCCAGATCAACTGCCTCAATCTTCTCAGTAAAGAGATGCTGATCCAAATGGCATTATTCACCATGCCTACGACAGCGAATAAAATCTTATTACTATACTCTTCTATCCCTATCTGGCCAGGAACAAAGACTCCAAAACTCTTTAATAATATAATGCCCATATCCATCATCAGTGCTTCGTGATAAGTCACTTCCATACCTAAAAATGAAAATAAAAGGTAAAGCTCTACAGATCCTGCCATCCAATGGCAAACACCTATAAAGACGACAAAAAACATCTTCACTTTATTCTTCCTAAAATGATGCGACACCAATGCAAATGTCTCCTGAAGTGAAGACTTAAATTTTTGAAATTCGGGTCGCTTCGTAAAAGGGAATGAAAATAATTTAGTCTTTTGACTCAAGATGAATATGATCACCAGACTCCCTGGTACAACAATGCTGATAAGGATGATGACAAATAATTGCTGGTTAAAGCTATCAGATATTAGCATATAAATGACAGCTGCTATGACGAATAATAAGACCTGTACAGTAATCAGAATGCTTCTCGATAGGATAACTGAGGAGAATGCGACGGTGTATGGTATCCCTCTTTTCTGAAGTAGATATGCTTTAGTAGATTCTCCGCCGATGAAGTTAGAAGGATTCACCAGGGTGACTGCTTCTCCGATCAGCCGGATGGCAAATAGCTGAATCAGTGATAAGTGATTGTAATCATCATCTATGCACAGCTTCCATGCTACAGCACCTAAAAAATAAGCTGTACCCGTCGCCAATAGTATCCACACATAGGAATATCCAATCTTCTGAATGGCCCTGAGAACATCATATGGATCAATGCTCGAAGCAAACCATATAAGGCTCGCTAATAACAACACTAACACTATAATCTTAATCCACTTCATGGCTGTATCTGAGCTATAGTCTTCAGTGACAAAAATAATCAGATATAGGACATATTCAATTCTTGTTGGTTCAAGTCTATTCTTTTTAGTACAGCTGCGTCATTCTAAGACTAGCATTTCCATTATTTCTACTCAACATATATACTCATTCTGCATTACTACTTTAGAGTCCACTGCGCAAAGTATTAATATCTTATTTTTAAATTATTCCTACTTTACGTAGTGGACTCAATTTAGCGATCTGAACTTCATGACGAGTAAGCAGAATATAAATATCGTATGGCTCAAGCGAGACCTAAGAACAGCTGACCATCAAGCATTAGCTCATGCTGAAGCTGCTGGGCTTCCTTATCTAATCATCTATATTTTTGAGCCAGTTATGATGCTCTATCCAGATCATTCGACAAGACATGCTCAGTTCGTCTATCATTCTATTCAAGTGATGAATGAGACACTGTCTCCCTACGAGAAAGAGGTACATTGCTTTTATGAAAATGCAGATGTTGTCTTTGATTTTCTATTGGTAAAATTTGACGTTGACTCAGTCTTTAGCTATCAAGAATCAGGCGTACAATTGACTTGGGACAGAGATAAGCGAATTAAGAAATTACTGACAGCACATCAGGTCAGCTGGACTGAAAGTGCTAGAGATGGGATCATCAGAGGTATCAAGCACAGAAGGGGCTGGGATAGTGCCTGGCATGCTACCATGGAGCAGCCTCTCATCCAGAACCAATACAATAGAAGAGAGGCGATCATACTTGACGAGATATTTCCAATACCTGATTCTCTTCTCTCATTATGGAAGTCCTATCCAGATAAGATGATTCGTCCTGGGGAGAAGACAGCCTTTCTGTACCTGCGCTCCTTTATGGATGGTCGTGGCAGAAATTATGCTCGTCATATATCTAAGCCACTACTGAGTCGGAAGAGTTGCTCCAGATTATCTCCCTATCTGGCGTGGGGCAATATCAGCATCAGACAGGCTTTCCATTTTGTATTTGATCATCCCAACTTTCTAAAGGCGAAGCGGGCTCATGTTGGCTTTTTAACTCGTCTGAAGTGGCACTGTCACTTCATTCAGAAGTTTGAAGTAGAATGTCGCTATGAGACAGGATGTATCAATCGAGCCTTTGAATTATTGCCACATGAGCATAATGAAACTTATATCGCAGCATGGAAATCCGGGATGACTGGCTATCCTATGGTCGATGCTAATATGAGATGCGTTATCCAGACGGGCTGGATTAATTTTAGAATGCGAGCTATGCTTGTGTCATTCTTATGCTTTCATCTGGATCAAGACTGGCGTACTGGTGTGTATCATCTGGCTCGACAGTTCTTAGACTATGAGCCTGGGATTCACTATCCACAGTTTCAGATGCAGGCTGGTACCACTGGGGTCAATACCATCAGGATGTATAATCCTGTGAAGCAGTCTCAAGATCATGATACAGAAGGAGAATTCATTAAGAAGTGGGTGCCAGAGCTTCGCGATGTGCCTGTGCATGCCATCCATGAGCCATGGAAGATGACGCTCATGGAACAGACTTTTTGTGGTGTGACCATTGGCAGAGATTATCCTGAGCCCATTGTTCATTTAGAAAGTAGTGCGGCTGTAGCCAGAGATAAAGTATGGAACCATCGGAAGCATTCACTCAGTAAGAAAGAGCAAGTCCGCATACTCAACACACACACGAATCGCAAAAGTGTAACGGATTGAGTCTGACTCCTACATGCTAATAGAATCTATACCAAAAAGAAACAGATTTGGGACATCATTACCTGATCTTTTGGCAGCTCTCAGCGTTAAAAATATTCGTGAATACTCGCATTCACTGGGTTTTTCGCCTCGATAGCTACAAAAATCTCATTGCAATAAAAGTCCCAAACTGCTTTCCATTTGGTATAATACCTGAATCGTTTTATCTATATCTTCTTTGCTACTATATACTGACATACCCATTCTGACGACACCCCCTCTAGCCTGCATACCTAAGATCTCGGAGGCTCTGATCGCATAAAAGTGTCCTGCCCAGGCAAAGATATTATGTTCATTCAGACGTTTGCATATGTCTACTGCCTCGATGCCTTCTGCATAAAATGATAAGGTCGGTGCTCTTTGTCCAGATAAGTCTGGCCCCACAATATGATACTTTGAGCTTTCATTTATGTATTGATATAGCTGAGTGAGCAGCTGAGCTTCATGGGAGCCTATGAGGCTGAGTGAGTCCACTATTTGGCCTCTGAGGGTATCTTCGTCAGACATCCTTGCGATAAATTCGATCGAGGCTTTCACTCCAGCAATGGCTGCATGATTCAAGGTGCCTGTTTCTATTTTATAAGGTGCATGCTGATAGGCTGTCCTTAATCTATCGGTCGGTAGCTGGTCCAATAATCCTTGTTTTGAGTAGAGTATTCCGACATGTGGACCGTAAAATTTATAAGCGGAACAAAGTAAAAAATCACAATCCATGGCTTTCACGTCTATCGAAAAGTGTGGTGCATAATGCACAGCATCTAGGAGCAACCATGATCCGACTTCGTATGTCTTCTGGCGAGCAAAGGCGACATCATTAATACAACCGGTATAATTAGAAGCGACCCCCATAGCGACTAGCCTGACATTAGAATTGATCTTTTTATCAAAATCTTCATAATCTAATCGACCCTCCTTAGTTAATGCGACTTCATTCACTTTAATACCTGAATCTCTTAGGGCCAACCATGGACCACGATTAGATTCATGATCTAACTGAGTGATTAAGATTTCGTCACCTGGACTCAGCTTTCGACCTACGGCTCGACTCAAAGAAAAATTTAAGCTGGTCATATTCTGTCCGAAGGAGATACAGTGTCCACTTTCCGCATTTAAGAAGGTAGCACAATGGTCTCTCGTGCTTTGCATGACTTCGTCGGTCTCTATCGTGGTCTGAAACTGGCCATGAGTATTTGCATTAGACTTCCGATAGTAATTAGATATCGCATTAATTACCATATCTGGTACTTGAGTGCCAGCTGGACCATCTAAGAATGTAATGGATTGACCATTTATCTTCCTTTGTAAAGCTGAAAATTGTTTTCTTATGTGTTCGTTCATAGTAATAATGATGTGGTGAAATACTGTAGCTGGAGTACCAAAATAGAATCAAAATTCCTGATTACAGCTGCCACGCTCATAAATGTGGTAGATTTTTAATTATACTCCCGACAATTATCTCTGATAATCATTGGTTTTATAGGGAGGTGCTTAAGTCTATTACTCTTATTATTACAGTCATATGTGTGACGAAAAGAATAGCTAAAGGCTTTATGCACCAAAAGAATATTTACGTAAATTGAATTAAAATAGAGATTGTGAAGATATATTGGACCGCTATAATTATGATGCTGCTAACATCTTTATTTGCCCAAGTAAAGGTCAATCAACATAAATCGTACTCGGATAGCTATAAGGGAAGTACTATTACTTTACCTGCGATGACTCCAGCAGAGCTGCGCAGCCATAACAGTAAAATAGATGTATATCAATATGCTGAGCCAAGAGCTGTAGACATCCATCCTCAGAATGCAGGTCAATGGAAAGTGAAAGATGATCTGTGGATATGGACTGTAGACATACATTCTCAAGGTGCAAAATCCATTAACTTGGGATTTACAGAATATAATCTGCCTGAAGGTGCTGCTCTGCGGATTCGATCTAGAAAAACGGGTAATTTTATCGGGCCATTTACGGTCAGTGATAATGAAGAACATGGACAGCTGTGGACACCCATCATGCTAGGAGACTACATGACAATAGAACTCACAGTACCTGAAGAAGAAATGGAAGCGGTAAAGCTTACGCTAAGTTCTATCAATCATGGATACATCGATGTCACGCAGAGATCTCTTTCTGGAGATTGCAATGTAGATACCAGATGTGGAAGTGAAGACGGTATCGGACTCATAGATCGCTTCAGGGATCAGATACAATCAGTCGCAGCAGTATCGAGCGGTGGTGGAAGATTCTGTACAGGGTTCCTCATCAATAATATTCAGAATGATAGTAAGCCATACTTTATCACAGCTGGCCATTGTAAGTTTACACAGTCGAATGCGGCGTCACTTGTCGCTTATTGGAATTATGAAAATAGTGAATGTAGACTAGTCAATAGTTCTGCAAGTGGATCAAGTGGTGACGGTCCCCTGAGCCAATTCAATACAGGAGCGAGCTTAGTCTCTTCTGCTGTAGATGGTGACTTAGATCCAGAATCTGTTGACTATACATTGATGCTGTTGGACGATCCTGTGGATCCAGATTACAGCCCATACTATGTGGGGTGGGACATCAGACCTGTCCTTCCAGATTCAAGTTTTGTCGTTCATCACCCTAATGGCGATGAGAAAAGAATCAGCTTTGACTATGATTCTCCTATCTATACCATCTTTGAAGGAGACACCGTGTTTATCAGAATAAATGATTGGGATATAGGTACGACTGAAGGTGGTTCATCAGGGGCTCCTTTATTCAACATGCAGGGGCAGGCCATCGGATTAGTCAGTGGTGGTATGGCTGCTTGTGGCAATGATGAGTGGGACGAATTTGGCTCTTTGCGAAGAAGTTTTCAAGGAGAAGGTACTCCAGAGACGAGTCTATCTTATTGGCTCGATCCTGATGATACTGGTCAGCAAGTTATTAGTGGTGTCAGTGGATCATTCGTCTTAGCTTTTTCACAATTCAACTTTGAAGTCTGTGGAGCGACTAATAATTCTATTACTTTAGATATTAATGTGGATGATAACTTTCAGGGGGATGTCACACTTGGTACTGATAATTTACCTGAAGGTGTCAATGCTGCTTTTGATCAGAATCCAATTCCATCTGGTGGAGGTACTTCAGTCACTTTCACAGGTTTTAATAATGTAAATTCAGAAAGGTACGTTGTCAGTATATCAGCTACTGACGGGATAAATAATAATATCAATGAAATATCAATTATTCTTGATGATAAGTCCCCGAATAACATTCAGCTGATGAGTCCTATAGACATCAGCACTCCCGTCAGTCCAGTTGCGACATTTATGTGGACGGATACAGATGCAGATAGATATGACTTTCAAATATCAGATAATCTATCATTCGATAATCCTATTGTCATCAGAGAAGATATCACTGAGAAGCAAGTCTTAACGAGCTCGCTTAGCCAAAATACAGAATACTTTTGGCGTGTCAGAGGTAAAAATCTGTGTGACTCAGGACCATGGACATCTGCTGTCCTATTTAGAACTGCAGGCCTTGTATGTAGCGATCAGTCAGTATTAGACCTGAACCTGGAGATTAAAGAGGAGAGATTAGACACGACGATTTCAATCATCACCATAGAAGAAGATTTCACTGTAGGTTCAGTCACAGTTCCTAAAATAAAGGGAGATCATACGTGGTCAGGTGACTTGGCATTTACCCTGATTAGTCCAGCAGGCACGATGGTCTCACTAGCTGGTTCTAATTGCTCTAATAATCGATTTCAGAATTTTGATATTGGCTTTAGTGATGACGGTCTGGCCAGAAAAGATATTCCCTGTCCATTCACAGATGGTATGCTGTATCAGCCTGAAGAAGCATTGACGACATTTAATGGAGAGAACGCAGCAGGGGACTGGCAGCTGATGATCGTAGACCAATTCTTCATGGATACTGGCGTGTTCGACGAGTGGTCCTTGCAGGTCTGTGCCGCTGAGGAGAAAAATCTATTTTCAGAGATAAATAATAAAACACTGAACCTATGCGCAAGTGATGAGACTCTGATTAGTGAGATCACAGTCAGTTCAGCATTTGGTGGTCCAGTAAGTCTTTCAGCTTTCAATACTCTTAATGGCCTCAGTATTGAATTTTCTCCAGAAGAAGTGATGCCTGGAGGGAGTAGTACAGTGTCTGTTTCGGGATATGAGGGAAATGTAAATCAGAATAGCTCTATCTCTATAGTAGCCACTGACGGCTCTTTAATAAGCTCTACGAGTCTGTTATTGTCACTCTCTGATGCGCCGTCAGATATTGACTTGGTTAGACCATTTAATGATTCAGATAAGCTAGTGGGAATCATAGACTTTGAGTGGGAGGAAGCTGATAATGCAACATCATACGTTCTTCAGATCAGTGAAGATCCACTCTTTACCATTTTAGATTTCGAAATACCAGAGATGTCAAACATTGTGTCTTTTGATGTTAACCAGCTTACCTTTGGAGTACAATATTACTGGCGAGTGAATTCAATTGGTATAGATTGTAATCGTCTATCAGATGTCTTTCAGTTCAATGTAGATTTAGAAAATGCGACTTATGAGATACAAGATGCTGGTTTTGAAGTGTTTCCTAATCCAGTAAAAGATGACCTTGAAATTAGTTTTGATCAAGCTCTTTCAGAGAACCTTTCTATACAACTATTTGATATTGGTGGAGCTATCGTCAATCAAGATGAGATCAAGCGAGGGATAAACAGTCATACTCTTTCTACCTCTGATCTTCGGTCAGGCTTGTATTATCTTAGATTTACAAGACCTGGTGAGACTACTGTGGTAAAGGTAGTGAAGCAGTAAGGACAACTCATGATGAATCCGTCTACTGCAGTCGCTAGTCCTCTATAAAGACTGGGAGCGTCATGCTGAACTTAGATTCAGTACTTGGCATAGTAGGGAGGAAAGATAGCAGCTATTCGTAGGTTGTACCTACGAATAAAATATCTTTTTTGGTTAATTAAGAATTAAACAACGCTACTTACTTACAGTGAAAATATCGCTTGTGTAAAAATTTTCAATAGAATGCATGAGAATAAAAGTATGCAGCCGATAGACATCGCAGAGGTAGATGTAATAAGGTCTTTTCTACTGGCTTAGACAAGTGGTCACGACCATTGAACTAGAAATAATGAGGGGTATTGAGAAGTAAAGCATAAACACATTTTCTATAGATGCAAAGCTTACTTGCACTCGCCGTGCGGGCCTTTCCCGATGGTCGGGACAGGCTATTTTTCAATTGCAAAAAAAGTAAGCATTCCGATAGCTATCGGAAGCTATGCCAGCTAATGCCACCCCACCCGAGGACAAATTCTCGGTTCCTTCATTATTCAATGTCCTTTTGGGACATTGAATTCCCTACAGGACCATTCAGTCTTGGATATCTGGCAGGCAGCCGCCACTTCTAAAAATCCCTTTACGATTCTAAAGAGATTTTTACAAATAAGATCTCATTCATATGGGAAGTTTAGTCTTTTAATTGACAGTCTTGAATTTGATTTGAACACGTTTACCCTGAATTATTACCTCGCTTTTAAGGGTTTTTGGCGATAAACGGGGTAACGAATCTAATCCAGATAAAAGCAACCTGAGAGGTATGTGACAGAATTAAATTATACCCAAGTATTTGTACAGATTTTGACCTAAAAGTGCTAAAGTCATATCAGCTTGACCAACAGTTCTCTTACTTCTGAATTTATTTATTACTACTGAACATGCCTAATTACGATGACCCTGTAGTCATATACTAAACGAAGTGATATCCTTAAACGTCTGTAATCTTTCTTTGATCATCATCTCGTCAAGCTGCTTCAGCTTACCTAAGCTGAACTCCTCGACACAGTATGATGCCATCGTAGATCCATAAATAATTCCCGTCTTTACAGTCTCAAATGACAGCTCGCCTGATTCTGCTAAGTAACCACTTAAGCCACCTGCAAAACAGTCTCCTGCGCCAGTTGGATCTTTCACTTGTGCGATAGGTAGTGCTGGAGCGACAAATATTTTATCATCTCCGAATAATAGAGCACCATGCTCTCCTTTCTTAATGATCAAGTACTTAGGCCCCATCTTATGGATGACCTCAGCCGCATTTACTAATGAGTATTCACCAGATAGCTGCCTGGCTTCTTCATCATTGATGGTGAGTATATCGACTCTGCTTATCGCCTCTTTTAGTGTATCCATTGCCACATCCATCCAAAAGTTCATCGTGTCTAGTATGATGACCTTCGGTCGCTTAGTCATCTGGTCCATGACCTTTATCTGTATCTCTGGAGTCAGATTACCCAGCATAAGGACTTCATCATCTTTATAAGCATCTGGAAGTATTGGGTCAAAATCAGCCAGCACATTCAGCTCTGTTGTGATGGTATCACGCTTATTCATATTATCATGATACTTACCTGCCCAGAAGAACGATTTTTTGTCTTCGACAATTTCGATTCCTGAAGTATCTATACCACGGCTATTCATCATGGTAAGTTCTTCCTTAGGGAAATCACCGCCTATGATCGAAACAATATTAGCCGAAGGGTGGATGAAAGTGGAAGACCAAGCGATATATGTTCCAGCTCCACCAATGACTCTTTCAGCTCTTCCAAAAGGTGTCTCTATATCATCAAAAGCAACAGTTCCTACGACAAGTACACTCATAATTTTATATTTATCTTGATAATGAATCGCAAATGTAATGTTTTAGACTAAACTATTGCATCAGGAATGCTAAATCTAAAAGTCGTCCCCTTATCCACTTCGCTATCAAAGCTGATACTTCCATCCAGGCTTTCTATGATTTTCTTCACAATGGAAAGTCCAATACCTGTACCATTATACTTCTCTCGATTATGCAGCCTCTGAAACATGACAAATATTTTATCCCTATAATTTTCCTCTATACCTATCCCGTTATCTGAGATGGAAAAGTGATGTACTCCCGATTCTTTGTAATATTTTATGTCTATGGTAGGTTTTTCAGATTCATTATACTTTATACCATTCTCTATGAAGTTTTTAAAGACTTGGAATATTTGCTGCCTATTAACGATTAATGTAGGTAGGTCTTGATGAAGCGTGATAAGTGCTGACTTTTCTATAATAAAAGTGAGTAGGCTAGACCTCACATCCTCCATTACCTCATTGAGATTTACAGGATCTGTCTCTATGTTTTTATTCACTGATGAATAACTCAGGACATCTTCAATCAGCCTATTCATCTGTTTCGCGTTTTTCTGAACGATTGATAGGT
>Ga0209831_1000623_pt1 | contig 34119 bp, 34 predicted proteins | sample Maine_Asex4_meta_FD_187451 | JGI IMG/M metagenome (GOLD analysis project Ga0209831, IMG submission 187451) | Marine algal microbial communities from Maine, USA - Maine_Asex4_metaG (SPAdes) (version 2) | ecosystem: Host-associated > Algae > Red algae > Unclassified | place: Maine, USA | collected... | reverse complement strand
GCTTATGCAGTGATGTCTGGAGTAGAAGTCAGAGCAATAAGTGGAGAATACTCTACAGAACGTTTTCGATTTAATTCTAGCTAAACGTTTTGTTACATAGCTAAGTTTTTTCTTGTCTACCTACTTAACAAACATCGAGCAATATGTGTACCCAAACAATTTAATACAGCATCAAGATTGAGCAAATAGTCTTTGTGTGTAATGACGATCGCTTTATCGATATCTGCTATAAAAATAATTTATATTTTCCAGTCTTCAAAGCTATATCCTTTTACTACTGTATAATTTTCATTATCTGAAGCAACTATGTTCGAGGATAAATTCCCTCGCTGGCTATATTGGGGGCTGTTAATAACTTTTGTCGTTGTTAATGCTTATTTGCTTTTCCCTGTATTTCGCTATCTGCGCCCCACGCTGATTTTGATAGTCACCGCAGCACTACTGGCTTTTCTACTAAATTATCCCGTCAAGATTCTTATGTCGTGGAAATTTAAGCGGGGTTATGCTGTCGCTTTGGTATTTTTGACAGCGTTAGTAATTTTAGTCACGGCAACTCTCACTCTGCTTCCTCTGCTGCTACAGCAGCTCAATGAATTTGCCCGCCGTTTACCAAGCTGGATTGATTCTGGATCTTTGCAGTTAAAAGCTTTTGAAGCTTGGGCGACAGATAAAAGCCTGCCTTTCGACGTCAGTGCTTTATCAACTCAACTCCAAGAACGTTTTGCGATCGAAGTAAAGGCGTTACCAACCTACGTAATTAATTTTCTTATTAGCGCCTTCGACAGCAGTTTAGAATTGTTAGTCACTTTTGTTCTAACTTTCTATTTACTATTAAATGGTGAAAGCTTTTGGCAAGGGATTTGGCAGAAATTCCCCGCTACCTGGGAAAATCGCCTCCAGTCTTCCTTTCGGCAGAGTTTTCAAAATTACTTTATCGGTCATGCTGCGATCGCACTAATTATGAGTCTGGCAATTACTGCTGCCTTTTTATTACTCAAAGTGCCTTTTGGTCTATTGTTTGGTTTTACTATTGGAGCATTAGTGTTAGTACCTCTAGGAGATATTCTAGGCATCGTCAGCGTCAGTCTATTAACAAGTCTCAAAAGCGTTAGCCTGGGCTTAGAAGTTCTCGTAGTGGCAACAATCATCGATCAGGCGATCGATCGGACAATTGCCCCCTATATATTTGCTAATTTAGTCGGACTCAACCCCGCCTGGATCGTCATTTCTCTGTTACTAGGAGCAAAGCTAGGTGGAGTTTTGGGTTTGATTGTTGCAGTACCCCTAGCTGGATCGATTAAGAGAATTATTGATTTTAAGGTCGAGCCACAGGTTTCAGAATAATTAGAAGTCTGACTGTTTCTTTGAATATAGGCGATCGCTATTGCATTAACTACTAATCATTCTCCTAGACTAAAGAGAATAAAGAATATACCCAATCCTATGTAAACCATCGCTGTAGATAGGGCATCAGGGGTAATTTTACGAGTTAGTAAATTTCTTGTTCCCATAGCCATGCCATATAAAAAAGCACTTAGACAGCCTGTAAATCTATAGCTCCATAAATCTATATTGCCACTCTCATCGGTAATTAGTCTCAAATAACCCGCTAGGATACTGATAAGAGCCACAAGAGCAAAAAAGATTATCATGCCGATCTATTGGATATATTTGTACCCAATTATATTTTCTAGATTTTCTTTTCGCCTGCCAGAATTTGCCGAACTCAATCTAACTGCTAAAAAAAAGAGTAAGCCTATTTAGGCTTACTCTAAAGAAAACTATGAATAATTAACTGCTAGCTTTTGACAGTTTCTTTTTCGGCTGCTAAGAATTTCTCTAACTCAGTCAAGGCATCCGCATCAACCTTAGTCTGCATAGGACAGAATTTTGGTCCACACATGGAACAGAACTCAGCAGTCTTATAGATATCTGCGGGGAGCGTTTCGTCGTGATATTCTTTCGCTCTTTCTGGATCTAAAGACAGTTCAAACTGCTTCTCCCAGTCAAAGTTATAGCGCGCTCTTGATAGTTCATCGTCTCTATCTCTCGCACCTGGACGATGACGAGCAATATCCGCAGCATGAGCAGCAATTTTATAGGCGATCAAACCATTTCTCACGTCTTCAGCGTTAGGTAAACCTAAATGCTCTTTGGGAGTTACGTAACAAAGCATCGCCGTACCGTACCAACCAGCCATTGCTGCACCGATCGCACTAGTGATATGGTCATAACCAGGAGCAATATCAGTTACTAATGGCCCTAAAACGTAGAAAGGCGCTTCGCTACACTCTTCCATTTGCTTTTTGACGTTGAACTCAATCTGATCCATTGGTACGTGTCCAGGACCTTCTACCATTACCTGAACATCATGTTCCCAAGCTCTACGAGTCAGTTGACCCAACGTTTTTAGTTCGGCTAACTGAGCTGCATCACTGGCATCATGGGCGCAACCAGGACGGAGTGAATCGCCTAAGCTAAAGGAAACGTCATACTTTTTGAAGATCTCAATGATGTCATCAAAGTGAGTATAAAGGGGATTTTGCTTATGATGGTGCAGCATCCAGCGAGCAATGATTCCGCCACCGCGAGAAACAATACCTGTTAGACGATCTTTAACTAGAGGCAGGTGTTCGATTAAGATACCTGCGTGGATGGTCATATAGTCCACACCCTGTTGAGCGTGTTTTTCGATGATTCTTAAAAAATCATCAGCGCAGAGCTTTTCAATATCTCCGTGAACACTTTCTAATGCTTGGTAAATTGGCACTGTACCAATGGGAATAGGCGAAGCATTAATTACGGCAGTACGGATCTCATCTAAGTTACCGCCACCCGTGGACAAATCCATCAGGGTATCTGCACCATATTTAACTGCAAGCTTGAGCTTATCGACTTCCTCGTTAATATCTGAAGAGTTAGGGGAAGCACCGATATTTGCATTCACTTTACAGCTAGAGGCAATACCAATACACATTGGCTCTAGGTTGGGATGATTGATGTTGGCAGGAATAATCATTCTGCCTCTTGCCACTTCGTCTCGAATCAAATCTGCTGGCAAGCGCTCCCTCGTAGCAATGTAATGCATCTCTTCAGTGATAATTCCCTGGCGTGCATAATGCATCTGAGATACATTGCCCTGTCCTCTACGCTTGGCAATCCATTCGCTTCTCATATTTTTTTCCCTTTAATAAACAGCTTCCCTCCGCTGGTGCTAACCAGTCTCAGGTTCTTAGGGTATATCTCAGCCAATCTTTCGGCACCCCTAGCTATATGGGAATCCTAGCATTATTTACTATGTGTATTTACGGAAGAGCGCCGAAGTAATCATTTCTTCATCCAAAGCATTATTTCTTAAATTGTTCGACCAAACCATTACAATTGAGCATTGCCGATCTAGGGTTGTCTTGTTTTTTATGGCTGAATCTGTGATTTTCAAGCTATTTATATCTAGCTTGCTGTGTGTTGTTGTGCTGTTACCTCTTTACTATCTCTTAGGCTACAGCGTGTTAAGTGCGATCGATCGCTTATGGTATTGGCAATTTAATCGAAATCAAAATTTCAAATTTGAAGATGTATTAGTTACCTCGATCGCTACCTTATCTCTAATTATTGTTGGCTGTAAATTAGTCGGCGTTTTTCCCCAGATTCAGCTTATCTTTCGGTTATCTATAGTCACCGCGATCGCTTGTTTATGCTTGAGCTTTGCTTTTGTTCGACTTTTAAGAATCAAACCAGGAGTCAAACACTTACTCTCCCTACCTAACTGGAAATATGTTTTGTTTGGAATATTGGTGTATGCGATTTATTTAGTTCGCACTACCATTAAGGCTCAATCTTTAGCAAATGCCCAATATATTCCTACTCGTTTTAATACCGATCTTCTGCTCTACATCAGACGTAGCATTGTATTTTTGGGAAATTCCGATCGCATACAGTCACAAAACGATCGGGCTATCATCGATATTCTCTATAATTCTCCTAAACTCTTAAGTACCTTAATCTATTCAACCTTTACCTATGTCAGCGGTGATATTGGGGTTGCAGCCACAATCGTTATGTCTTTGGTTTTGATGGCAATTACTTTAAAATATCTGGTTTTAATTAAGAAACAAGGTGATTACTCTCTAACTACCATTGCTCTAATAGCTCTAGTCGTATTTCAACCTATTTGGTGCTGGTTACACGATCAATTTTATTGGTCTAACCTTCTCTGTATCTATCTACTAATTTACGTCCTAGAAGATCTAATCCTTTTTCGACCGATCGAAAGTAAGTATTTACTAAAATATGCGATCGCTTTAACTGCTTTAGCTGGTTTTTACCCTTCTCAGCTACCTTTCTTTCTGGTTGCAGCTATGACAGGAATTGTATTTCTTCCTGCTGTTGAACACAAACGTCGTGATAAATATCTATTATCTCTTGTTCTAATTACTATTGCGATCGCCTGTTTATTCTTTACACAATATTTTGCCACTGGTGAAGTATTCCAGCATTTTAATCTTACCGATGACCAGCATGGACAGAAATTAAACTATATTCCTTTTTGGTCACTGCTTGATTTTGTTCCGCGCACGGGAGGAACACCCAAAGATATTGGGGCAATACTTTTAATCTCAGCTTCGTTATTTGAACTTATTTCAGGATGTCCTCAAGCATCAGACCTAAATTCGATCGATCTGAATAAGAATACTCTGCTAGTTGATACTTCTTGTCCTCAAATTGCAGTCAACCCCGAATTAGAATCTAAAATTATTCATACGGATATTAACGGCGATGACGCTAACAAGATTTAGCATCTAAAGTTTTATTCTCTGTGATAACTATTTTGTCTCGATCGAACAAATCAAGAACTTTCTTTGTTTCTTCCACAACCGCAGAGTAGATACTGTCTATTAATCTTGATTATTCGGATATTGTAAGTTTCGATCGAGTACCATATGTCAAGGTAGAAACTTTTCTCTTCAAGCCATACCTAACACCTATATATATCAATAAATCTGAAATCATTATAGTAAAGTTTATAGCACTGCTCTATATATCAATGAGCATTAGGTGGTCTATATACAATCTGCTGAAGAATTCGCCCGATCGAACGTTTGTAATACTTGCTAGCATCAATATCTTTTCTGCTTTATACAAAGACAATGTTGTATAGCTTTGAAAAATTATTGCTAGATAATTCTCTAAATTCAATCTCTCTTCTAATTCTTTACTAGGATAAATTTATGCTTCAGATTCTCAAGGCTTAACTTCTCAAGCTATCATCTCAACAGCGAATTAAAAATTACTCCTTACACATAACTACTATTCGTATTTGCTATAAAAACTTCAATTAATATCTACTCGATCGGATTCTATATTGAGAGTTGCTATTCAATTCTTAGAAACCAAGACGCTCGAAAAGCGATCTCAATTTTACTCCCACATCTGCAAATAGATTTTGTATTATGTTTTTGATGCCATTCTTTTTTCGCAATCGCCAAAATCTTATTTTTTTACGAACACTCACCCCAAACCTCAGATCGCAATTTTTGAAATATCTTCTTAGACGTGTTCTAATACCTATAGGCAACGACTAAAAGCGAACATACAAAAGTAACTTCTCCAACTTCTTTATTGTAGTGCCGGCGGAACAAAAATATTTATCTTGTCACTTTTTTGTTTCTTGTAAAACTTCTATAGTTTTTATCTTTGACTCTAGTTCTTCAGGATATAAGCGACCCTGTTCTAAAATAAATTTCCTGGCTACCTGTAGGTTTTGTTGGGTATATTCAAGATCTTTTTTAAGTCTAATATTCTCTTGGGTTAGCTGAATATTTTCTACCTTTAGTTCTTTGATGCTATTTTTGCCTGTTTTTACTCGCTCTATAATAGCCTTTAATTCTTTATTTTCTAGTCTTAGCTGTTCTTGTTTCTGTGCCTGTGTTTCTCCTTTTTTATCTTTATTTACTTTGTTGCGATCGCTTACTACTAAACTATATTTTTGCTGTTCTCTAAGCCGTTGAATTTTATAAGCTAATTTTGGATATTTATATATATAGCTAACAGAAACTCCTGCTTCTCTTGCCACAGATCTAATAGTAATTTTCTGTCGGCTTTTGGCTAATACAGCGATCGCCTTCTCTGTTTTCTCTAGAGCCTCCTGCTTCTTTTTCTGACTTGCTTTACTCAGTCCTGATAGTTTTTTCTGTACCATCTCAATTCCAATTAAATTATACCAATCGACGCTATAGACGTTGTGGATGTTTTATGACTATAGCCGATAATTACTGTTATCGGAACTTCATTTTTTATTTGCTTTCGCTTATTACAAAGCATATCCCATAGTCAATACAGCGTTTATTTTTGAATCAGTGTGATTATATCCTGCTTTACTATGTTTTTAAAATTGACCATGTAATTCATTTGAGAGAGCGCGATCGCTAAGAGATTTTTAGTCGCTCTCTGACTATAAACAGAAGCAAGTTTACGACCCTAAACTGCAATTGGTAATATCGATCTCATTCTAGGATAAGCGGCTGTTTTGCTAAGGCACAGGAATAACAAAAACGTAGGTTTGATTCTGTTTTGAAACTAAAATTTTAGAATTTGAGTTAAATTGACTAAAGCGTTCGTAGTTTAATACTTGTTTTAATCAGAGCTGTTTATTTGCAAAAATAAAAATTGCTAAATTAGGCATTTACAAGCACGTCTACTAATCAAAGTATAGTTTCTTAGCCGAGGCTGAAAATTCTCAAACATAAACTATCGTTCTGAACCAAAAAAATGACTGATTATGTTTTTAATATTTAGTTTGGCGATTTTTTCAGGATACGCAAAAAACAGTTGCAACTGCATAATGTCTCATAAGTTTATATATGACACATAAAATAAAGGTGTTATTTGAGGTAACGATCTAAGACAAAAAGTCTTTCTCTTGAAGATGAAAACTGGACTTCTTGCTTCTATTCGCGTTTTTTTACAGCAAATGTGTCATAAGTCAATTATTGAAACAAACATTGAAGGTAAGCAATGTCGAGGCAAATAATTGCTGTAAGTTTAAACTCCCCAGCATGGCTCAAAAAATCCTAGTCAAAACAGTATTAGATCGATTTGTAATATTCATTTCATGATGTGGTTGTAATCCAAATTTGGCGTTAATTTTTACTTCGCCACCATATTTAGAAGGCAATTATAGAGGTTTGATAAGCGATGAGGATAGAACCTAACCTGGCTAGCTGAAATTCCAGTTCCTATTTTGAGATTAGATTAAAGATAGTCTCGGCTTACGTATGGCATTAATTTATTTTTAATCCATGCAGATCGATAAAAAAACTTGTATTTCTACACTGTAAAAACAATACTCAGCTTTAATTGAGCGCTAAGGTATAAACCAATGACTGTAGGAGGTTCAAAGATCTCAAATGCGCTACTAGAGAAACTAATGCTCGCAATGCTTTTTCCTCATATATTCGTTAAATGCGTTCGACCTAAAGCTAAAATTCGCGATCGGACTGTTTTGACACACATAGCTAGTAGATGTTTAGAGTAAAAGGCAGAGGCAAAGTGCTATTCCAAATACTCCAGTTCAAAGATTAGATTTTTGACACAAGAGAGTAAAGTCCAAGAAATTTCATAATTTGAAATAACTATTAAAGCAATTACAAACTTATGCCTAATGACTATCAAATAGGAGGAAGTCTTCACGTCGATGCCTCAACTTACGCAACCAGACAGGCTGATTCGGAGCTATATGAAGCGCGGCTAAGAAAAGAATTTTGCTATGCTTCTGTAGTCAAAGAGCAGAGAATAATGAGCTTAATCGTCTAACCTTCGCCCTGTTTGGAATGGCGACACCAAGCGACCTAATTAGCGATCGCATTAGAACCCCGTTTGATATTGACACTGCGATCGAATTAACGGGCTTTACTTTAGAAAAAGCTACGCTTTTGGTAGCAGACTTAAAATCTAACTTTAGCGATTCTCAAGCTGTCTTGCACGAGATATTAAACTGGACTGGCGGACAACCTTCTGTGGGTCAGAATATAACACCGTTAAACTCTGGAATTTAAAAGGCGAGTTAATTCGCACCGAAGAGTTTAGAATTTATCTTGGTAAAAAGATGGCTCAAGCATTGCCAGTGCTGGTTGGGATAACGTAATCAAACTCTGGCAGGTAAATAGATCATTTGTCAAAACCCTGTATGGTCATACAAGCGCCGTAATCAATGCCGTTTTTCAACCTCAGAGTAAATATACTGCTTCGGCTTCTGTTGATGGCACGATTAAAATCTGGAATACTAAGGGAAATTTAGTCACAAATTTTCAGTAGCACAGAAATGAGGCTTATGACGCTGCTTTTAGCAATGATGTAAAGATAGTCGCTTCTACCAGTTTCGACCGTACAATTAAGCTCTGGCGTATCGATGGAACAATATTGGACTCGCTTAACAGTACCCATACCTTTGTCGATATTTGTTTTGCACCCGATACTCTATCCAAAAATGGCAACAGAATCCTAATCTCAGGGGGATTTAATACGAAAGTTAGCTTCTGGGAGTTAATAGAATCAAACAACGGTGTAAAAGCGATCGCCTCGAACGCAATTTCTGCACATAGGGCAAGAATCACCGATATAGATATCAGCTTAGATAACCAGCTAATTGTCTCTGTCAGCCACGATCGCTATCTTAGGTTATAGAAACCAGATGGAGAGTCGATCCGCTCTATATTTGCCGATAAAACGGGGGGGAGAACAGTTTCTATTAGTCCCGATAATCAAGCGATCGCGACAGGGGGAAAGAACACAACATCAAACTATGGAATCTTCAGGGTGAATTGATTCGTACCTTGGAGGGACATACGGCGACCGTTTTAGACGTAGAATTTGGCCCTGATGGCAGCAAGATTGCCTCTGCTAGCGCTTACAATACCCAGAAAATCTGGGATAGAGAAAATTTACTGGCTACTCTTCAGGGACATAGAGGTCGTGTTTGGGACGTGGAGTTTAGTCCCGATAGCAAGAAAGTAATTACAGCCTCTGATGACGAGCAGATCGAGCTATGGGATTTAACCAAGATTCTAAAATTAGACACTCTAGACTATACCTGCAGATGGATTGGAGATTACCTGGAAAACAACTCCGAAGAGAAATCTAATCTCTATGATTAACCTGATAACTGCTTTGCTTTGCGAACGAAAGAATAAAAAGAGATCTACGATCGCTGCCTAATGTATCATTATTTTATTTTTGACACACGGAGTAACAGTTTTAATTTCTACCTGACTAAAATCTTACTCTTGGGCGATCGCGAAGCTAGTCGAAGACATCGCATCACTGACGATACTCAATAAGGCTGCGATTTCCTAACTAACCAGTCTCATACAAACTCTTTATCGATTATCGATTTATGTGTCATTAGTTTATTTTTGATACATATTTAACTGAAATGAAAAGCAAAAAACAATTTATGTTTCTACAGTGTAAAAATGATACTCAGCCCTAATATAATAATGGCTACAATTGCTGTCTGATATATAACAGAGCGTATTCTAAAAAATGAGTATGGAAATAGACCCAAGCGTTTAATGTTTGGTGCGATCGCATTAACATTACCTTTTACCCGCTTGTGTCATAAATAAATTTTTAAAACATGACTTGTGAATAAATGTTTACAGCTAAGTGAAAATCGACCATCGCAGCAGCTTGAATTACTTGAATTAAAAGAAATCGAAGAATATTTAGCAAGTCATACTACAACGATAGTATGTTTTGATTATATGAATATTCGCTCTTTATTTTTAAGCTTGGCATTTTTAGCCGTACCAATTGCGTCAGCACAGGCTTGTCTTGGTCCGCAACTTGAATTTAGTATCCTCTTAGACAAAGCTCCTAAAAACTCTTATGGCGCTAGCTTTGACGGTCGAGTAAAAACAACCAGAGTAACGGATGTGGGAAATACAACTATCGTTAGGGCGATTGTGAAAGAAAGCTCAACACATCCGCTTTTTAAGGGACGAAAAATGATGTTTTTCTACGAAAATACTCTTTCTTGTGGAACCTTTGTTCCTACTGATGAGATTGGGTTTTTAATGGGTAGAACCTTAAAATTAGAACCAGACATTTTGGTCGTAGATCCTTACCAAATACGTGGCGTTGGAGAAGAAGAACTTCTGACTCGCGAACAAATGCAGGAAACGCTTAGAACATCCTCTAGGGGTTGGGGAATAAGAGAAGTTTATACAGGCGAAGGAGTTATTCCTTTATGGAAATTTTACTTTGAGAATTTAGATATAGAGTCAGACACATAGCAAATTGCAAACAAAGCGATCGCATTACTGCCAGTATTAGCCAGACTCAAATATCTTATAAGGTTTCAGATATATTTGTGTCATTAATTTATTTTTGAAACATAATAGACAAGACTACTAATGAAAATATTTTATTCTTTCCTATCTATTCGCGATCGCATTTTGACGAGAAAGCAAGCAATTAGAACTTTTTTTCTAAGTCTTGCATCCTTATTTTAGTTAATTAAGCCTGCACAAGCTTGTGCAATAGGATATGCAGAGTCTATTCTGCTTGATGAAGTTGTTGAAACCATAAATCGAATTCCCGAACAATTAAATGACGCTACGTTTATGGGGAATATAGAAATAACCAGAGTAACTGCCTTCAGACGAGATTTTAGTGGAAAGATAATAGTTAGGGCAATTGTAGAAGAAAGCAAGACGCACCCTGACTTTATAGGAAAAAAGATGATGTTTTTCTACGATTCCCAAAATTTTTGCCATTACCTTGTTTCGCGTACTGGAGATCGAGGTTTTGCTATGGGTAGAGCTTTGAATTTGGGTTCGGAAATTCTATACGTAGTGCCTTATATACTTTCTTTTGATGAACTAGAAATATTGAAAGAAAACGAATCTATTCCTCTGTCAGAACTAGATCCATACTGGCAATAGCGACGAATGTTGCAGTGACAATGCGAGATTCATTAACATCCATTTATTTTCTATTTGTCTTCATCCTGCTTAAACATCTCGTAATAAGGAAGATTGTTCTTAATTGCGTAATCAGTCTTCGAAGAATAAAACTCGCCGTTGCGATCGTGAAATGCCCAGTTAGTTGGAAACTGTAGGATCGCCCCCATAGTTAGAGGAACGCCCGACTCCCTAAGGACTTTGATCCGACGGTGGAGAGTGCTGCGAGACAAACCTGTTTCTTCCATTAGATCTTTGTAACTATATTTTTTGCCTTCAATTAACATGCCTGCTTTTTTATCTCGAATGTGTCACAAGTTTGATTTTGACACATAAAACCTCAGTTAGCTTTTAAATGGCTTATTTGCGACTGAATGATTGAAACGAAAGTACTTTACCGAAATAGAATCGATCGCGGGTTATATCCTCAACAGACAGGCGGATCTAAAACATTCTGAGAGCCAAGCAATCTTATAAAAGAAAAGTTTATTGCGCGATCGCCAATCATTATTATTCAAAAGGTGTCATTAGTTTATTTTTGACACACAAGAAGGCTAGAATCGGGGAGTATTTTACTGTTTCTATTTCCTTTTCTCATGGCATTACCCCGAATAAAAGTAGCTAAAGACAAAGCAGAATTGGTTCAAAAGTTACTGGATCGAAAAGGCTCAACAGGTATGTTTTCTACCTATGCTGACGTAGTTGCTTTTGCTGCTAGCTTGGGAATGAAGCACGATAGGCGATCGCCTTTTTCGATAGTATCGCAAAGCGAACCCGCACCAATTAGCCTAGAAATATTTATCTCTCGCGGTTATGAACGATTGATTGGACTTATTGCTGTTGTATCTACAGGAGATATCAAAATATTGTCTACGGGTGACGAAACGGTAGAAGCAGCAAGAGTACAAATTTTTGAAGAATACGCCAACGGTGGCTTGGAATATCTACAGCAAGAATTACGTGGCGCAGTAGATTACACCGATAGATTGGTTTTGATTTTGAATGCTGAGAGGTTTGGGAAGGAGACAAGTGACGAAGAATTTGACTTGAGCAGATTCCTATAATGTGTCAAAAGTTTATTAAATACACATTTTTTAGTAGCCAAATATACAAAAAATAGGCGATCGCGTTTTATATTTTCCAGAATTATTGGCTCTAAATCTCTCTGTTTGAAAGGGAATAATACGACCGTTTTTCTAGAGAGTGAGCAATAGCGATCGACAATATATTTCTAATTGCTTCAATTTCATCGGTTCGTGAAAATAATGAGCATTTGATATTTGCGATCGTCGAAATATTACCCCTGAGATATAGAGATGGTTCATTGCTGATGCTGTTGGAGTGTTGAAAAAGAATACTATCCTTCGGTTGAATCTCGATTAGTTTTATAGTTCTCTATTCTCTCAACTATATAATTACCCGTACCAACTAAGACATCGTGATGAGTTTCCCCTAGCAGCCACTTAAATTTCTTAGAAGCAATATAATATTCAAAAGCATACATTTCCCCAATTACAGCGACAACGGTTTTTAGCTTCCCTTCGTATACCCAATGCAAACCATTCTGTTTTTGATAAAAAGAATCTTCTGGAATAAACCACACTATTTCTTCTGGAGGAATAAGCTGCTCTAATATTCCTGGTGGATAAGCGAGATGGAAAGAAGCCTTAGGCTGATTGAAGTCATTCCACCACCAGCCACAATTCAAACCTTTATTACCCAGATCTGTGAATTCATTTAGGATTGAAACGAGAATATCTTCGTATTGATAGAGACTCACTAGCCAAAAATTGGATTCGGGAATTTGTAAAGTTTTAACGGCTTCTGCAACATGTCCTCGAAAATCATTAGATTTATTCACGATCTTTTACTAAATAAGACGGGTTTTAGCGAAATATAGCTGATTTAGCTAAGGTAAAAGCAAGCCCGAACGCTATCTTATTTTCTATCTTATGAGTAACAGCCTATATCAAGATATTCGCGAGTTTTATGACGCTTCGAGTGGACTCTGGGAGTCTATCTGGGGCGAGCATATGCATCATGGTTATTATGGCAAAAATGGTAACTACAAGCTCGATCGCCGTCAGGCACAAATAGATCTAATTGAAGAGTTATTGCTTTGGAGTGGCTGTAGTGTAGATAATCCACCTGAGAATATTATTGATGTTGGTTGTGGAATCGGTGGCAGCACTCTACACTTAGCCCAAAAGTTTGGCAGCAACGCCACTGGGATTACTCTTTCTCCCGTACAGGCATCGAGAGCCAAAGAAAGAGCGAGAGAAGCGGGTTTGGATAGTCGGGTGAATTTTGAGGTGGCTAATGCTTTGGATATGCCTTTTGCAGATAATAGTTTCGATCTTGTGTGGTCGCTGGAAAGTGGCGAACACATGCCCGACAAGGCTAAATTTTTAGCGGAGTGTTATCGTGTCCTCAAACCAGGAGGCAAGATGATTTTTGCAACTTGGTGTCATCGAGAAACTGATTCTGTGGCGGGAGATTTAACTCCCAGTGAAGTGGCGCATCTAAAAGAAATTTATCGCGTATACTGTTTGCCCTACGTAATCTCATTATCAGAGTATCGAGAGATTGCTACGGAGTGCGGTTTTCAAAACATGATATCTGATGACTGGTCGATCGCCGTCGAGCCATTTTGGGACGTAGTAATTGATTCGGCGATCGCTCCCCAGGCTATTGTCGGCTTGTTTAAAGCGGGATGGAAAACTATTGAGGGTGCGTTATCCTTGAGCCTGATGAGCCGAGGTTATGCCAGAGGCTTAGTCCGCTTTGGTTTGATTTGTGCCAGTAAATAAAGAGACGGAATAAATACGCCAGCAGTAAGTTTATGAAGATCGATCGTGTTCATTTCTATACCAGAAATGCAGCAAGAACTAGAGATTGGTTTATTCGCCATGTCGGCTTTAGAGCGATCGGCAATTATCAGAATCAGAATACTCATACGGAGCTAATTGCCCTCAATTCTGCACATTTTCTAATATCTTCGCCTTTGAGCTTAAATAGTCCTGTGGCTGAATATTTAGCGAATCATCCCGAAGGAATTGCCGATATTGGTTTTCGGGTAAAAAACATAGAGTTAATTCTCGATCGCTGTCATCGGTTGGGACAAAATGTTTTGCAGGATGTTCGGGTAAGGAAATCAGATCGGGGAAGCTATAAGTTTGCTCAAATTACTGGCTGGCAAGATTTACGGCATACTCTGATCCAAGCAGAGGACGATTTAGATTGCTGTTTACCAATCTCAATTCAGCAAAATCGAATTGAAACCATTAAAAGTTCTAATATTACCGATATCGACCACGTTGTTCTAAATGTCAGTCGAGGTGAATTAAATACTGCGGTCAAGCTATATCAAGATCTATTTGATTTTAGAGTTCAGCAAAATTTCCAGATTGCGACTAGCAGATCGGGATTGACCAGTCAGGCTTTGATCGATGATGTGGGGGAGGTGCAGTTTAATATCAATCAACCGACGACAGCTAATTCTCAGATACAGGAATTTATCGATTTAAACGGTGGATCGGGGATTCAGCATTTAGCCTTGCGATCGCAAAATCTAATTGCCGATGTTGCTCGAATGCAGCAAAGCAATTTGAGGTTTCTCGGTGTACCCTCTTCCTACTACGATCGGCTTGAAGCTTTAGCCTCTTTAAATAACGCGGAAAGAAAAGCCGTAATTAAGCAGCAGATTTTAGTAGACTGTAATCGCAATTCGCCACAGTCTTTACTAATGCAGATATTTACTCAGCCAATCTTAGAACAGCCGACCTTTTTCTTAGAATTCATCGAGCGCCGTCAGTCAGCGCAGGGTTTTGGTCAGGGTAATTTCAAAGCTTTATTTGAAGCAGTAGAGCGACAAAGTTTGGAGCGCTCTCATACGACTGTACTGTGAAAAGATAATGCAGTCTGAATTTAAGATTAGACATAAAAATTGCGATCGCCAGTAAAAAGCGATCGCTTTAATCTATATCTTGATGCGAAGAATAATTAGGGAGCTAATTCATCAGCATTTTTAAAGGCGCTTACTGCTTTTTCCAAAAGATTGTTGTCGGGATTTGAGCGATCGATAGCTGGCTGCTTTACAGCAGGGATTTGTGCTGGGTCTAATAGACCATCTTTTTTGCTGCCACTGACAAAGTTATCGTTAGTACTCGCAGATTTAGCTTTGGCATCAACATTGTCAGAGTCCGAATAGACTGCTTCTTCTACTTTATCAACAAGATTGGCAGTAATGTTATTATCCATACTGGCAGCCAAAGCGCTGGTGGACGAGGCTAAAAAGACGAAGGCTGCTAGGAAAAAAGCGGTAGCTAATTTTTTGATTTCTAATTTTTTGCGAGTATTCATAAAATCGAGATTGTTGGTAATTAATTTTTGTAGTGAGATGCTTTAAGTAAGTACGATCTTTGCCAACGCACAAAGTTAAATTTCTCAGTAATTACAACTTATCTGGATTACAAATAAATAGCTTCCAACTAAAGTTGCATATAAATCGTCAACAATCTTCCCCATTTTCCATTTGCTCATACTTTCTATCTATATCTTCCTGTTTAAAATCAAGGCTCGACAATTAGCGATCGCGCGAGATTGTTACCTATACAGATTTTCTAACACTAATATATCTATCCGTACGAATTTCTTGGACTAGGGAATTTACTTCAAGATCGTTTTCTCCCAAAGTACTTAATATCTGTCGTCCCATTTCTAATGCTGCCTCAAACTCTGGCTGTACTGCCTCGGTTACTCCTAGTTGAGTCAATAGATCGATTTCGCGATCGCTATGGGAACGAGCGACAATATCGAGACGGGGATTTCTTTCTCTGGCTGATTTGAGCAAAATGCGTGTACTAGAAGGATCTGGCAGAGCGATCGCTAAGGCCTTTGCCTTGGCTATCTGGGCTTTATTCATGACCAATTCCGAATCCGCATCACCAAAGATATAGGGAATATTGTCCTGGCGTAAACTTCTAACCGCAGCCTCGCTATTTTCAATTACTAAGACGTTATAGTTGCGATCGCGCAATACCTTAACCAGAACTCTGCCAACTCTACCGTAGCCTGCCACCACAATATGATTGCTCATAGTTTGAGCTATGGATATACCCCTGTCTTGCTGTCGCTGTTCCAAGAAATTAGCGATTTGTGGGATAGAAGCTACTTTCTGAGCTACTGCGGGAGAAAACTTCATGCCAATTGGTGTTAACACCAAAGTAATTGCCGTCGTGCCAATTAAGAGATCGTATTGCTCTTGACTAATAAAATTTAGCTGTTCTCCCAACACTGCCAAAACAAAGGAAAATTCACCAATTTGGTTGAGTCCCAGGCTACTAATTACCGCCGTTTTAAACGAGTAGCCAAACCGCCAAATAATCGGCAAAATAACAACTGCCTTACCGATCATTACCAGCGCTACCAAACCAATTATTACTCCCAAATTTTGCCAGAGAGTGACAGGATTAATTAACATGCCGATGGAGGCAAAAAACAGACTGGCGAAAGTATCCCGCAGGGGAATCATCTTAGCTAAAGCTTGATCGGCATAATCAATTTCGGCAATCATCAAACCCGCGACAAACGCACCCATCTCAATAGATAGACCCAGGCTGGCAGTGATCAAAGCGATACCCAGACATAGAGCAATTACCGTTAACAAAAATAACTCGCTGTTTTCGGTTTTAGCAACAATAGTCATCATACGGGGAATAATCCAATATCCCACTGCGATCGCACTGGCAAAAAACAGTACGGCTTTGATTACGGCTGCAACTAGCGCAGGAACTAAATTATCGGGCTGATTGAGTGCGGGTAATACCGCCAGCATTAAACCTAAAGCCAGATCTTGGGCAATTAGAATTGCCAGCATTACCTGACCGTGAATCGTATTTATTTCGCCCCTTTCGGTAAGAGTTTTAAGGACTACAGCAGTCGAAGAAAGAGACAGAACTGCTCCCATAAAGATACCCTTCATAGGGGACTCTACCCAACCTAAGATAGTGGTTAATAATGCTACCAAGGCAATGGTTAAGCCAATCTGCAGCAGGCTACCCTTAATCGCAATATCTTTGACTCGTTTTAATTCGGCTAAGGAAAACTCGACACCCAAGGCAAAGAGCAAGAAAGCAACCCCTATTTCCGCCAAAGATTTTATTTGTTCGATCTGACCGATCTGTTCTAACCCAAAAGGACCAATTACCAAACCTGCTACCAGATAGCCAAGCAATACAGGCTGCCGTAGGCGATTAGCAATAAAACCACCAAAGGCTGATGACCCTAGAACAAGAGCGATATCAAAAACGAAGGTATGATTTGCAGATGCCATGTGTGATTAACGATCGATCTTCGTACAGCTCAATTCTAGGCTGAAAATTATCCTCGCCTAAAATACCTAGTGCAATTATCACTTACGCTCACCAAAGTAGCTTCTAATTTATCAAACCTACCTACCTATCTCTTACCGATTGTTTTCTGGAAAGCCTCTCTCTGATTCAGGCGTTTGATATAGTCCAGAATTACAGGATAGGGACTCAGATCGATCGGCAGCATTAGGGGTACATAGGCAAGTATCGAACCTACGGCAACATCAGCAACGGTCAACTCTTCACCTAATAAGTGGGGACTCTGACTCAAGATTTTTGATAGTGCGGTTAGTAACTTGGGGACTTCCTTATCGCGGCTTGCCTCGACAAACAATCCTGTAGCTAGAGTCGAGTTGCCAAATAAGACCCACTGCGACCAGATACTTCTCTCTGCCAAAGAAGCTTTGGGGCGATCGTATTTTTCTGCCAGATAAAGCAAAATTGCCCCCGATTCCCACAGTTTTATCGACCCGTCTTCAATAGCGGGGACTTTGCCGATGGGATTGAGACTGAGAAACTCTGGCTGTTGATGCTCTCCTGCTGCCATGTCCAGCAAGATGAATTCATAGGGGACGGATAATTCCTCTAGATACCACTGAACAATCGAAGCTCTACTTCTAGCGCCGCCATATAGTTTCAACATATTTAGAATGGATATTGTATTGTGTTTTCAACTAACTATTGCCTCTTTATAGCTTATAGACAAATAGACACTACAGCGATCGCTTTACAGCTTAGCCCGATCGATATAAGCCCAAATGAGAAGCTATCTTTCTAGGATCATCGTCACTGGACCATCATTTTCAATTTCCACTGACATCATTGCGCCAAATTTGCCTGTAGCAATAGTTAAATTGCTTTGCTGTAGCTTACTAACAAACAGATCGTACAGGGGTTGAGCCGAATCGGGAGATGCCGAAGCACTAAAAGAGGGGCGACGACCCTGGCGACAGTCTCCATAAAGAGTAAACTGGCTAACCACTAATATTTCTCCCTGAATATCCACGATAGACTTACTCCAGGGTTTACCATCTCCGTCGGCAAATAGGCGTAGATCCAGGCATTTACGAGCCATCCAGTCCACTTCTGTATCTGTATCTGTCGCAGCTATACCCACCAACAGGTTTAATCCTGCACTTATCTCGCCGATAATGCGATCGCCAGCCATTACCGAGGATGATTTTACACGTTGAATAATTATTCGCATTGATAAAAAACTATCTTAAAAAGCGAGATTGGCAGGGAGAACGGGTAAAAATATCAGAATAATTTGCGATCGCTCCTACTTTAGCTAATCATGCAATTCGATTAAACGCCCGTTAAGAGGCTGAACGGGTCTGGCATTGTAGGAATATAAACTCTCAAAAGTCTTAATTTGCTCTGCCGATAGCTCAATCGGTTCTGACATCAAATTCCATTTAACCTGTTCGCTACAGGGAGGAGTAGTTAAAGAACCGCTATAGCTTAAAAATGTTTTATCTCCTGGCAGTAATTCGGCAGGATCGATATTTATAGCACTGCCTTGAGCCGATAGATCGCCTGTGGGTATAGCATCCCAAACGCTAGCAATTGTTTCATTTTCCGATCCAGAGTCCATCATTACGCCGACTACTGCAAGCTGTCCTGCTTCATTTTGATGGACGAGATGTAGTTCCATCGCCGAAGATTTATTCTCAATTGTGTGTTCGCTAGGAGTGTGGAAGTGAAACTGCGCTAATTGGTAAACTTCCCCATCAATATCGACTGTATTTCCTGGTTCAAAATCAACTTGTATAGTATGACCATTATTAACTACTTCTCCCGTACTTTCTTGATAGTTAAAATTGATTTCTGAAGATTGCTCGCTCTTTTCAACAACATTGATATTAATTGGGGACTGATCTCGTCCAAACTCACACGCTTCAAATTCAGACGAAAGTTCGCTCCATTGAGTAGGATTAGCAGCCCCTCCATATCCCCAACCTGGTTTATTTTCCTCTGTCAAAGATGGACGAGGATTAAAGATAATTGTGGAGGTCGCGCACAAAAAAACTGCACAGAAGAGTAGTGCATATTTCGACAAATTGCTATTTTTCATTTACTCTTACTTTTGAAAATTGTTGGCTATCTGTAAGATTGATAAGTGTTCAACCGAATTAGATACAAACATAACCAATCTACCAAACATTGCCAAGAAAACGTAATCAATTGATTTAAATGCTTCTGCTATTTTAAAGATTAATATCGCTCGATCGCACTACGTAAAAAAATGGAAAGCTTGGATTACATAAAAGATAAAGATGTTCGGATATACAAAATAAATGAATAATTTTAACGTTTACCTCACCAATTCTTAGCGATCGCTATTTGCTCTTTCGATCGACAATAAACTATTTGCAAGTAAATCTAATATTTATCTGCCTATGTTTTTTTTGCCCACTCTTATACATTAAAAATCAGCACAATAGCTTTGACTTTTTGGGTAAAACTATTGTGCTATCAATTTGGAGCGATCGCCGATTGAAAAATTTATTTTGACATTCAAGACAATCGCCATTTAAGAAATCTTAATTACTTGCCAAAACCTTTCCCGCGATCGTTTTTGGGCATACAGACACAGTTTTCAATTTGCTCTCTAAGCATTGGTTCGTCGAGGTTTTGACCGATCAGGACTAGCTGATTCTTTTTCTCTCCTCGCCACTCTTCATCTTCGAGGGTAAAGCGTTTGCCACTAAGGTGAAATATGTGACGCTGGGGGCTTTCGTCAAACCAGAGAATACCCTTGGCGCGAAAAATACTTTCTGATAGCTGATTGTCTAGAAAATATTGAAATTTACGGATATTAAGCGGGCGATCGAATTGAAATGAAATCGAGGTAAAACCATCGTTTTCTAAGTGGTGAGAATGGTCGTGATGTTCGTGGTCGTGTCCATGACGATCGTGACTATCGTGCTTGTGGGCTTCATGATCATGGTGGTCGTGATGGTCGTGGTCGTGCGACTCATGGTCGTGATGTTCGTGTTTATCCGACTCAACCTGCTCGTAATATTTATCCGATTCAAATAGACCTACGCTTAAAATTAAAGGCAGGGATACCTGAGACTTCTGCGTCCGTAAAATACGAGCATCTGATTTAAGATCTCTAACTCGAACTTCTAAAGCATCAACGTCTGCTTCGTCTACCAAGTCAGTCTTATTCAAGACAATCACGTCGCCATACTGGATCTGACTTAGTGCAGCTTCACTGTTAAACAAGTCCAGGCTGAAATTAGCACAATCTACCATGGTAATAATAGAGTCAAGACGAGTCATATCTCGTAATTCTGTTCCTAGAAAAGTTAGGGCGACAGGCAAAGGATCGGCGAGTCCTGTTGTTTCTACTACGAGATAGTCAATCTTATCTTCTCGCTCCATAATTTTGTAGACTGCATTCACCAAATCTTCGTTGATCGTGCAGCAAATACAGCCGTTGTTTAACTCCACCATGTTTTCATCGGTAGAGACAATCAGTTCATTATCAATGCCAATTTCGCCAAACTCGTTCACCAAAACTGCGGTTTTAATTCCGTCCTGATTAGTCAGAATATGGTTCAGGAGAGTAGTTTTGCCACTACCAAGAAAGCCAGTAATGATGGTTACGGGTAGACCTTTTTGTGAAACATCCATTTCTGAAGATGCTGGTGTTTGTTCGACAGTTGTCATAGCGATCGCTTTTGTTGATATTGTCAGACTAGATTAAAAATCTATTTAAATTTATTATTGCGTAACTAACCCAGACAGGGCTAATTGCTACCAGATAGCTTAACAAAGTAGGTAGTGGGTAGTGGGTAGTAGTATGAAATGTCTGTACGGGTAATGTCCTTATTTGAGTCTCCATCTACTTGTTAGCTTGCTTTTCAACTAGATTGCGTACTAAACTTGCTAATCTTTCGGCACTATCGGTGATGGCTAAGGCTTTCGCTTTGGCTGCCATCTCTGTTAGCAATTCTGGCGATCGCAACCACTGGGATACCTGTTCTTGTAAAGCTTCTATCTTTAAATCTGCCTGCTGATAAACTACACCTGCACCTGCTTCCTTATATTCTTTGGCGTTGTAGGTTTGATGATCTTCGGCTGCATAAGGATAGGGGATTAATACCGCAGGCGTACCCGTAAAAGCTAGCTCGGTAATTGTGCCAGCACCCGCTCGACTGATTGCGAGATTAGCCCTTTGTAATAATCCTGCCATGTTGTCGGCAAAGGGCATAGAAATATATTGAGGATGTTTTAAACTGTCTGCATCAGGATCGTTGTTGCCTGTCAGATGTACTATATATGCTCCCAATTTTAACCAAGCAGGGGCAGCTTCTCGAATTAGCTTGTTAACCGCTACTGCGCCTTGAGATCCACCGACGACTAAAATTACGACTGCATCATCGGGAAGATCGAGATCTAAGGATTGAGAAGTTAGAAATTGCGATCGCACTGGAGTACTGACATGAATTGTTTCTGATTGAGGCAAATATTGAGCCGTCCCCGCAAACCCCAAAGCCACGGCATCACACCAACGACTGAGAAACTTTGTCACCTTGCCAGGAATATAGTTAGACTCGTGAATAATAGCAGGTTTGTTTTGCATTCGAGCAGCCAAAATTGCGGGAGCAGCTATATATCCCCCCGTAGTGAACACGGCATCGATCTGATGTTCTTTAATCAATTTTTGAGTTTGCCAAATAGACGAAAGAAAGCCCGCCGAAATCTTTAATGTTTTCAAGCTTAACTTTTGCTGAAATCCTTCGACAGAAATAGTATTGAGAGGATAATCATCTGGAACGAGACTAGTTTCCATACGGTTTGCCGTTCCCAACCATTCAATTTGATAATCGGGCAACTGCTGTGCCAAAGCGATCGCTGGAAATAAATGTCCTCCTGTTCCACTAGCTGCGATCAATAAACGAGTTGGTGATGCCAATGCTAACTCCTGATTTTAACTAGCCTGAATGTATCTCATTTGAGCCAAAAACGTCTATCGATTGCCGATGCTGAGAACGACGATTTAGTAGAACCTACTGTTACTCCACTAATTGAAGAATCTACTGTAAAAGAAGCTGTAGCTGAAGATGCTGAGACTGAGTTATCAGATACTAGCTCAGGCTTTAATTTGGATGGGACTGAATTACAGGTTCAAGTACTTTCGCCTGATGCAGTCAATCTTTCTGAGGTTGCTCCAACCGTGGTATTAGATAGTAATGAAGTTGAATTTAGTTCTGATGGCATGGAAGTAGACATTGCTGGTGGAGTTGCAGGAGATTCGAGCAGATCTTTTGGAGTTGATAAAAATAGAGATATAACAAGCGATTCTATTGATTTCGGCGAGTATGCATTATCCGATCTCTCAAATAACTTGCCTGCGATCGAAAATGTTACTATCAATGAAGCAGCAACTAATCTAGGTTTAGATGCTTCAGACGTTAGCTTTACTGAAGATACAATTCAGATCGATCTAGAAGGTGTTGCTTTCTACCCTAGAGTAATTGCTCTAATAGATATAGATCTTACTAAAGTTTAGGCTCTAGATTTAACAGCTAGATAATCACTGTTAGATAAATGGCGATCGCAATATTTCTTTCTAAGTTGATATTGCGATCGCTTTCTAATTCTATACGGCAAAATAGCCGTTCGCCCTTGCGTCTTATTTATCACCAAGATGGAATAATTTATCAAAAATTTACTGTTCCAAGGTTTGAATAAATTCTCCTAATACCTTGACCTGACTATCTAAGTTATGCCGTTCTTGTACTAGCTGCAATGCCCGTTTGCCTCTTTTTCGTGTTTCCTCTGGACGATCTAAAAGATAGACAATTGCGTTTCTTAGTTCCGCAGCATTTCCTGGTTCGATCGTCATTACAGCCTGTTCATTCTGAAGATATTCTCTCAGTCCTGCGGTACGAGTACAAATAATTGGCTTTTGGCAGCACATCCCTTCTAACAGCACCGTTACCCCCGCAGCAGCAGTATTATCTTTGAGACAAACCACTACTAAATCGGCACTGCGGTATAGCTCGATTAATTCTAACCAAGAGTATTTTTGATTAGTCATATTTTCAGGCATTACCTGGGGTAAATACTTGGCAGTTCGAGATTGAAACTGAGAAAACCCCGCAATTTTTACATCCAAATCGAGATCGGCTGTTGCCTCTGCTAGTAGTTCGTAATCTCGGTATTCTAAACCCACGCTCATGATTAGCGATCGCGGTTTTGGAAACTTTCCTATACCAGGAGTAAAATATAAATCGTCAACAAAATGTCTTAAAAAGAGGATCTTTTCGCTAGGGATATCTAGATAGGTTTTTAAAAACTCCTTGTTTGTTAAATTACTAACCACAAAGAGATTTACCGAATTAGCGACCCTAAATAGTTTCAAAGTCACTCGCGTTCTCAGACCCGTAATTCGATGTAGCCAAACGACTATTTTTGGTCGATCTGGTTGGCGATCGCAAATGGTAGCCAGAGGAATGCCAATTTCCTCCCCTGGACAAAAAACCAGATCGTTAGAGCCTAACTGTTTGGCAATAGCGCGAGCAAATGCCCAGTTAGCGGGAGTCCCCGAAAAATTAGAGGCAATTCGATCTATCAGCTTAATTGGATAGTTCTGTTGCTTAATTAAAGAGGCATTAAGATATTGAGCCAAAAGAAGTAGATCGGATCTAGGTGCTTTTTCCTGGTTTGATTGTTGACTAATGCGATCGGCATTAATCTTCGTCAAGACGATATGGTACTTCAACTTTGCTACCTAACTCATGACTAAATACTAAGCGACCGCCGTTCCCAAGCTAATCCTCATATGACATATCTTATAAAACTTCCCTTTTCAAATAAGGTTGCAGTGCATCGGGAACTCTAATCGTGCCGTCTGCTTGCTGATAGTTCTCTAAAACTGCTGCCATTGTCCGACCAATCGCCAGCCCAGAACCGTTTAAAGTGTGAGCATACTGCGTTCCTTTTTGTCCTGCCTGCTTAAAGCGAATATTGGCACGACGCGCTTGAAAATCTCGGAAGTTGGAACAGCTAGAAATTTCTCGATACATTCCCGCAGCAGGAAGCCAAACCTCTAGGTCATAACATTTTGCTGCCCCAAAGCCGATATCTCCCGTACAGAGTTCTAAGACTCGATAGGGTAGCTTGAGCGCCTGTAAAATTGCCTCGGCATTGGCGACTAAAGCCTGATGCTCATCATCAGAAGTTTCTGGGGCAACTATTTTGACCAACTCCACCTTATTAAACTGATGTAGCCGAATCAAACCCCTGCTGTCTCGTCCCGCACTACCCGCTTCTCGGCGAAAACAGGGAGTATAGGCGCAGTGATAAATGGGTAATTCGGTATCTTCAATAATCTCGTCGCGATAGAGATTGGTTACGGGTACTTCTGCCGTAGGAGTCAACCACAGGTCGTCGTTGCTACATTGGAAGCTGTCTTCAGCAAATTTAGGAAGCTGGCTTGTTCCTTGAAGCGAGACGCTATTAACTAATACAGGAGGCATTACTTCGAGGTATCCTGCCTCTATTTGCGTGTCTAGCATAAAGCTAATTAAAGCTCTTTCTAAAGCTGCACCCGCACCAACTAAATTAACAAAACGACTCTGGGCAACTTTGACCGCCCGTTTAAAATCGAGAATGCCCAGCTTTTCGCCTATTTCCCAATGGGGTAAAACTTGGCGATCGCTGATATATTCATCACCCCAACGTCTAAGTTCGACGTTTTCCTCTTCTCCCTTACCCAAAGGCGTAGATTCATCGGGAAGATTGGGTAACTCTAAAAGTAAATCTGCAATTTTAGCTTTAAACTCTTTCTCCTGTGGTTCGAGTTCGCTTAGCTTTGTTTTGATCTCATTTCCCTCAGCCTTTAGCTGGGCAATCTCTGCCCCCTTTGGATCTGCACCCTTGCCAATCTTTTGCCCGATCGACTTGCCTATTTCATTTCCTCGCGCACTGAGTTGACTGCGGCTGGTTTCTAATTCCCGTGTTTGACGATCTAAGTCAATGACAGGTTGAAGATCGTAATTACCATTACGGCGATCGAGCAATTTTTGAACTTGTTCGGGATTGTTGCGGATCAGTTTGAGGTCTAACACCGTTTTTATCTGTGACTCATTGGCTTATCTCTGTTAGGATATCCTGTTTTTGAGCCTTAATTTGCTTTTGCTAGATACGAGAAGGATCTAAATCTACGCCGACCATTGACTACGAATTAAATCCATTGCTTCCATGATTTTTAAAGTTTCATCTAGAGGCATAATCTCACTCTCTAACCTGCCAGCCTGCAAACACTTGACTACTTCTTCAGCTTCGTAGTTATAGCCATTACCCTTTAGAGGCTGAATTGTCGTATCTTCAGATTTTAATAAGCCTGAAAGAGAAATATAGGTGCGTCTTACCAGCGAGTTCTGCTTGACTTTAGCCACTAGCTTTTGTTTTGTACTCAAAGGAGTGAGGGGAGATGGAAAAGAATTACTCGCAGCTTCGGCAAACTTGGTTACAGATATCTTTTCGGGCATGATGAATAGCTCATCGAGAACGATTCTACCTTTGCTTCCTGCGATCGCAGCTTGATTGAGACTTTCGGTACAGAGGGATTGAGACAGCATAGCTAATGCACCATCAGCATAATTCAACAGCATTGCCGATTGTTCGTCTACCCCCGTATCTAAAAGATTTGCCTGAGACTGAATAGTCAATGGTTCACCGAGGAGATAATAGGCTAGAGATAGTCCATAGATACCGCGATCGAGCAGTACCCCGCCACCCTTGTCCAAGGCATCAAAATGGCTGCTGCTGTTGCCGTTAACCACATAGCCAAAGTCGGCATTCAGCATTTTTACCTTACCTATTTCTCCCCGTGCGATCGCCGCTTTTACCTGCTGAATTAGGGGCATAAAACGCATCCACATAGCTTCCATACAAAATAGTTTCTGGCGGCGGGCAACCTCAATTACTTCACATGCTTCTGCTGCATTGACGGCAAAGGGCTTCTCACAAAGGACGGGCTTTCCTGCTTCCAAACAGAGGATACTAAGATCCTTGTGAGTATAGTTGGGAGTCCCAATATAAACAACATCAATATCTGGATCGTTAACTAATTCCTCGCAGCTATTGTAAAAACGGGGTAGATCGAATACTTTACTAAAGGCTTCGGCATTACTCGCTTTCCTTGAAGCCACTCCCAATAACTGCGCTTGAGAAACCGATCGCAAACCTTTGGCAAATTCTCCTGCAATAAATCCCGTGCCGATGATTCCCCAGCGAATAGGTTGTGACATTGTATTAAATTTATTTAAAACTAGTAATTGCTGAAACAAACGTTATTTGTAAAGACGTGATATATCAAAAAGACGCTACGTGTAACGCCTCTACTTTGCCCATGTCATTGGTTCGACGGGTTCAAAGGTAGATTTAACCTGATAGGTAGAGCTATTTTCCGTTGCGTAATGAATTGCTAGAACTAACTCATTGACGTGCAAAGAATACCTAGCAGAAAGGCGAGAAGAACGATTTTCCCGAATCGCATCGGCTACTTCGGCAATACCGCGAGCAAAATCCATCTGAAATGCACCACTATATTTAAACTTAGTCTTGCTACCCACCAGAGGATATTTTTGCTTGATTGGACTAATAATCATCTTTCTCCTGATGTTAAACATGCGCCGAATATGAACGGGAGCATTATAAAACCAGGAGTCGGGAGTACTGAGAATACCGCGATCGCCAAACATTCGCATCGAATGATCGTGTTCTCCAACTATGCTACAGGTCAACCTAACCACTACTCCCGAAGCAAACTTAATACAGGCAACGGAGAAGTCTGGGGCGTTGTAGTCCAAGGGAACATCGGTATTTTTGTCTTCGATGAGGGTCGAGCTAAAACTGGTAACGCTTTCGGCGCGACCAAAAAAAGCAGGAAACCAGGAAAGATAGTACCCTGCATGTTCTAAAGTACAGCCTACCTCAAACTCATCTTTATATGGCCAAGGAATACCTGACTGACTAACCCAGGATTTATAGGGCATTTTGTGAGTTAGACCATCATCCATTTCGCCATAGACAGCATAGACTTTACCGACAACCTCTTCTCGTAATGCCTTCCAAATTGTTTGAGCCGTCTCGCCCAAAAGACTACAGGGCGCTGATGATAGCTGTAATCCTTTTTCTTCGGCAATCTCAACTAATTTTTCTGCTTCCTCTAACTTCATTGCTAAAGGCTTTTCCGAGTAAACATGTTTTCCTGCTTGAAGAGAGGCCAAATTAATTTCAAAATGGCTATCGGGATTAGTAAGATTTACGACTATATCAACTTGAGTATCTTCTAATATTTCCTCAAAAGATTGATAGATATCAACTCCGTAGTTCTGAGCAAACTTCTCGCTTCTACTAGAATCTAAATCGTAAACTCCCGTTACTTTTAGATTCGGATATTTCTTTAAAGTAATTAAATAATAATCAGCTACAAAACCGCAGCCAATAATAGCAATACTAATTGTGTCAGACATTTGAGAACTAGTTTTCAGTTTCCAAATTCTACCCTATATTGGGTAGTTTTTTTGACTTTTAGTTAATATTTGGTAAAACTAGATTAACCTTCTATCTACAAGAATATAAGTCTATAACTTCAGTTGTTTTTTTCGTCTGTCTGATAAAGTACTTAACATTTAAATTCATCAATTTAAATGCGCGATCGCCTAGTTCCAGATATAAGTAATAAATAGAAAATGTCCGCAGTTATTATCGATCAAAATATACTTTTCCAATAGTTTCTTGCGAACATTTTTCAGAACAAAAATTAGACAAATTAGATTCGCGTTTCTAAATATTGTCCGATCGTAATTTCTTCTCCCGCGCGAGAAATAACTGTTTGTCTCGTACGGTACTTACTGCCCACCAGCTTTATTTCTTCCTCGAAAACGTTAGCGTTGTACTCAGTTCGCAGGCTCATGGTTTCCGAGTTAGCGAAGGAGCAAATAGCAATAATAGGTTTTGGTGTCGCAAATCCGCGATCGCGATAAAGAACATTACCTTTAATTCCAAATACGGTCGAGCCAGTTACAGGCTTACGATTCAGCGAGACAGCGCGGTCTTGGGCTTTGCCTGAGTGAAGCGACTGTCGAGGGCGATTTGTGTAGTTGCTTTCCCAAGTAACTTTTGTCCCGCACACCAATGAAGACAGATCTTCTAATTCGTGACTCTGAGCTAGCTCAATTAATTCAGGCGTACCCTGTTCTAAAAAGGAAATATTAAGGATGCTTTCTACTTCCTGAGGCTCAACATCCTTGCCAAGAGTGTAATATCTTCTTTGCGAGTTCCAGCTACCTGCCGACTTCTGAAAAAAGTCTACCGCTAAAGACTGTAGAGTAAGATTTGTAGTTTGAGCAGCTATCATTTTGGTACAACCTCTATAAGTAACACAACATAAAGAGTCATATGTCAAGAAACAGAACTCTATGCTTAATAGATCTTAATATATCACAGGATAATGTGGAGGGGTTTCTGTCTTTAGCTATATTCTGATTAGTTTAATGATTAAATATGGTGTCATAGTTTTTAGTATGGAAACTTATCAAAATCTGGCTGTCAAATTAGCTACATTTATAGCGATCGCTCTGATTAATTTTGTCTGGATATTGCCTGCAAATGCTGTCAATCGCGACTTTCAGTTAAGCAGCGAGAGGGGATATCGTCTCGAAACTAATTTTGATTACGACTTGGCTAATGACGGTGAAATTACCGAAAAGGGAAGAGGGAAAACCAAGGCGATCGATTCACTCCAGGTTCGCTTTTACGATCCTGACGGCGAGATGATAGCTAGCTATGACAATATTGTCGATGGGATAGCACGAGGCGAATATTTTGAATTCAATTACGATCCAAACACCCAGCAATTAATCGGGAATGTGGATTTAGGTGGAGAGTCGGCGGGAGAGATATATCTGAAAGGGAGTATGGAAGAAGGACTAACTTTGATTGAGGTTGAACCAACAGGGTCAGAAAGAGCAATGGATAGCGGAGAATGGAAAGTAGATTCTTTGAGTAAAAATTAACGCGATCGCACTTATTACTGTTTTCAGTTTGAGGATTTTATTCGCAGGTATAAATCCAAGTCTGTTCTGTTTATCTATCTCAGGATCTGGTCGTTGGGAATTTATAAGTTCGATTAATTCATATGCAGCTATATTTGGATTTTGTCTAATAGCTTCATTCGTATTTTCTGCTTTACTGCTAGGACAGTTTGCGATCGCAGTAAAAAAAACAAGACAATATAATACTTTAATTTAAGCTTTATTAATAACAACTTTGATCATAAAAATAGACTAGTGTTGCTATTATATTTAATTAATTTTGCGATCGTTTTGCTCCTCAATTTTTAGAGATCGGAAGATAAACAATTCTCAAGATAGTAAAAAGCGATCGCAATTCTATTAACTTATCGCACCATCTTTTCTAAGCGATCTGGATGGAATTGTGCTGCAATGATATCTATATCGATGTTGGGGAATATTCTGAGGAAAGTAAATGGCTCAAATTAAAAAGCTGGCTGAACTATATAAAAGTACCCTGCTAGATAGCGTTTTGCCCTTTTGGTCGAAGTATTCGATAGATCGCCAACATGGAGGCTATTTTACCTGTTTAGATCGAGAAGGAAACGTTTACGATACCGATAAGTTTATCTGGCTACAAAACCGTCAAGTATGGACATACTCAATGTTCTACAATCGTTTAGAACAAAAATCAGAATGGCTCGATCTGGCACGTCATGGTGCAGAATTTTTAGCCGAACATGGTCGAGATGCCGAGGGTAACTGGTACTTTGCTTTAAATCGTGCGGGACAGCCTTTGGTACAGCCATATAATATATTTTCTGATTGCTTTGCAGCGATGGCTTTTAGTCAATATGCCCTAGCTTCGGGAGAAGAGTCGGCAAAAGAAATTGCTTTACAGGCATATAACAATGTCTTGCGTCGTCAAGATAATCCCAAGGGTAAATATAGTAAAGCATACCCAGGGACGCGATCGCTAAAAAGTTTAGCCGTACCGATGATCTTGGCAAACCTTTCTTTAGAAATGGATTGGCTGCTAGAAGGTAGTGAGTTGGAAGCAATATTGGATCGCACCGTCACAGAAGTAATGCAGGATTTTTGTGATGCTGAGACAGGCTTGATGTACGAAAACGTGACTTCAGAAGGCAAACATTTAGACTGTTTTGACGGTAGATTGATTAATCCTGGTCATGGTATTGAGGCGATGTGGTTTGTGATGGATATTGCTCGCCGTCGCGGAGATATGGCTACGATTAATCGCGCGGTAGATGTGGTGATAAATACTTTAGAGTTTGCCTGGGATACAGAATATCAGGGCATTTATTATTTTATGGATGCAAAGGGATATCCTCTGCATCAGCTTGAGTGGGATCAAAAACTTTGGTGGGTTCATTTAGAAACTTTAGTCGCCTTATTAATGGGATACAACCTAACTGGCAGAAAAGAATGTCTAGAGTGGTTTGAAAAAGTCCATAACTACACCTGGAGTAAGTTTGTCGATTACGAACATGGAGAATGGTTTGGCTATTTAAACTGCCAGGGAGAAATCTTATTAAATCTCAAAGGAGGCAAATGGAAAGGTTGTTTTCATGTACCTCGCGCTTTGTATCTGTGCTGGCAACAGCTGCAAAAACTTGATTCAGAGTAATTTTAAAATTATTTTTCTAGAAACTAAATTAGTTACTGTTTTGATACATTTGCTACAGATTATTTACCCAATTAATGATCGTTTTCTCTTTTACAACACCTAAAATTTGTGAAATTAGTATAAAACTGTAATACATATTTAGAATTATAAAATTATGGTTAGAAACGGAACAAAGGCAGCAGGTGGGTTTTTGTCAGGGTTTGGCGAATTCATTATGCGTGGTAATGTAGTCGATTTAGCTGTAGCGGTAATTATTGGTGCTGCATTCAGTAAGATTATAGGTTCTTTAGTGGGAGACATTATCACTCCCTTAATTTTAAATCCAGCTATGAAAGCTGCTGGGGTCGATCGGCTAGAGGAATTGTCGGCTGGAGGAATTCAGTATGGTTTGTTCTTAGCAGCGGTACTTAACTTCTTGGTTATTGCTTTTTGTATCTACCTATTGGTACAGGCATTTGAAAAAGCGAAGAAGAAAATGGCTCGTCAAGAAGCTCTAGCGGAAGAAGCACCAGACGTAGCTGTTCTGGCACAAGAAAGATTAACTGGGGCAGTTGAAAGATTAACTGCCGTTATGGAAACAAAATAGGAATCTAATTTATAGTCTCTATCTCGAAAAAATATAAATAGTTTTTATTTTGGGTAAATTGGCGATTGCTGATTTACCCATTTTTTCGCTCGACATTAATTCGCGTCTCCCAACCTAATGCACCGCATCGAGCCAATTCTCAACTTCTTCCCAACCTAAACCCTTACGTACAACTTCTGGTTCTTTGCTAGCAAAGTCAAGGATTGTCGAAACTTTGAACCCAGGATCGACTTGAGTATCGATGATAATATCGACCTGATTTTCTAAGGCATCAAATAGATAGGCTTTCTCTACATCCATTGTCGGATATTCTCCGTCTTCATCGGGTATGTGTGCCGAGGTGGAAACTACAGGATTACCTAAAGTTTCGATGATTGAGTGGCAGAAAGTATTGTCGGGAACGCGAATACCTGAAGTTTTCCGTTTAGGATTCATTACCAGTTTGGGAACTTGTTTGGTAGCGGGTAACAAAAACGTATAGGGTCCTGGAATTAAATGCTTCATAATCCGATAGGCGCGATCGCTTACCGTAGCATATTCGGAAATATTTGAGAGGGAAGAACATAAAAAAGTCAGGGGTTTATTATTAGATACCTGCTTGATTCTTCTAACTTTTTCTACCCCAGATTTAATGTTGAGATCGCAACCGATCGCATAAACTGTATCGGTAGGATAGAGCATTACCGCACCTTTTTTAAGAGAGGCAACAATCTGATCGATAGTTCTCTGTTGGGGGTTGTAAGGATTTAATTCGTATAAAATTGCCATAGTGCTAGTTGATTGATTGAGAATAATATTTACTGCGGTGGCGATCGACAGCTAAGATCGTGACAAGATTGAGCAAAATGGTTTTATGGTCAAGATTGGTTACTTGGAATGTCCGACAGGAATCGCTGGGGATATGTGCTTGGGAGCATTGGTTGATTGTGGTCTACCCTGGCAATATTTGGTAGATAGTCTCAAAAGTCTGGGTATTGAACAAGAATATCAGTTAAGCACTGAGGCTGTAATCCGTAACGGACAATCAGCAACTAAAGTTCATGTCGTATTAAATCACAAGCACGAGCATCACCATCATCATGATAGTAAACATCATCACCACGATCGCACCAGACACCTGCCAGAAATACAAAAGATAATTACATCTTCTTCTTTGCCAAAACGAGTCAAGCGCTGGAGTTTAGAAGTGTTTCAGACATTGGCGATCGCCGAAAGCGCCGTTCATGGTATTCCCCCCGAACGGGTACATTTTCATGAAGTTGGTGCAACAGATGCGATCGTTGATATTGTTGGGACTTGTGTTGGTTTAGACTGGCTAAACTTAGATCGGTTATATTGCTCGCCAATGCCCACGGGTGGCGGAACAATTAAAGCTGCTCACGGTAAACTATCTGTTCCCGTTCCTGCGGTGGTAAAACTTTGGGAGACAAGACAAGTCCCAATCTATAGTAATGGTATCCAAAAAGAGCTAGTAACACCGACAGGGGCAGCGATCGCCGTTACCCTAGCGGAAGATTTTGGCGAACCTCCCGCGATGCAATTATCTAAAATAGGTTTGGGCGCGGGATCGAAAGATTTTGAAATTCCTAACATTCTTAGACTATGGGTCGGGACAACTTCGGAAAAGCCAGCCGAAATAAAGTTTAAACAGGAAACTATTACTGTCTTAGAAACTCAAATAGACGATTTGAACCCTCAAGTAGTGGCATATACCCTAGAAGAACTATTAGCAGCAGGGGTATTAGATGTCTTTACCCAAAGCATCACGATGAAAAAATCGCGATCGGGCATCTTATTAACTACTATCTGCGATCCTGCCTTAGCCGATATCTGCAAGGCAATTATTTTCCGCGAGACAACCACTCTAGGCATTCGCGAACGAACTCAGTCGAGGAGCATTCTCCAGCGAGAGATTGAGTCAGTAGAGACAGAATACGGCACTGTACGCCTAAAAATTGCCAAAGAGTTAGGTAATAAACCACAAATACTCAACGTACAGCCAGAATACGAAGACTGTGCAGCTTTAGCCCGTCAGCATAGTGTTACCTGGCGCGAAGTTTCTCAAAAGGCGATCTCTGTTTATAATAGTTCTCGAAATTTTCAATAGGTTTGAGATAAGGCGAACAGCCGTTCGCCCTTACAAGTCTGTATAAAGACTGAGATATAAACCGCTGAGAATCAATTTAAAGCAGTGCTAACACTGTTATCTAATAATAATTGCCAACTTTATAATATAGCCTGAGCTTACAAAAGCTAGCACGATCTAAAACATGATTTAGAGCGATCGCGATCTTTAAAGGACAGGGAAATAAAGCCTTTAATCTAAGCTCTTATATTTATAAATAATTGACTAAAACTAATATGTGCAAATATTGCAACTATGATGAATCTATCCCACTAATATAATTTTATTAATCCAGATATGAATCATTCCCAAAGCTAAAAAACCATCAAATACAGAAGATTGACGTTCCCAACGCACAACTAAACGCCTGTATTTTCTTTGATA
>Ga0209831_1000620_pt1 | contig 34170 bp, 30 predicted proteins | sample Maine_Asex4_meta_FD_187451 | JGI IMG/M metagenome (GOLD analysis project Ga0209831, IMG submission 187451) | Marine algal microbial communities from Maine, USA - Maine_Asex4_metaG (SPAdes) (version 2) | ecosystem: Host-associated > Algae > Red algae > Unclassified | place: Maine, USA | collected... | reverse complement strand
GTAGCAGTCCAGCCCGTACTCCTCGGTCGCCAGCCGGCCGATCTCGCGGTCGAAGGCCTCGATCGTCTCGAAGCTCCATTCCGATCCGCTGGCGATCAGTCGGCTCACGATACCGTGCTCCCCGCATCGTGACGCCGGGCGCTGCGTTGCCCGCGCCGTTCGAACAGCCGTCGGAACACCGGGTAGATGTCCCGCCGCCGTCCGACCCGTGCCATCTGGAAGTGCGGAACGTCGATGCGCGAGTAGGCGCGCGCCAGTGCCGACGGGCGCCGGTAACCGGATCCACCGACCTCGATGTAGGCGGCGTAGCGCAGCCGTGGCAACAGCGACTCGACCAGCCAGGCTCGGCTGCGTTCCGGGTCCACACCGAAGGCGTCGCCGTCGGACGCCTGCGCCAGGTACACGTTCCAGCTGCCGGCGGGGTAGCGTTCCTCGATCACCGAACCGGCGAGCTGCAGCGCCGGCAGGACGGTGGTGCCACCGGTCTGGCGATCGTGGAAGAAGCGCTGCTCGTCGCATTCCTCCGCCCGGTCGGTGTGCCGGATGAACACCAGCTCGACGTGTTCGTAACGCCGGCTCAGGAACAGGTGCAGCAGCGTGTAGAAGCGCTTCGCGAGATCCTTGCGGTGCTGGTCCATGGAGGCGGACACGTCCATCAGGCACAGCATCACGGCGCGACTGGTCGGCTTGGGTACCGCGGACAGCCGGCGGTAGCGCAGGTCCACCTCGTCCAGCCAGGGCAGGGTGCGCAGGCGCCGCTCGAGCTCCAGCCGCTCGTCGTCCGGCCCATCATCGGCAGCGGTGCGCTCCCGCGGGTCGCGCTCCTCGTCGTCCAGCTCCGCCAGGCGGCGACGCAGCGGTGCGCCCAGCGCGATGCGCCGCGCCAGTGCCTGACGCATCGTGCGCAGCACCGCCAGGCTGGTCCGCGCACCGTCGCTCGCGTAGCCGGCCCGCTCGAAGCGCGGTTCCAGCAGGTCGCCGGTGTCGGTGCGCAGCAGGTCCGGCAGTTCCAGATCGTCGAAGAAGATCGACAGGAACTCCTCGCGCGACAACGTGAAGGTGAAGTCGTCGGCACCGTCCTCGCCGCTGCCGTCCCCCTCCTCGTCGCCGGGATCGTTGGCCGACCCGCCACGCGGCCGTGCCAGCCGATCGCCGGGCATGAACTCCCGGTTGCCGGGCAGCACCAGATCGCGCGCCCCGTCGTTGGCGTGCCGCCACGCCGGTTCGGCGATATCGCGTCGCGGGATCGTCACCGAGCCCTCGCCGACCACGTCGCTGATCGAGCGCTCGTCGATCAGGTCGGTGACCGCGCGCCGGATGTGGCGCCGGTAGCGGCGCAGGAAGCGCTCGCGGTTGTCGAGGTGCTTCTTGCGGTCGTTCTGGCGGCGATCGATGAAGGTCGACATGGGCGTGTGCCGGTGTTCGTGACGCGTGGTCGGGTGCTACTGGCTCTTGCGCACGCGCAGATACCATTCGCACAGCAACCGGACCTGTCGCTCGGTGTACCCCTTGTCGACCATGCGCGCAACGAAACTCTCGTGCTTGCGACGGTCGTCCCCGGAGCCCTTGGTGCTGAACGAGATGACCGGAAGCAGATCCTCGGTGGTGGAGAACATCTTCTTCTCGATGACCTCGCGCAGCTTCTCGTAGCTGGTCCAGCTCGGATTGCTGCCGCCGTTGTTCGCCCGGGCGCGCAGCACGAAGTTCACGATCTCGTTGCGGAAATCCTTCGGGTTGGCGATGCCGGCCGGCTTCTCGATCTTCTCCAGCTCCGCGTTCAGCGTGGGCCGGTCGAAGCTCTCGCCGGTCTCCGGATCGCGGAAGTCCTCGTCCTGGATCCAGTAGTCGGCGTAGGTGACGTAGCGGTCGAAGATGTTCTGCCCGTACTCGGAGTAGGATTCGAGATAGGCGGTCTGGATCTCCTTGGCGATCAGCTCGGCGTAGCGTGGCGACAGGTAGCGCTTGATGAAGCCGAGGTAGCGCGACTGCACATCCTCGGGCAGCTGCTCGCGCAGCAGGCGCTGCTCCAGCACGTACATCAGGTGCACCGGGTTGGCGGCGATCTCGTGGTCGTCGTGGTTGAACACGCTGGCCAGCGTCTTGTAGGCGAAGCGGGTGGAGATGCCGGTCATGCCCTCGTCCATGCCGGCGAACTCGCGGTACTCCTGCACCGATTTCGCGTTCGGCTCGACATCCTTCAGGCTCTCGCCGTCGTAGATGCGCATCTTGGTGAACAGGTCCGAGTTCTCGGGCTCGGTCAGCCGCGACAGCACCGAGAAGCGTGCCATCATCTCCAGCGTGCCCGGTGCGCGCGGCGCTTGCGCCAGCGAACTGCCGGCCAGCAGCTTCTCGTAGATGCGCATCTCCTCGCTGACCTGCAGGCAGTAGGGCACCTTGACGATGTAGATCCGGTCCAGGAACGCCTCGTTGTTGCGGTTGTTGCGAAAGGCGGTCCATTCCGATTCGTTGGAGTGGGCCAGGATCAACCCCTCGAACGGGATGGCGGCGAACCCCTCGGTGCCCTTGTAGTTGCCTTCCTGCGTGGCGGTCAGCAACGGGTGCAGCATCTTGATCGGCGCCTTGAACATCTCGACGAACTCCAGCAACCCCTGGTTCGCCTGGCACAGCCCGCCGGAGTAGCTGTAGGCGTCGGGATCGTCCTGCGACAGCGACTCCAGCTTCCGGATGTCCACCTTGCCCACCAGCGCGGAGATGTCCTGGTTGTTCTCGTCGCCCGGTTCGGTCTTGGCGATCGCGGTCTGGCGCAGCACCGAGGGCTGCACCCGCACCACCCGGAAGCCGGTCGGGTCGCCGCCGGACTCCTCCAGGCGCTTGAGCGCCCAGGGGCTCATGATGGTGCCGAGGTAGCGCTCGGGGATGCCGTACTCTGCCTGCAGTGCCTCGCCGTCGCGGCGCGCATCGAACAGCCCCAGCGGGGACTCGTTGATCGGCGACCCCTCCAGCGCGTAGACCGGGTGAACCTCCATCAGCTGCTTCAGGCGCTCGGCCAGGGAACTCTTGCCACCACCGACCGGGCCGAGCAGGTAGAGCACCTGCTTGCGCTCCTCCAGCCCCTGGGCGGCGTGCTTGACGTAGCTGACGATCTGCTCGATCGCCTCCTCCATGCCGTAGAACGCGTCGAAGGCCGGGTAGCGCTTGATGATCCGGTTGCTGAACAGGCGCGACAGGCGCGGGTCGCTGCGGGTGTCGATGGTCTCGGGCGTGCCGATGGCGTCCAGCAGCCGCTCGGCCGCGGTGGCGTACACCATCGCATCGTCGCGGCAGAGCGCGAGGTAGTCGTCGAGCGACATGGCCTGGTCGCGGCCGCGGGCGTAGTCTTTCCGGTAGGTGTCGAACAGGCTCATGAAGGATTCTTCCGGCTGAGTCGTGTGCGCTGTGTCCATCCTTTCATACGGGAGCCGGCGATGCCTGCGTCTGTGCGCCGGCATTGACAGGTCGGGTTACCGTACCGTCTTCCACCTGCAGTTCGGGTACGACGTTACCGAGTGCAGCGTCCTGAGCTCGAAGCTGAAATGGACGGCAGATTTCCCGTACATGAGTACGGCAAGGATGCCGTACGAACACTGGCCCACGCAGCAGTGGACCTTCGTGACGGGAATGCCGTCTCCAGATCGAACCCGTGCGGTGCCGGCAAGTGCGATATCGAACGTGATGTCGAAGGCTCGCGCGAGCCCTCCAACTCGGGGTACCGTGAGGGACGGCGGGGGCGTCCGCCCCGCATCACGTCGGGAGAGCAGGCCACGATGAGCAGGAATCACGCAGCAGGCGAGAAGCGGAAAGTCGGGAAGGAGGAGAGCGGCAAGGGCAGCGCGTCCGGCAAGAAGATCTCCAACGCCCGCTACGAGAAGGCCCTTGCCGCCCAGCAGATCGAGCTGGTGAAGCTGCAGGAATGGGTCAAGCACACCGGGCGGCGCGTGGCGATCATCTTCGAGGGCCGGGATGCGGCCGGCAAGGGCGGCACGATCAAGCGCATCACCGAGGCGCTGAACCCGCGGATCTGCCAGGTGGTCGCGCTGTCCGCGCCGACCGAGCGCGAACGCACCCAATGGTACTTCCAGCGCTACGCGCAGCACCTCCCGGCCGCGGGCGAGATCGTCATCTTCGATCGCTCCTGGTACAACCGGGCCGGGGTGGAGCGGGTGATGGGCTTCTGCAGCGACGAGGAGCACGCCGACTTCATGCGAAGCTGCCCCGAGTTCGAGCGCATGCTGGTGCGCTCGGGCATCCAGCTGATCAAGTACTGGTTCTCGGTCAGCGACGAGGAGCAGGAGCGACGCTTCCAGCAACGCCTGACCGATCCGACCAAGCGCTGGAAGCTCAGCCCGATGGACATCGAGAGCCGCAAGCGCTGGGCGGAGTACTCGAAGGCGAAGGACGAGATGTTCGCCCACACCGACATCGAGGAGGCGCCGTGGTACGTGGTCGCCTCGGACGTCAAGAAGCACGCGCGCCTCAACTGCATCGCGCACCTGCTCTCGCTGATCCCCTACGAGGACCTGACCCCCGAACCGATCGAGCTCGGCGAGCGCCCGCCGCAACAGGCCTGCGATCGACCGCCGATGGAGGAGCAGACCTTTGTGCCGGAGATCCAGGACGAGGTGTGAGTGCCGGGCGTCGTTCGTCCTTCGGGGCGTGTGACGGCCACCCGGTTCGGTGGCTCCGGACCCCACATCCAGAACACCGCATTCACATCCCTCGCCGTGGCACGCGCCGCGAAGCTCGGCACCAGAACGAGGCGAAGAGACTCGTAGATCAAGCGTGAGCGAGAGGGATACGTTGTCGAGAGCGAGGATCGCGTGTCAGCTCGTCGCGCGCCCTGTCTCGGCAGGGTTCTGTGGCGATGTGCATGCGGATCGTCTCGGCGAGCGCATCGGCCGTCACCGCTCAAGCCGCCCGCGGCACGCCACCCTCCCGCAACGCCTCCAGCATCCGTGTCGCCCCCTCCAGCGACAACGGCCGGCCCAGGAAATACCCCTGCACCGCATCGCAGCCGTGGGAGTGCAGGATCTCCAGCTGCCGCTCGTTCTCGACCCCTTCGGCGACCACCGACAGGCCCAGGCTGCGAGCGATGCCCAGAATGCCCGCGCACAGCGCCTCGTCGACCGGATCGCTCTCCAGCCGGGACACGAAGGAACGGTCGATCTTGAGCACGTCGACCGGCAGCCTGCGCAGGTACGACAGCGACGAGTAGCCGGTGCCGAAGTCGTCGAGGGACAGCCCGACGCCGAGCTCCTTCAGGACGTGCAGCGTGGCGATGACGGATTCGACATCGTCGAACACGCTGCTCTCGAGCACCTCCAGCTCGATGGCCGGCGCGGGCACGCCGTGGTGGCGCAACCGACCCGCGAGCCAGTCCGGGAAGCCGTCCGACAGCAGCGTCGCGCCGGCACGTTGATCGACACGACGCCTGCCGCAAGGTTCGAGCGTCGCCACCGTGCGACCTGCGCGAGCGCCCGGTCCGCGACCCAGCAATCCAACTCCAGCAACAGGTTGACATCGGCGGCCGCATCCAGCACGTCCGGTGGAGGGATGTGGCCCAACTCGTCGTGCTGCCAGCGCAGCAGGCATTCGAAGCCCGTGACCTCACCGGTGGCGCACGCGTACTTGGGCTGGCAGACCAGGCGCAGGTCATCGTGCGCGATGGCGTCGCCCAGGTCTGCCGCGACGCGCAGCCGGCGGTGCATGGTCACCTGCCCGCGTTCGTCCATTCGACCGACCTGCAGCCCGTGGGCCACCGCCTGACCGGCGATCACCCTGCGGCAGCGTGCCAGCAGCGCACGGGCACCGTCGGTGGCACCGTCCCCGGTAGCGATGCCCACCTGCAGGTCCGGCGACAGGGTCTGGCCAGCGATCTCGAACGGCGGCAGCAGCACGGTCCGGCAGGCAGCGGCCAGCGCATCCGGATCGATGGCCTCCGAAGGATTGGCCGCGCAAAAGGCGAGCCGGCGGCCGCCCAGCCGTCCGATCACGCCGCCACGATGGGTTCGGACCAGCGTGCCCAGACGTGACACGAGTTCGAGCAGCAAGGCGTCGCCGACCGTCGTGCCGAAGATCTCGTTGACCCTCTCCAGCTCCGGCACCACGATGATCGCCGCGACGGTGCTCTCGGATCCGGCCAGCTGCAGCAGATGGTCCACGTGATGCGCGAAGCGATCGGCGGAGAGCGTGCCGGTCAGCGCACCGGTGCGACGGTCGGCGCCGATACCGGCGCGACGTCCACCCGAGCTGCCGCCCGGCATCAGCTCGCCGGTGACGAGCTCGCCCAGCCGCACCAGCAGGCGCCGGTCGGCGTCCGGGAAGGCCCTGGTCAGGGGCGAGACCAGGCACAGCGTGCCCAGCGGCAACGCGTCGCGATCGCGGAGCACCACGCCGGCGTAGAAGCGCACGAACGGGGCGCCGGTGACGAGAGGATTGGTGGCGAAGCGCGGGTCCATGTGAGCATCCGGCACCACCAGCATCACCTCTTCGTGCAGGGCGTGGCCGCAGAAGGCGACGTTCCTGGGGGTCTCCGGAGCGTCGAGTCCGGTGCGTGACAGGAACCACTGGCGCTGCTTGTCGACGAGGGAGATCAGTGCGGTGGGCACGTCGAACAGCGAGGCCGCCAGCGCGGTCAACCGGTCGAACTGCGCATCCGCGGGGCCGTCGAGCACCTGCAACGCGTGCAGCGCACCGAGGCGTGCCTCCTCGCGCGGGTGCGCCAACGACTAGTCTTTGGGTTAGCGACCACGGGCCTTGAAAATTTATGCCGCGGAGGAAGGAGTCCAGGATCGACCACCCCTTTCGCCGTCGAGGGGGTCGGAGCGGATATCGGTATCGGCGAGCATCCGCTTCGCCACCCGGCCTGCCAGTCGACGGCGATGGCCGTGTACAGGGCCGAATCCTCGACTTTGCCCCGAACGTGACCCGTATCCCGGTTCGACGGACAGGATCCGGAGCCCGCGACCGCCCGGGCCTCAGGTGGCCGTGACGACGCCCTTCTCGCGACGGTAGTTCCGTATCTCCCCGCTTTGGACACGCTCGAAGTAGGAATTCATCTCGCGCTTGACGATCGGGGCGAGCAGGTAGATGCCGAGGATGTTCGGGATCGCCATCGCGAACAGCATCGCGTCGGAGAAGTCGAGCACCGAGGTCAGCGGGATGGTGCAGCCGATGACGATGAACACGCAGAAGATCAGCTTGAAGCTGACGTCCGCCGCCCTGGACTCGCCGAGCAGGTAGGTCCAGCCCTTGAGCCCGTAGTAGGACCACGAGAGCATGGTCGAGAACGCGAACAGCACCACCGCGAGCGCCAGCGGGGTCGGGAACCAGGCGATGTTGCGTTTCATGGCCTCGGGGGTCAGCGCCACACCGGTGACGCCCTCCAGCGACGGGTCGCCGTAGACGGTGGTCAGGATGACCAGGGCGGTGATCGTGCAGATGACGACGGTGTCGATGAACGGCTCGAGCAGGGCGACCAGGCCCTCGGTCACCGGCTCGTTGGTCTTCACCGCCGAGTGGGCGATGGCCGCCGAACCGATGCCCGCCTCGTTGGAGAAGGCCGCCCTCTGGAAACCGAGGATCAGCACGCCGATGAAGCCGCCGGCCACACCGTCCGGCGTGAACGCGCTGGAGACGATCAGGGAGATCGCGCCGGGAATGCGCTCCGCGTTCATCGCGAGCACCACCAGCGCGCCCGACAGGTAGAACACCGCCATGAACGGCACGACCCTGGAGGTCACCTTCGCGATGCTCTTGATGCCGCCGATGATGACGATGCCGACCACGATCGCGAAGCCGATGCCGAACAGCCAGCCCTTGTCGGCGAGAAAGCTCTGCTCCCCGCCGGTGATCGTGACGAACTGCACGTAGGCCTGGTTGGCCTGGAACATGTTGCCGGCGCCCAGGCAGCCGAAGACCACGGTGACGGCGAAGAAGGCGCCCAGGAACCTGCCCAGACCGGGTCGGCCCAGCTCGGCGAGTCCCTTCTTCAACGAGTACATGGGCCCGCCCGACTCCGAGCCGTCGGGGTTCTCGTTGCGGTACTTCACCCCGAGCGTGCATTCGGCGAACTTCGAGGACATGCCGAGCAGGCCCGCGGTGATCATCCAGAACACCGCCCCCGGCCCGCCGAGGATGATCAGCACCGGCACCGCGCCGATGTTGCCCACGCCGACCGTGCCCGAGAGCGCGGTCGCGAGCGCCTGGAAGTGCGACACCTCGCCGGCGTCGTCCGGATCGGAGTAGTCGCCGCGCAGCAACCGGAAGGACTGCGCGACGCCACGAACGTTGACGAAGTTGAAGTAGAAGGTGCAGAACACCGCACCGACCACCAGCCAGGCGACGACCAGCTTGAGATCGGCGCCGAAGAACGGCACCGAGGAGAACACCGTGTCGTAGAGCACGGCGTTGATCGGCGTCATGATCCGCTCGATGGTGGCGTCGACGCCGCTCTGCACCTCCTGCTCGACCTGCGCGAGATCCTGCGCAGGTGCGGAGCGTGTCGGCGGTGCGGGCGGTCAGCCGGCTACCGGTACCCGATCCGGGCCCTCGCTTGACGCGCTCGCCGTCGCACGGCCCTCCCGTACCTTGCCCGTCCACGCCTGCCGATCGATGTCCAGATCGGCGTACGCGTCCGGATCGAGCAACGGACGATCGACGCCGGCGGCGAGCTGGCGGTCGAAGTCGTCGATCAGTCGCTTGGCGATGGGGAACAGCATCGTCAACGCCAGCAGGTTGACGACGGCGAGGATGCCCATCATCGGATCGGAGAAGAAGAACACCGCCGTGGCCCCCGGCGCGATCGCCCCGAGAAAGACGATGCCCACGATCGCGATCCTGAGCACGTGCAGCGAGGCCGGGTGATCGGTCAGGATCGATACCGCGTTCTCGCCCAGGTAGTAGTTGTAGATCACCGAGCTGAACGCGAACAGCATGATGGCGATGGTCAGGAAATAGCCCACCCAGTCGCCCACGTGCGAGGCCAGCGACTGCTGGGTGAGCACCACTCCGTCCACCGCCTCGTTGCCCGGCACGTAGACGTCGCCGAGCAGGATGACGAACGCGGTGCAGGTGCAGATCAGCATCGTGTCGATGAACACCGACAGCGACTGCGTGATGCCCTGGCTGACCGGGTGGCGCACCTCGGCGGTGGCCGCCACGTTCGGCGCCGACCCCAGACCCGCCTCGTTGGAGAACAGGCCGCGCTGCAGCCCCTGGGCCAGGGCCGCTCCCATGCCGCCACCGATCGCCTCCTCCAGCCCGAACGCGTTGGTCACGATCGAGATGACCAGGCCGGGCACCTCGACGATGTTGAGCAGGATCACCGCGACCGCCATGAGCAGGTAGCCGCCCGCCATGATCGGCACGATCACGTCGGCCACCTTCGCGATCCGCCGGATCCCGCCGTAGACGATCGCGGCGGTGCCCGCGGCGAATACCAGGCCGGTCCAGATCCGGTCGATCCCGAAGCTGTCCTGGGCCGCACCGGCGACGGTGTTGCCCTGGAAGGCGTTGAAGCCGAGCGCGAAGGCGGCGAGCAGGCACACGGCGTAGACGATGGCCAGCCAGCGGTAATCGCTGCCGAGTCCGCGGATGATCGCGGTCGCGGGTCCGCCGCGGCACGAGCCGTCGGCTTCGCGCTCCTTGTAGAGCTGGGCCAGCGAGCACTCCACCAGGCTGGTGGCCATGCCGACCAGCGCGATCAGCCACATCCAGAACACCGCCCCGGGTCCCCCGAGCGTGATCGCCACGGCGACCCCTGCGATGTTGCCGCCGCCCACCCGCCCGCCGACCGACACCAGCAGTGCCGCGCGCGCCGAGATCGCGTTCGGGTCGTCGGCGGGATTGCCGCCGGTCAGCACGCGGAACATGCGCTTGAAGTAGCGGAACTGGACGAACCGGCTGACGACGGTGAAGAACACTCCCAGCACGACCAGGAAGGGCACCAGGGCCCAGCCCCAGGTGAGGTCGCCGATCAGTCCGAAGAACGCTTCGAGCAGGCTCATCGTCCGGGTTTCCGATGCAGAGGTGATGTCCCGAAAATCATATCGTCGGTGCGCACGATCCCGCGCTGCCGGTTTTGCAGCGGGGCGGTGCACCGGATGCACCGCCTTCGCGGGCCGGGTCGTCCGGGGCATACCCTGCACGCGCCGCCACCCCGACGATCGTCCGTTCTATTCTCTATGGCCGGTTCCCCTGCAACGCTCCCATGCGGCGATTTCTCGTCTGGACTCTCGGTTCGCTCGCCGCGCTCGCCGTCGCGATCCTGCTCGTGCTGATCTTCCCGCCGACGGGCTGGATCGCCGGCAAGATCGAGGAGGTGGTCGCTGCGCGCACCGGCTACGCGCTCGACATCGGCGAGCTCGATCTCGATCTGCTGAGCGGCACGCCGTCGGCCACCGTGTCGCCGCTGTCGGTCGATGGCGGGCAACTGCCCGGCCTGCTCGATGCCGGGCGCGCGGAGATCGCGATCGACCTGGGTGCGGCGCTCGGTGGCGACATCGTCATCGAGCGCGCCGTGGTCGCGGATGCCGAGGTGCGGTTGCAACGCACCGCCGACGGGCGCACCAGCTGGACACCCGGGGCGGTCGATGAAACGGTGGAGACGACCGAGCCGGAGGGTGGCGAGTTCACCCTGCCGACGATCCGCGAACTGCGCATCGACGATCTCGATGTCGTCGTCGACGACGAGATCACCGGCACCGAGGCGTTGCTCGCGGTGCAGGCGTCGGGCTCTACGTTGCCGGGCGAGACGCCGCTGCGCGTCGCGGTCGAGGGGCGTGCGAACGGGACGCCCGTGCAGGCCCGGCTCGAAGTCGAGTCACCGCTGCAGGACGCCGTGACCGGCGGGCCCGTGCGCCTGGCGATGGATGCGTCGATCGACGGCGCGAAGATCGGGGTGTCCGGCAGCGTCGACGATGTCGCCACGCTCGGCGGTGCCGACCTGACGTTGCAGGCCGATGTCGACTCGCTCGATGCCGTCGGGACGTTGCTCGGTCGGGAGCTGCCGGCACTCGACTCGGCGACGCTGTCGGCAACGCTCAGAAGCGATGCCGGTGGCGACAACCTGGCGGTGCGCGCCGATGGCGAGGTGGATGGCGAGACCATCGACGTCTCGCTCGACCTGGACACTCCCCTCCAGGACGCGCTGGCGGGCGAGCCCGCGGCGTTCGATCTCGACGCCGCGGTGGGCGGGGCGAGCGTGAGCGCGGCGGGACGTGTCGACGACATTCGCACCCTGGAAGGTGTCGATGTCGATCTGGACATCGATATCGGCTCGTTCGCGGCGGTCGAACGGCTGACCGGCATCGAGCTGCCGGATCTGGAACCCGCCTCGCTGACGACGACGCTGAGCACCGAGGGGGGCACGACCGTGCTCGAGGCCGAGGGTGCGGTGGACGGCGCTCCGGTGAGCGCCACGCTCGCGTTCGAGTCGTCGGTGGAGGGCCTCCTGGCGGGCGGGCCCGTGACGCTCGACCTGGAGGCGGCGGTGGGCGGCACGACGGTGAGCCTCGACGGCACCGTCCAGGATCTCGCGACGGCGACGGGTCTCGATCTCGCGCTCGACGCCGATATCGGCTCGCTCGACGCGATCGAGACGCTGCTCGGACAGGACCTGCCGGATGTCGAACCGGCGTCGTTGACCGGTACGCTGCTGAGCGAGGGCGACGAGATCGTGGTGCGCCGCTTCGATCTCGCCACGTCGGGCTCGACCCTGCAGGGTGACGTGCGTGTGAACCCGACGACCGTACCGCCGACCCTGTACGCGAACCTGATCTCGCGCCGCCTGGACGCCGACGCGCTGCTCGCGGCGTTCGGCATCCGCAGCGGCGAGGCGGCGGCGGAAGAGGTGGAGGAGGTGGTGCTGGATGAATCGGCCAACGACCGTGAAACCATCGGACCGATCCTGTCGACCGAGGTCCTGCCCGTCGCGGCCCTGTTCGATACCGTGCAGGGCGCGGTGGCGCTGCGCGTCGAGGATCTGCTCTACGAGGCGGTACCGCTGAATTCGTTCGACGTACGCGCCGACCTGTCCGCCGAGCGCAGCCTGATCACGCTCGACGAGGCGGCACTCGCCGACGGGGACGTCGAGGGCACGCTGGGACTGGAGCCGATCGAGGGGCGGGACGGTGCGGTGGAGGCGAAGCTTGCCCTGCAGCTGTCGCGCGTGCGGGTCGCCCGTTTCGTGCCGGAGATCGAGTTGCTGGACGATCTGGGCGGGCCGCTGGGCGGTCAGGTGGAGCTGTGGATGTCGGGGGACAGTATTGCATCGCTGGCAGGCTCGCTCGATGGAGGCGTCTCGCTGCTGATGGGGCGCGGCCAGCTGGATGCGCTGATCGTCGAGCTGGCGGGCCTGGACCTGTTCCAGTCCATCGGGGATGTGCTGTTGCCCGGTGACCAGGCCTTCAGCCTGCGCTGCGCGTACGCCTCCCTGCTCGCCGACGGCGGTACCGTGTCGCTGGACGAGTTCGTGATCGACAGCGCCGACACGGTGTTTCTCGCCCGCGGCACGGTGGATCTCGGTGCCGAGACGCTCGATCTGGCGCTCGAACCGCTGCCCAAGGACCCGTCGCTGATATCGGCCAATACCGGTGTCTCGATCGGCGGTACCTTCGCATCCCCCGAGATCGAGGTCGGCAGCGAGCTGCCCACGCGCGCGGTGGCCGCCGCCGCGCTCGCGGTGGTCGCAGCGCCGGCGGCGGCCCTGCTGCCGTTCATCGGGATCGGCGGCGGCGAGGATTCCGGGTTCTGCGAACTGGAGGGAGCGCTCGGTGGCGATGCGGGTTGACGGGATGCGAACCAAGGGGTGGGGTGCCGCGATCCTGCTCGGGACAGCGCTCGCGGGCTGCGCTGCGCCGGGCGAGAGCGACGTCGATCAGGCGCCTGCACGAATCGTCGCGATCGAGGTGGAGGTCAAGCGCGCATTGCTGGCGTCGGACGCGGTCGGCGGTGCGGCGATCGGCGTCGGTGTCGACGAGCGGGGCACGGTCACGCTCGACGGTTTCGTCGGCAGCGAGGCCGAGCGCACCGAGGCGTTGCGGCTGGCGCGCGAGGCGCTCGGCGGCGCGGAGCCCGTCGATGCGCTCCAGGTCCGTTGATGTCGGGCACCGCCATCGTGACAGATCCGTCCGACACGCCTCACCTGCTTCCGGCGGAGGGTGATGCCGCCCCGCCTGATCTCGAGCCCGTACACCCTACGCACGCCGACGGCCCTCGTCCCTGGAAGCCGAAACGCGTCTTCGTCACCCGCGACGCGCGCGGGTCCGCCGTGGCCGAGCGCGCCTGCCGGGTCGGTGCGGCCCTCGGTGCCGAGATCGTCGAGCTCTCCGGCAACGCCATTCGCGGTCTGAAGGGCGAGAGCGAGCGCGAGACCTACCGACGCGCCAAGTCCTCGCTCGCGATCGTGGTGGCACCGCCCGGCAAGCTGCGCCTGCAACCGATTCCGCCCAGTGCGGACTTCCGGCTCGATCTGGCCACCGGTTGCCCCGCGCATTGTCAGTACTGCTACCTGGCGGGCTCCCTGAGCGGGCCACCGGTCACGCGTGCCTACGCCAACCTCGATGCCGTGCTGGGCGTGGTGCGAGGCTACGCGGGGGCGGGAACGATCACCTCGACGAACGAGGCACGCCGCCACGAAGGCACCACGTTCGAGGCTTCCTGCTACACCGATCCGCTCGGCATCGAGCATCTGACGGGTGCGCTCGAGACGGCGATTCCGGCCTTCGCCGCCTACGCGCGCGACGGGCTCGACGTCGGCCTGCGGTTCACCACCAAGTACGACGCGGTGGAGCCGCTGCTGGAGCTTGCGCACGGCGGGCGCACGCGGGTGCGCTTCTCGGTCAACGCCGAGGAGATCACGCGCCGCTTCGAGGGTGGCACCGCCTCGCTCGCCGCGCGGCTGCGGGCGATGGGGCGGATGGCACGCGCCGGGTACCCGGTCGGCCTGACGGTGGCGCCGATCATGCCGGTGGAGGACTGGCGCAGCGGGTACGCGGAGCTGTTCCGCAGCGCCGCCGCCGAGTTGCCGGAGGCGTGCGACCTGACCATCGAGCTGATCACCCACCGCTTCACGCCGGGCTCGCGGGCGGTGCTGACCGGCTGGTACCCGGCCAGCTCGCTGGAGATGGACGCATCGGTGCGCACCGCGAAGCTCAACAAGTTCGGCGGGCGCAAGTACGTCTACGAGAAGGCGCTGATGCGCGAGATGAAGGACTGGTTCGCCGACGAGGTGGCGCGCACCCTGCCGGGCCGGCCGGTGCTGTACTGGACGTAGGGCCCGGACGGGGCAGGGGACGGGGCCCGGACAGGGCACGGACGCTCAACGCCTGCCGGGCCACCGGCCGTCGAGCGCCACCGACAGCCATCGCGAGCGCCGCACCAGCTCGAATGTGCCCAGCGACGCCGCGAGCGTCACGACGACGATCAGGACGAGCTCGACCATCGGGGGCAGCCGCACCCCGGTGAACCAGGCTCCGAGGGCCAGCACGAAGACCTCGTGCACGAGATAGATGCACAGCGATCCCTCGACCAGCCGGGTGATGATCGGACCCTCGATGTCCAGATACCGTTTCGCACCCAGGAAGAACAGCCTGGTGGCGTAGAAGCCCGCGAGCAGGCCGACGCCGGTGCGTCCGAGCAGCAGCGACACGTCCTGCACGGATGCCGCCGGTACGCCCGTCGCGACGTGGAACCGGTCGTACGTCAGCACGTAGACGCCGATCGACAGGCCGGCCAGTACCCGGTCGACGGCATCGAACGCCATCAGCCGGCCGAAGTCGCCGTCGATGCGGTGCAACGCGTACCCGTAGCCGAAGAAGATGGCGAAGTGCAGGTAGTAGTTCTCGTACGGCGCCGCGCCGTCGAGCCCGATGCCCAGACCGTGCGATCCGAGCAGGGTTCCGATGCCGGCGATGACGAACGGCAGGACGACCAGCAGCGCGGCGAACGCCAGCGTGCCGCGCGTTCCCCGTGTCGTGACGTCGAACCCTCGGACGGCGGCCCGTGCCAACGCGCCGTTCGCCGGCACGTAGCGCTGCAACGTCACCGCCGTCAGGCAGTGCAGCAGCAGCACGAACAGGAACCAGCGGTGGTGCGTCCAGCCGAGCGGGCTGGTGTGCCAGGTCAGCGAGACCGCCTCGAGCAGCCCGATCCCGTCACGGTGCGCCCGTGCGATCGACACCTCCAGCCAGCCGAACGCCAGCGTCGTGAACGCGAGCGGGATCCCCAGCCGCAGGCAGCGGTCGAGCAGCCAGTCGCGCGCGCCGCGCCGCGCCAGCATCATCGAGGCGAAGAAGCCTGCCAGCAGGAAGAACGCGGGCATCCGGAACACGTGCACGGCGCAGCCCGTCAGCGTGGCGGCGAACGAGCGTTCCGGCGAGGTGATCAGTGCGCCGCCCGACAGCCGGTAGATCTCGCTGGCGTGGAACGGGATGCCGAGCAGCAGCATGAGCGCCCGGGCCGAATCCAGGAACGCCATGCGCGGCCGGGCAGCGGACGTCATCTCAAAGGAACACCCGCTCGATCGTCCAGTAGATGGCGACCACGGCGATCAGCACCGACGCGGGCCGTGCCACCACGTCGGAGTAGCTTTCACGGCGTCCCGAATTGACCGCGACCGCGCACAGCGCCAGCAGCACCGCAACGGTTGCCAGCACCGGCGACAGGTCGGCCGTCCAGCCCGGGGCCAGGGTGGAGATCGGGATCAGCAGGGCCAGCACCGCCACCACGCCCAGCAGGTACAGGATCGCCGCGCCGACACGCCGCTCGCCTCTGCGGCTGACCTTCCGTGCCTTGAACACGCACAGGAACGCCACCGCGATGACGCCCAGCTGACCGAGTTCGACCCCGATGTTGAAGCCGATCAGCGCCGGCACGAACTGGCCTTCCGGCAACCCGAACTCGGCCAGCACGCTGGCGAAACCCAGTCCGTGCAGCAGGCCGAAGCCGAAGATGATGATCGGCCGCCAGGGTGACAGGCCGCGCGAGAACAGGTTCTCGATCGCCACCCAGGCGATCGACAGCGCGATCAACGGCTCCACGATGCTGGCCGGGACGCTCACGTGGCCCAGCGCCGCCAGCGCCAGCGTGATCGTGTGGGCCAGCGTGAACGCGCTGACCTGCCAGAACAGCGGCCCGAGCCTTGCCGACAGGAAGAACAGGCCCAGCACGAACAGGATGTGGTCCAGTCCCAGTGGCACGATGTGATCGAACCCGGTGGGGATGTAGGCCTGGAAGGTCTCCATCGCCCCCCGGGCGTTGCCGCCCTGCAGCGCGATCGCATCGGAGGTCTGCCCTCCCTGCAGGAACGCATCGAAGGGTTCGTCCACGCCCTGCTGCCGCAGCACCAGTGCGCCCAGGCTGCGGTCCCACCCCACGCTCACGCTGTCCGTGCCGCCGGGCAGGTCCGCGATGAACACGAAGGTGCCGGTGCGCGGCAGCTCGATGTCGCCCACCGGTGCTGCGGTGACGCCGTCCAGCGCCAGCGGCAGGCGGTCGCCGTCGGAGCTGACATCGATCCGGTTCGCCATCCGGGGCCAGTACTCGCGAAACGCCGCTTCCAGTTCGCTCGCGCCCAGCCCGCGCAGCGCATCGTACCGATCCGCCTGCGGTGCATCGTCGGTGTTGCTCACCTCGCTCTGGTCGATGTCCGCCAGGAAACCTTCCAGGTTGGCATCGATGCTGAAGGTCAGTGCGCTGCCGGTCCGGGTCATGTCGGCGATGGCCGGCACCACCTCGTGGGCACGCACCGGGGACGCCACCATGACCAGCACGAGCGCAAGGCTCGACGGAAGGGTCAGAATCCACCCCCTGTCAACCGTGGGAAAGGAACCAGTCATGCGTCTTCTCGTTCTCGTGTTCGCCTTGATCGCCGGACCGGCCGTGGCTCACGAATTATGGCTGGAACCCGAAGCCTTTGCGATCGGGCCCGACACTGAGATGACGGCGGCGATCGTCAATGGCGAGGGCTTCGTCGGCCAGGCCTTTCCGTACCTGCCGCAACGCTTCGTGGCCTTCGTGAACTTCTCGGCCGACGGCGCCGCACCGGTGGACGGCCGCATCGGGGACTATCCGGCGGTACGGATACCCGACCCGACCGAGGGGTTGAACGTGCTGGCCTACCGCTCCCGCGACAGCCAGGTCACCTACGATGACTGGGACACGATCCTTGCGTTCGTGGAGCACAAGGGCCTGGACACGTTCCTGGCCGAACATGCCGCGCGCGGGTTCACCGAGGAGCCGTTCACCGAGACCTATTCGCGGTACTCGAAATCCCTGATCGGCGTGGGCGACGGCGCGGGCGCCGACCTGCGTACCGGGCTGGAGACCGAGATCGTGGCCCTGACGAACCCCTACACCGACGATCTTTCCGACGGCATGAGCTTCCAGCTGTGGTACGGCGATGCCCCCCGCGCCGATGTCCGGTTCGAGGTGTACGAGCGTGGGCCCGACGACGCCGTGTCGCTGAGCTTCCACACGACCGATGCCGACGGGAAGGTCACGGTGCCGGTGCGGCCCGGCCACGAGTACATGGCGGACGCGGTGGTGGTTCGCGAACCTTCCGCCGAGCGTGCCGAGGCGTCCGGTGCGATCTGGGAATCGCTGTGGGCGAACATGACATGGGCCGTCCCGGCGGCACCCTGACCGGACGCTGCGCGTGCATCATCTGGCGCCGCCCCGTCACGAGCCCGACCCGTCATGCCCGATCGCAAGCCGCTCGATGTCGACGTCGCCATCATCGGTGCGGGTCCCGGCGGCATGGCCGCCGCCCACCGGGCGCGCGAGTGCGGGCTGTCGGTGGTGCTGTTCGAGGCGCGGGATGTGGGCGGTACCAGCGTGAACCGCGGTTGCGTGGCCAAGAAGCTCTTCGTCACCGCCTCGCGCCAGGGTGACGCCATCCGGCTCGCTGAGCCGTTCGGTTGGAGCGTGCCGGGCGAGGCGAGGTTCGACTGGCCGGGTCTGCGGGACGTGGTCCGCGATCGGGTCCGGGCGGTCTCCGCGCAGCGTTCGGGGGCGCTTCGGGCCGATGGGGTGACGCTGGTGTCGCGCCGTGTGCAGCTCGCCGGCGACGGACGGATCGTGGCCACGGACGGCGACGGCGAGGGGCCCGGCGAGTGGCACGCCACCGACATCGTCCTGGCCACCGGTTCGCGCCCGTTGGTGCCCGATCTTCCCGGCGGGGAACTCGCTCTGGTGTCGGACGACCTGTTCACGCTCCGGACGCTGCCCGGGCGCCTGGCGATGATCGGTGGCGGCTACATCGCGGTCGAGTTCGCCGGTGCCCTGCGCCGGTTCGGCGTCGAGGTCACCGTGTTCGAGAGCGGTGAGCGGCTGCTCCAGGGGTTCGATGCGGAGGTGGTGTCGCACCTGGAAGCGTCGATGCGCGAGGCCGGCATCGAGATCGTCTGCGGCACCCGCGCGAAGGGCATCGAGAGAAGCGGATCGGGATGGAAGCTGGTGCTCGACGGTGACGAGGACCGTGACGGTTTCGATGCGGTGGCGCTCGTGATCGGCCGGGCACCGAACGTGGAGGGCATCGGCCTGGAGGCGGCGGGCGTGACCCTGACCGAGGCCGGTCTGGTGCAGGTCGACGGGCAAGGGCGCACGCGTGCGGCGCACGTGTACGCGATCGGCGACATCGCGGAGTCGCTCCAGCTGGCGCCGGTGGCCGCCGAAGGCGGGCGGGCCGTCATCGACGCCATCCTCGGCGGACGCGTCGAGCGCACGCGCGAGGAGCACGTGCCGACGGCGGTCTACTCCATGCCCGAGTGCGGCTCCATCGGGTTGAGCGAGACGGACGCCGAGGCGCGCGGCATCGCGCACGAGGTGCGGCGTACGCGGTTCAGCCCGCTGGACGGCGTGTTCGCGACCGAGCCGGACCGGGTGATGGCCAAGCTCGTGGTGGAGAAGACCACCGGGCGCTTGCTCGGCTTCCACGCGTTCGGACCGCACGCGGTGGAATCCACGCAACTGATGGCCCTGCCGATCACGGCCGGGCTGACCGAGCACGACCTGCACCGCACGATGCCGCTGCATCCGACGCATGCCGAGGAGATCGTGGGTCTCGGGCGGGGCGGGGTGCCGGCGGTCGGATCCGGTGCGAGCACCGATTGAGGGCGCCCGGACCGCGCCCTGACGGCATGCGCATCTGGTTCACCCGCGGGTTCTCGCTGCAGGCGATCGGTGCCTGCGTGCAGGAGGCGCTGCCGGCGCACCACGTCCTGATCAGCGGCGGCCCCGGCCGGCCCGGCGACCGTTTCGTGGCGATCGAGGAACCCGGCACCGGTGACGAGGCGAGCTATCTCGACTTCGTGCGCGCCACCGTGGCGCGCGAGGCGATCGATCTGGTCGTGCCGACCCGGCGTGCGGCGCTGCTCGACCGTTCACGTGACGGTATCGCCTGCCGGATCGAGACCGCCGCTCCGGCCGCCTCGCTCGACACCATCAACGACAAGCTCGCGTTCGCCCGTGCGCTCGGCGACGATCCCCTGCTGCCGGTCGGATTCGCCGTGCACGGGCTCGACGATTTCGATCGGGCGATCGCCTGGTTCGAGGAACGTGGCAAGGTGGCCTGCATCAAGCCTGCGAAGGGCGTGAACGGCGCAGGCTTCCAGACCCTGATCGATGACGATCTGCTGACCCAGCTGGCCTTTCCCGACCGGCGCGAGATCCGTCCGGAGGTCATGCGGACCGCGATCCGTGCGGCCGAGCGGGCCGGCACGCTCGAACCGCAGATCGTCATGGAGTTCCTGCCGGGCGAGGAACTGTCGTTCGATGCGCTGTGCTGGCACGGACGACTGCTCAAGTACGCCGTGCGCACCAAGATCGACGAGCAGGTGCAGACGCTCGTCACGCGGCACGAACTCGCGGGCGAGGTCGCCGCTCTGATCGAACGGTTCGCCCTGCACGGACTGGTGAACGTGCAGTTCCGTCACCGTGCCGACGGCACGCCGGCGATCCTGGAGATCAATCCCCGGCCCGCGGGCGGCAGCGTGTTCTCCGAACAGGCGGGCGGCGGGCTGATCGGCGACTGGGCGCGTCTGCTCGCGGGTGAGATGCAAGCCCGCGAGGTGGCGTCGACCGACATCGCGGTGACGCTCAGACGTGATGGCGGCATGCGGGTGGTACCGGATCCGGACACCGTCGGGCGCCGGGGTCCGTAGAACGGGTCATCCCACCCACCACCCGGATGACTCACGACCGATGACGATGTTCGCCCTGTTCTGCACCGCCACGCTGTTCGGCGGCATGCTGCTCTACTCCTTCGGCTTCGCGCCGCTGCTGTTCTCGAAACTGCCGGTGCAGCAGGCGGGCACCCTGCTGCGCGAGGCGTTCCCGTTCTACTACCTGTTCGTCATCGTGGTCGCGCTGGTGGCGGGACTGGTGCTGCTGGGCACCGATGCGCTGTCGGCCTGGCTCATGTTCATCACGCTCGTCATCGGTGTGGTCGCCCGCCAGCTGCTCATGCCGGCGATCAACCGGGCCAGCGATGCCCGCGCGGCGGGGGACGGCACCGCGGCCGGTACGTTCAAGCGCATGCACGGGCTTTCCGTCGTGCTGAACTTCGTGCAGCTGGTGGCGGTCGGGACGGTACTGGCACGCTTCGTCTGAGCGGGCACCGCCTGCCGGGTGCGGTGCCTGCAAGGCGCGGTGCCCGTCAGGTGAACGGCAGGAATCCGTGCTCGATCAGTACCGGCGCCTGGCCGACGTACTCGGACGAGGTGGCGGCCGTCACCATGAAGTCCGCCACGTCAGCGCGACGGATGACACCGTTCCGCCATTTCCCGGGGTGGGTGATGATCCGGTACTTGCCGGACTTCTCTCCGTTGCGAAGCACGCCCGGACGCGCGATCGTCCAGTCCAGCTCGGACGCCTTGATCATGCGCTCCTGCTCGCCCTTGTCGTCGTACGCCTTGCCGAGCACGAGTCGAAAGCCCGGGCGTTGCAGCGCCGTCACGGCCGGGTAGGAATCGCCCGCACCGAAGCCGGTGAGCGCGACGAGCCTTCGCACCCCGGCCGAGGCCATGGCGGGCAGCAGCACCCGGGTGCTCTCCGAGAACAGCGTGATCGGTCCGGTGACGAGCTTGGGTCCCAGCGGCACGCCGAGGGTCTGGAGCACGACATCGGCACCGGTGACGGCCCTGGCGACGTCACCGGCATCGAGCGCGTTGCCGTCGCGCTTGTCGAGCCGCTCGTGGCGAAGATCGGTCGCGCTCGCCGAGCGGGCGAACAGGCGCACGTCGTGACCGCGCGCCAGCGCGTCCCGGACGCAGGCGAGCCCGACGCCACTGCTCCCTCCGATGACCGTGATGCTCGTCATGCCCGATTCCCCTTCTTGCCGCTCGACCCGGACGCATCATCACCCGCATCGATAATCGAAGGGGGGTGCCGGGGAACTTTGCCCTCCGCACGTCGGGCCTGCGGGTGGTGGGGCTCGGCAGGGGCGCAGAACCGCCGGCCGGGAGCGCTCGTACCGTCGGCAACGAACCGGAGCGACCATGGGCAGCACAGGACAGTCGGCACGAGCGGCGAGCGGTCTTCATCTGATCGCCGATTTCTGGGGGGTGCGCACGATCGACTCCGTCGCCGAACTCGAACGCCTCGTGCGCGCCGCCGTCGAGGCGGCCGGGGCGACGTTGCTGGACATCGCGTTCCACCAGTTTCCCGACCACGGCGGCATCACCGGCTACGCCTTGCTGGCCGAGTCCCACCTCAGCGTGCACACCTGGCCGGAGCGTGACCACGTCGCGATCGATGTCTTCATGTGCGGCCAGCAACGGCCGGAGACCTCCCTCGAGGTGTTTCGCCAGGCGTTCCGCCCGAGCGCCGAGAGCGTCCATTCGGTGCGGCGCGGCATTCCGGCCGACGCTGCTGCCGTGCCGACGGCGGTGGCGGCCTCGGCCGTGGCCTCGACGGCCCCGGCGATCCGTGCCGGTGAAGTTTGAGATGCCGTCGCTGCGCTTTCGCGAGATGGAGCCGGACGACATCGACGCGGTCGTCCGCCTCATCACCGACGTCGACGATGACGATGGTGAAGGGGCGGCGGCCGATTTCGCCGCGCACGGTGTCGACGGGCACGTCGTGGCGATCGGCGGGGGCGGCGCACCGGTCGGCGTGTCTGGCTTCCGGCACGTACCGGCGACCGAGCGCACCTCGTCGCTGTCGTGGACGTACCTGGCTCGCGAGCAGCGCGGTCAGGGGCACGGTCGCGCCCTGATCGAACACGTCATCGGGCGGCTGCGCCAGCTCGGCTGCCGCAAGGTGTTCGTGAAGACGTCCGACTACGTCGATCCGGACGAGGGACCGCTGTACCGGGCGGCGATCGGTGCCTACGAGTCGCTCGGGTTCACGCGCGAGCTGACGGCTCTCGATTTCCACGATGCGGGCGAGAACCTGATGATTCACGGCCTCTGCCTGGACCCGACCGCCGGTGGCCCGGCCGCCGACCCGATGGCCGACCCGATGGCCGACGAGTGGCCCGCCATCGAGTTCGTCGGGCTGCACGAGATCGACGATACCGACGGGGCGTACACCTTCGAGTGGTCCGCGCCCCGCACCTTCCCGTTCGCCGGGAAACGTGCCGGCTTCGACCGGGCGGATCTTGCGCTCGGTCTGGGGAACGTGAAGCGCGCCGGCGGGCGCAAGGTCTTCCTGACCTTCCCGTCCAACCTGCCCGCCATCGCCGAGCCGTTGCGCTCGGCAGGCTTCGAACGGATCGGCCGGCTCGAGGACTACTACGAGCGCGGCCTGCACGAACTCCATTTCGCCCACGACCTGTCGGGCGTTCCCTGAACCGAGCCATCCCGTGATGAAACGATTTCCCGCCGTGCCGCTGGCCGCCGTCTTCCTGCTCGTGACCGCCGTGGGCTGCGGTACGGGCGTGCGCGAGCCCGCGGTCGATCTCGCCGCCGTCCTGAGCGTGACGACGGACTCGCTGATGGAGATGGATGTGGAGACGGCACGGCCGGGCTGGTCCAGCGGCAACGACACACCGGTGACCGAGCCCGACCGGGCCGGGACGGACCGGCTCCTCTCCGGCCTGGCGGACGTGCTCGAGAGGAACTACAACGCGGCGGTGCCCGCGCTGTCCGGCGGCGCGATCACCGTCGCTGCCCAGGATGACGCCTCGTTCGTCGCGCTGGCCGACACGAACGCCAACGGTGTGCCGGACCAGGGTGAGCGCGCGCTGTGGAAGATCGAGATCGATGGCGAGAACGCGCGCGTGCTGGCCACCGACAGCGCCGGCGCTGTCGAGCAGTCGGGCTTCAGCGGCACGGGCCTGTTCGCGGGCTACCTGCTCGGCAGCCTGCTGTCGCGCCAGCGCATGTCGGGCGTGAACACGCAGGCGCTGGGCAGCAAGCGCACGGTCAGCCCGGCGCAGGCGGCGCGGGCGCGTGCGGGGTCCGGGAGCTTCTCGCGCGGCAAGTAGGGCGTGGGTGCCACGGGTGCGAGCGTGAAGGGCACGCTGGCGAACGGCACGCTCGAGGAGGTGGCGGTCGATCGGAACCGTGCGCGCCTGCTGCTCGCCTCGATCCTGGTCGTGGCGCTGTGCGGCATCGTCTACGAGCTGATCATCGCCTCCATCGCGAGCTACCTGCTCGGCAACAGCGTGCTGCAGTTCTCGCTGACGCTGGGCGTGTTCATGTTCGCGATGGGCATCGGCTCGTTGCTGTCACGCTATCTGGACGCGAACCTGCTGCGCCACTTCGTCTGGGTCGAGATCGCGATCGCGCTGGTGGGGGGCGTGAGCGGCATCGCGCTGTTCGTGGCGTTCCCGTTCGCACGCGTGCTGTTCGAGTTCGTCATGTACGGCTTCATCCTCGTCATCGGCGTGCTGGTCGGTCTGGAGATCCCGATACTGACGACGCTCCTGGCGCGAGGCCGTTCCACCCGCGAATCGATCTCGGAGGTCCTGACGCTCGACTACGTCGGTGCGTTGCTGGGCTCGATGCTGTTCCCGCTCGTGCTCCTGCCCGCCCTGGGCCCGATCAGGTCGTCGTTCGCCATCGGGCTGATGAACATCGCGGTCGCGCTGATCAACGTCATCGCGTTCCGGGCCGTGCTGGGGCGGGCGTACCGCTTCATGCTCGGCATCTGCCTGGCCACCGCCGCCGCCCTGTGCGTGGCACTCGTCCACGGTGCCTGGCTGACAAGCTTCGCCGAACGGCATCTGTACTTCGACACCGTCGTGTTCAGCGAACAGACGCCGTACCAGAACCTGGTCGTCACCCGATCGGTGGATACCGGCGACACCCGGCTGTTCATCGACGGCCACATCCAGTTCTCCTCGCGCGACGAGTACCGCTACCACGAGTACCTGGTGCACCCGGCGATGGCGGTGGCGGGGCCGCGCGCGAACGTGCTGGTGCTCGGTGGCGGCGACGGGCTGGCCGCCCGCGAGCTGCTGAAGTACCCGGACGTGGAGCGGATCGACTTGGTGGACATCGATCCCGAGATGACGCGCATCCATTCGGAGCTGGCGATGCTCCGGTCGGTCAACCGGGACAGCCTGCGCTCGCCGCGCGTGCGCATCGTCCACGAGGACGCGTTCACCTTCGTCAACCGTCCCGGCACCCTGTACGACCGGGTCATCATCGATTTTCCCGATCCGCACGATGCCGCGATCGGCAAGCTCTACTCGCGCGAGTTCTACACCATGGTCCGGCGCCGGATGAGCCCCGGTGCCGTGGTCACCACCCAGAGCTCGTCGCCGTTCTACACCCGGCGCGTGTTCTGGTCGATAGAGGCGACCCTGGACGCGGTGTTCGCCTCGGTCACGAGCTACCACACCGCGCTGCCCTCGTTCGGCATCTGGGGGTTCAACATGGCCCGGCACGATGCCCCCCTGCCCGAGGACTACCCGATCGGCGTACCGACCCGGGCGATCGACGACGGTGCCGTGCTCGCGGCCATGGTGTTCGACCGGGACACCGGACCGCTGCCGGACAGTCCGGTGAACTCGATCATGCAACCGCTGCTCTACAAGCTTTACCTGGAGGATGCGAGGCGCTGAAGCGCATGCCATCCTCATGGCCGTGACCACGCTGCCAGCACTGGCCCGACCGCCGTATCCGAACGTTCGCCTGGGACGTCTCACCGCCCTGCTCGAGGCCGAATGGGGGCGCCAGGAACGCTGGAGCAGCAAGAATCCCATGGATCAGCTGATCGCCACGATCCTGTCCCAGCGCACGACGTACGCGGACGAGCGCACCGCCTTCCGGAACCTGCTCGAACGCTTCGGCGACTGGGCCGGGGTGGCCGAGGCGGACGTCGACGACATCGCCCGCGAGATCCGGACCTCGCGCTACCCCGAGGTCAAGGCGCCGCGCATCAAGGCGCTGCTGCTGGGCATCATCGAACGCCACGGCAGCGCGACGCTGGACCACCTGCACGAGCTGGGCATCGACGAGGCGAGCGCCTACCTGCGCGCGTTGCCCGGGGTGGGGCCCAAGACGATCACCTTCGTGCAGCTGTTCAGCATGCGGCGCCCGGTGCTGCCGGTCGATACGCACATCCACCGCAGCACCGGACGCGTCGGCATCATCGGGCCGAAGGTCACCGAGGCGAAGGCGCACACCCTGCTGCTGGCGATGCTGCCCGAGGATGCGCCCGAGATTCTCAACTTTCACGTGCTGTGGTTCACGCTCGGACAGAAGGTGTGCCACTACCGTCGTCCGGCGTGCGAGCGCTGCCCGCTGCGCGAGGAGTGCGAGCACGCCCGGGGGTGACGACGGGTTGCTGTTAGGCTCGGGCAGCGCCGCCCCGGGGAACCCGCTTGTCGACGCAGTCCCGATCGGATGGAATCGTGCAGCGGATCGCGCTGCTGGCCGCGATGGGCGTGGGCATCGGCGGGGTCGCCTCGCTGTGCGCGATCCTGTTCGTCGATACCGTGCTGTGGCTGAACGGTGCCACGCTGGTGTCGCCCCGGGCGCGTGTCTCGCTCGAGGACCGGCCGTGGCTGCTCGGTGCGGTGACCGTGCTGGTTCCCGCGCTCGGTGGTCTGCTGACCGGGCTGGTGGTGCGCTACCTGGTGGTCGAGCGGCGCTCGCTCGGCCCGGCCGACACCATCCACGCGGTGCAGTCGAGCGAGCCCCTGCCATCGGTGCGCAGCGGTCTCGGCGCGACGCTCGCCGCGATCCTGTCGCTGGGCAGCGGCGCATCGGTCGGGCAGTACGGGCCGATGGTGTACCTGGGGACCCTGATCGGCGGACTCGCCGTGCGTCTGGACCTGCCGGTGCGCAACCTGCGCGCGATCGCCATCGGTTGCGGGGTCGCCGCCGCCATCTCGACCGCGTTCAACGCCCCCATCGCCGGGCTGGTGTTCGCCCACGAGGTGATCCTCAGGCACTACGCCATGCAGGCCTTCGCACCGGTCACCGTCGCCTCGGCGTGCGGCTACGTGCTCGCCAACGTCGTGTTCGAACGCCCGCCGCTGTTCCTGGTGAGCTTCGACGGCGTCGCGCACGGCTACGAGTTCGCGCTGTTCGCGATCGAGGGGCTCCTGTGCGCAGGCGTCGCCATCCTGTTCATGCGCCTGCTGTTGCGCGGCGCGACACTGGCGGCGCGCACGCCCTGGCCGGCGCCGCTCAAGCCCGCCTTCGCCGGACTGGTGCTCGGGCTGGTGGCGCTGTGGATTCCGGACGTGCTGGGCATCGGGCGCGAAACGCTGCGCTTCGCCACCATCGAGGAGGCGTTCCGGCTGGACGAGCTGATGCTCATCCTGGTGGCCAAGCTCGCGCTCACCGTGCTGTGCCTCGCCTACGGGTTCGTCGGCGGCGTGTTCAGCCCGTCGTTGTTGATCGGCATCCTGTTCGGCGCGCTGTTCGGCGGCCTGGTCGGGGAGCTGGCGACCGCGCTCGGGCCCTTTGCGGTCTCCCACGTGGTGGTGTACGCCATCTGCGGCATGATGGCGGTCGCCAGTCCCGTGATCGGTGCGCCGCTGACCACCATCATCATCGTGTTCGAGCTCACCCGTCACTACGACCTGACGATCGCGGCGATGGTCGCGGTGGTGTTCTCGAACCTGGTCGCCTACCGCGTGTTCGGCCGGTCCCTGTTCGACGAGCAGCTGGCGCGACGCGGGTTCGACCTGTCCGCCGGACGCGACGAAGCGCTGCTCGGCAGTCTCAGGGTCAGCTCGGTGATGCGCACGGACCTGCCGACGGCGTGCCGGGGGCAGACCGTGGCGGTGGTGGTCCGGCGCCTGATCGAGGCGCAGGCCTCGGAATGCATGCTGCTGGACGGGCGGGGCGTGCATCTGGGCACCGTCCGGCTGGGCTCGCTGATCGATCGGCCCGTCGATGCCCTGGTCGAGGACTACTGCTATGACGACACCCTGGTGTTCGACGATCGAACCACGTTGAGCGAGGCCATGGAGCTGTTGCGCGGCTTCATCGGTGAGGCGGTCGCCGTGGTCTCCTCGGTCGATGGCACGTTGCTCGGTGCGGCACCGGAGAGTGCGATCATCGAGGCGTACCTGGACCGGGTCCGGCAGCTGAGGCGGGAAGAGAATGAAGCGCCCTGATACCGCGCAGCGACCCGGCACCGCCCGACCGGACCGGGTGATGCCGTTCCGTCGATGGTTCCTGCCGGCGTTGATGTCGATCGCGACGCCGGCCTTCGCCGACCGGCTCCCTGCCGACGGCACCGACGTGGGGGACGATCTCGTCGTGCTCACCTGGGGCGGTGCGTACGAGGCGAGCCAGCGCGCCGCCTACTTCGCGCCCTTCACGCGCGCCACCGGCATCGAGGTGCGCACCGCACGCTACGACGGCGGCATCGACGAGCTGCGGCGGGCGCGGGAAGAGGGCGCCGTTCCCTGGAACATCGTCGACCTGGAAGCGGCCGATGCCCGCGCGGCCTGCCGCGAGGGACTGCTCGAACCGTTCGACCCCGCCGTGCTGGTCGAGGAGGACGGCGTCCCGGTGCGCGACGACTTCGACGCCGGTTCGATCCGTGACTGCTCGGTCGCCCAGCTGGTGTTCTCGACCGTCATCGGCTACGACGTGCGCGTCTTTTCCGGCGAGAAACCCCGCCGGGTGCAGGACTTCTTCGATCTGGAACGGTTCCCGGGCAAGCGCGGCCTGCGTTGCGCACCCGTGGCCCTGCTCGAATGGGCGTTGCTCGCCTACGAGGTGCCGCGCTCCCAGGTCTACGACCTGTTGAGCACGCCCCGCGGGCTCGACCTGGCGTTCCGCAAGCTCGATGCACTGCGCGGCCACATCGTCTGGTGGCGTGGTGGCGACGAGCCGGGCGAACTGCTGGGCTCGGGCGAGGTCGTCATGTCGTCCGGCTACAACGGCCGCTTCTTCGAGGCTCAGGCGGCCGCGGGCGCGCCGATATCGCTGATCTGGGACGGCCAGCTGGTCGATCACGCGACCTGGGCCATCCCGCGCGGCGCGAAGGCGACCGGACGTGCGCAGGCCTTCATCGCCTTCGCGACCCGTGCCGAGCGCATGGCCGATCAGGCGATGCGGATCTCCTACGGTCCGACTCGCGACTCGGCGCGACGCCGCGTCGGCCGGCACGTCGAGTTCGGCATCGACATGAACGACCACCTGCCCACGAGCGGCGAGCGGATGCGTCGCGCCGTCATCCGGGACAGCGACTGGTACGCACGGACCGAGACCCTGCGGCAGCGTCGCTTCGCCGAATGGCTGCGGGCCCCGGGTGTCGGACCGTGCCCGGATGCGCGCGAGCGAGCGCGGTGAGTGCACCGGTCGGCGGGCGTGACCGGGTGGCGGTGAGGCCGTGCCTGCCATGCTTCGTGAGCATGCTTCATGTGCATCGTGATGGTAGCGGGCAGCGCCGGGCGACGAATAGCGTCTACTATCGACCGGTAGCACGGTGAGTTCCGCCGACTCCGACCCACCGTGATCGGCATGGCGGTAACGGATCGGCAGGACGACTCGCAGGGACGACGCTGCTCGAGGCGACCGGATCGCCGCCGGCTCGCGTCCATTCGCCACACCGTCCCGTCACGATGCCAACGACCGTTCCGATCCGCAACCACGGTTCCTGCCGTCGCCACCGTGGCCTGGTGAGTATCGGTGTACGGGAACGGTGCGGCTTTCGGGTGCGCCGATCGGGGTGCACGCTCCCGGACGCGACACCCCCGGCAGGATGAGCGGGCGGGACGTCGGTCCGTGCGATCCGCACCCGGTCCGCACGGCCCCCGGATGGGGGCCGGCGCCGCGTGTGCCGGCAAACGAGATCGAGCGGCTGGCCGCACTCGACGCCCTGCACGTGCTCGACACCCTGCCCGAACCGGCGTTCGACCATCTGGTCCACACCGCTGCGCTGGCGTGCGGGACGCCGATCTCGCTGCTCTCGCTGGTCGACGCCGATCGTCAATGGTTCAAGGCCGGGGTCGGCCTGCCCGGGGTTGCCGAGACGGCGCGCGATCGATCGTTCTGCGCGCACGCGATCCTGCAGGACGACGTGCTGGAGATTCCCGACGCGACGCTGGACGCACGGTTCGCCGAGAACCCGCTGGTCATCGGCGACCCCGACATGCGCTTCTACGCCGGCGCCCCGTTGCGCCTGGAGGGGGGCTTGCGGATCGGTACGCTGTGCGTGATCGGTCGCCAGGCCGGGCGCCTCACGCCGACGCAGCGGACGTTGCTGAGGCGTCTCTCCGCGGTTGCCGTCGAACTGCTCCAGGCGCGACGCACGGCGCACGCGCTGAGCGTCAGCGAGGCCCGGCTGCGCTCGCTGGTCGAGTCCTCCCCCTCCGGCACGTTCGCCACCGCGGTAGAGGGTTCCACCGGGCAGGTGTTGCAGGGTGACGCGCCCGCCCGCGACCAGGTCCTGGAGACGGCACGCGAGGTGGTCCGTCGCACCACCCACGACCCCCTGTCCGGACTGGTCAACCGCATCGGGTTCGAGACCCGTCTGAAGGGTGCGCTGGAGCGGACGCGTGCGCACCGGGGTGGCGGTGCGCTGATGCACATCGACCTCGACCGGTTCAGGCTGATCAACGACGCCTGTGGCCGCGCCGCGGGGGACAGGCTGCTGGCGCAGGTCGCGATGCTGGTGCGCGACACCGTGCGCGGCAGCGCCACGCTTGCCCGCCTCGATGGTGACGAGTTCGGCGTGATGGTGGAGAACTGCAGCGCTGCGCAGGCATGGCGCGTCGCGCAACGGGTGCGCGGTCGGCTGGAGGCCTACCGCTTCGCGCACGGCGAGCAGCAGCTTCGCGTGCGTGCCAGCATCGGCATCGCGCCGCTGGACGATCGATGGCGTGATCCGGGCGCGCTCATGCGGGCGGCCCATGCATCGTGCCGTGCCGCCAAGGAGGCGGGCCGCGACCGGGTGCACGCGTGGCTGGATGCGGACCGGGCACGGATGATCGAGCGGCAGGACGAGAGTCGTTGGGTCACACGACTGGAGCAGGCCCTGGACGACGAACGTTTCGTGCTGCACCTGCAGCGCATCGAGCCGCTCGGACCGGATGGGGTCGGCCTGCACGCCGAGGTGCTGGTCAGGTTGCGCGACCTGGACGGCAGCCTCGTCATGCCGGACGACTTCCTGCCGGCGGCGGAACGCTTCGATCTCGTCACTCCCATCGATCTGCACGTGCTGCGGCACGCCCTGCAGGCGCTCGGCAGGCTAATCGACGTTATGGACGTCGAGATGCTCTGCGTCAACCTGTCGGGGCGATCGATCGGGGACGGACGGTTTCACCGCGATGCCATCGCACTGCTGTCGAATGCCGGAAGCGAGGTCTGTCACCGCCTGTGCCTCGAGGTGACCGAGACCTCGGCGGTGAGCGATCCTGTCGGTGCCGCACGGTTCATCGATGGCGTGCGCGCCTTCGGCGTGCGCGTCGCCCTGGACGATTTCGGTGCGGGCGCATCATCGTTCGGCTACCTGAAGACGCTGCGGGTGGACATGATCAAGATAGACGGCCAGTTCGTCAGGAACCTGGCCGACGACCCCCTGGACGAGGCCGTGGTGCGCTGCTTCGTGGAGATAGCGCGCGTCATGGGCCTGAAGACGGTGGCGGAGTTCGTCGACAGTCCGCGGACCCTGCGGCGGATCGGGGAACTCGGTGTCGACTTCGCCCAGGGCTTCCAGGTGCACCGTCCCCACTCCGTCGATGCCCTGATCGACGAGGCGGGCCGCATGCCGGGTGGTACGTCGGGCCGTGCGTCAGGACTTCGGTCCGAAGATGAACCAGGCGATCAGGCCGACCACGGGTAGGAACAGCACGACCAGGACCCAGATGACCTTCGCGATGGTGCTGGCGCTGCTGCCGACGATCTTGATGATCGCGTAGACGTCGAGCACGAAGATGATGAGGCCGAGAATGCCGCCGCCGATGCCTAGTTCCATGAGAGTCGAGCCTGTAGTGAGGTGAATGGGTTTCGAGGGCGCGATGATGGTCGCGGGCCGCGCCTTGCGGTATGGACGCACGAAATTTACAGGGCGATCCGCTTCGCACCTCGTGTTGCCGCCTGGCACGGAGCGCATCCTGCGGTGCGACGGAAAATCGGTGACGCGCCCGGTCGCGACGGTCCGCATGCCGCATGATGACCGGCCACAGACCCGAGTCAAGGCACATGAGCGACATTCCGAAGGACACCCTGGTGGTCGTGATCGACGGCACGCAGGGCACGACCTACCGCAACCGGTCCGAGGACGGCGGGCTGAAGCTGCGCGCGACCGGCGACCTCGAGCCAAAGGACCTGGCCGATGACGGACCGGCCGGATCGCAACCCAAGGAGCAGTCTCCGGGCGAGCTTGACGAGGCCACCTTCGCCAAGCAGGTGGCCAACTACCTGTACAAGCGCGCCCAGAGGGGCGACTTCCAGCACCTGGTGCTGGCAGCCGACCCGCAGACGCTGGGCCAGATACGCCCCAGCCTGCACAAGGAAGTGACCGGGCGGCTGATCAAGGAGGTTCCCAAGACGTTGACCAACTCCCCGATCGGCGACATCGAACGGTCGATCGGCGCGGCCTGATCGCAGGCGGCGGGGTACGGGACGACCCACGAGGCGGACGAAGGCGGACAAGGGCATGGACGGATACCGCAGGTCGGACGGTGGACGTCCCGAGCACATCATCGACGAGGCGCACGCCCTCACCGAGGCGGAGGAGGAGAAGGTCGTCGAGCGGTTGAGCCTGCGCGCCTCAGCCGTCTACGCGATCGTCAAGGAGGAGGGCGAGGCGGAGCTTGTCCGCCCCACCGCCTCGCTGTTCTGGTCCGGCATCGTCGCCGGCGTGGCGATGGGATTCTCGATCCTGACGCTTGCATTGCTGCGCATGCACCTGCCGGACACGGACTGGGCGCCGCTGATCACCTCGTTCGGCTACGCGGCAGGCTTCCTGATCGTCGTGCTCGGTCGCCAGCAGCTGTTCACCGAGAACACCCTGACCGTGGTGTTGCCGGTGCTCGCCGATCGCAGCGTGTCGTTGCTGGCACACGCGCAGGTGAAGGACGAGCTGTAGTGTCCGGAGCCCGCGATCGATCGAAGGGCCGCGTTTGAAACGAATGCTCGCACGCTTGAAACAAGCACATGTCCCACCGGTTCGGCTCGTTTGACTCGAACGTCGACGGCATGCTCGACGGGGACGAGTTCAGCACGCGCATGGGCAGCGAGGACATGGATGCCTATGACGGCAACGCGGACGGCATGCTCGATCGTGACGAGTTCACCGCCGGTGCCTACCGCCGGTATGACACCGATGGCAGCGGCATGCTCGAGGAGTCGGAAATCGCCGATCGGGAAGAGGACATGGGGGAAGGGGGTCTGTTCGACTTCTGATCCCCCTGCGCACCAGCGCGACGAAGGTGGGATGCCGGCTCCGATAGCCGTGCACCCCTTTGCGCCGGGGACCGCCGTGCCCGATACGGTCGGCGACGAGAGCCGATGATGAGCGGGCGTCCGGTCACGGCCCCGTTCAGTTGGCGATGTATTGCGTCAGTTCGTCGATGGTGCGCTTCTGATCGGCAAGCTTGCTGCGCACCAGATCGCCGATCGAGACGATGCCGATCAGACGCTCGCCGTCGAGCACGGGCAGGTGGCGTATGCGGCGCTCGGTCATCAGCTCCATGCACCGATCGATCGTCGCGTCGCGTGCCACGGGCACGAGTTCGTCCGACATCACATCGCGCACCGGCGTGGTATCGGAACGTCGCCCGGCGAGCACGACGTTGCGGGCGTAGTGCCGTTCCGTCAGCAGCCCGATCAGGCGCTCGCCCTCCACGATGGCGACGGAGCCGATGTCGAGTTCCGCCATCAGTCGCACCGCATCGAGGACCGTCGCGTCCGGTTCGATCGTGACGACCTCGGCGCCCTTGGTGTCGAGCAGTTCTCGTATCGTGTTCATGCCGATGGTTCCCGTCGGATCGAGGTGGACAGTCCGGACACAGACTGCTCCGGGCATCGCCGACGGTCAAGGTCGGGGCAGGGTGTCGACCGATCGTCGCGGCGGCATGGCGAAGCGGGGACAGCGTTGCCGGTTCGACGATCCGGCCGAATCGTCCGCTCCCGACCCGGCAAGGTAAACTCTCCGTTCGCCGTGCCGATGATGTGGTGGACAGGGACGTCAGTCGAGTCGATCGGGCCGTCCTGCCGGTCGCGCCTTCCTGCCAGAGCGCCGAACCACGATGCCTGCGACCGTTCCGACACCCGTCCCGGGCCGCCGCCGCCGCCGTCGCCAGCGCACGCTCTCCTGGGTTGCCGCGCTGGCCAGCCTGCTCCCGCTGGCCGGGGCCGCGGCCCGGCAGGAAGCACCCGTCTGCGTCTACGTGTCCTCGTACCACCGCGGCTACACGTGGTCCGACCGGCTGGAGAACGGCATGCGCGAGCGCATCGGCGAGCGATGCCGGATCGTGCGCATGGACCTCGACAGCAAGCGGCGCAAGTCCGTCGAGGACATCGAACACGCCGCATCGAGGGCGCTCGACACGATTCGTGCCGTCGATGCCGACATCGTGCTCGTGGCGGACGACAACGCGATCAAGTACCTCGTCCGGCCGCATCTGGCCGACGGGCCGCTACCGGTCGTGTTCGCCGGCGTGAACTGGACGGTCGAGGAGTACGAGCTGCCGACACCCTGGGTCACCGGCATCGTGGAGGTCGCCCCGATCGGACCGATGATCCGCCAGGCGGTCGCCCTGGTGCCGTCCGCCCGCAAGGCCGTCTACGTCGGAGCGCGCACGCTGAC
>Ga0209831_1000608_pt1 | contig 34388 bp, 42 predicted proteins | sample Maine_Asex4_meta_FD_187451 | JGI IMG/M metagenome (GOLD analysis project Ga0209831, IMG submission 187451) | Marine algal microbial communities from Maine, USA - Maine_Asex4_metaG (SPAdes) (version 2) | ecosystem: Host-associated > Algae > Red algae > Unclassified | place: Maine, USA | collected... | reverse complement strand
AATCATTCTTATTGCAATAAGGCTATAGGCCGAAGAAGAAATTCTTAAACCCAGCCTACTCGGTTGGGTTTGTTTTTTATATCACTTATCAAATCGCAATCACCCCAAAACAGTAAGCTTAAGTCTTTTGTTCATTGCGCTTTAATCTTGCAATCAAGGCTTCAAAAAAACTTTATTAAAAAACTTTCAACATAGTGTTGGTAATTAAAAAATAAACCAATACCTTTGCAGTCCAATTTTGAGAATAGTTTAACAATATGCCAACTATACAACAACTTGTAAGGAAAGGACGTAAGGTAATAAAAACCAAAAGTAAGTCAAGAGCACTCGACTCTTGTCCGCAAAGACGAGGTGTTTGTACAAGGGTATATACAACCACACCAAAAAAGCCAAACTCGGCTTTACGTAAGGTAGCCAAAATAAGGTTAACCAACAGCGTTGAGGTGATTGCATATATCCCTGGAGAAGGTCACAACCTTCAAGAACACAGTATCGTTTTAATTAGAGGCGGAAGAGTAAAAGATTTACCTGGAGTAAGGTATCATATTATTAGAGGCTCGTTAGACACCGCAGGTGTTAGCGATCGTAAGCAAAGTCGCTCTAAATACGGTACAAAAAGGCCTAAAAAATAGGCCCATTTTCTTTCACTTCTACAAGAAGTATATCGGTATTTAAATTTTAAAATGATAGAAGGTACAACAAGTATTTGCTTGACCTTCTCTTAAAAATATATAATGAGAAAATCAGCAGCTAAAAAAAGAGAGCTTTTGCCAGATAGTAGGTATAACGATCCTATGGTTACTCAGTTTGTTAATAATATGATGTGGAGTGGTAAAAAGAGTACCTCTTTCCGCATTTTTTATGATGCAGTAGATATAGTAGCAGAACAAACAAAAGAAGATGGTTATGAAGTATGGAAAAAAGCATTGGCTAACATTATGCCATCTGTTGAAGTGAAAAGTAAGCGTATTGGTGGTTCTACTTATCAAATTCCTGTTGAAGTTAGGTCGGCCAAACGTATTGTTATAGGTATGGCTTGGTTAATTTCTTTTGCACGTAAACGTAACGGTCGGTCAATGGCAACTAAGTTAGCGGCAGAAATACAGGCAGCTTTCAAAAATGAAGGTGCTGCGGTAAAGAAAAAAGATGATACACACCGTATGGCAGAAGCCAACAAAGCATTTTCACATTTCAGAGCATAGTAAAATAATAATACTTTAAATAGTTTAGATAATTAAAGAATAGCAACAAAAATGGCAAAAGGACTTCAGTTTACCAGAAATATAGGGATTGCGGCACATATTGATGCCGGAAAAACCACTACTACTGAGCGTGTTTTGTACTACACCGGTATTTCTCATAAAATTGGAGAAGTGCACGATGGTGGAGCTACAATGGATTGGATGGAGCAAGAGAAAGAGCGTGGAATTACCATTACTTCTGCTGCAACTACAACCCATTGGAAATACAGAGAACAAGAATATAAAATAAATATTATTGACACTCCAGGTCACGTTGATTTTACTGTTGAGGTAGAGCGTTCATTGCGGGTGTTAGATGGTGTGGTAGCTTTGTTTTGTGCTGTTGGTGGTGTAGAACCACAATCAGAAACGGTATGGAGACAAGCCAATCGTTATAAAGTACCACGTATTGGTTTTGTAAATAAAATGGACAGAACTGGTGCCGACTTCTTAAATGTTGTTGGTCAAGTTAGAGAAAAATTAGGAGCTAATCCTATTCCATTGCAGTTGCCAATAGGTGCTGAAGATGACTTCATAGGAGTAGTTGACTTAATTACAAATAAAGGTATTGTTTGGAATAATAATGATATGGGTATGACTTACGAGGAAGTACCCATTCCAGATGATATGAAAGATGATGTTGAAGAATGGAGAGGAAAGTTAGTAGAAGCAGTTGCAGAATATGATGATGCTTTATTAGAAAAATACTTCGAAGATCCAGAGTCAATAACAGAAGCAGAAATGTTAGAAGCCATTCGTAAGGCAGTAATAGATTTATCTATTATACCAATGATGTGTGGTTCTGCATTTAAAAATAAAGGGGTGCAAGCGGTATTAGATGCAGTTTGTACGTTCTTACCTTCTCCTCACGATATTGAGGCGGTAATAGGAACTAATCCTGATACAGAAGAAGAAGAAACAAGAATGCCAGATGCATCAGAACCTTTTGCTGCATTAGCATTCAAAATTGCAACCGATCCTTATGTAGGTCGTTTGTGTTTCTTTAGAGTTTATTCTGGGCGTCTCGATGGCGGTTCTTATGTGTATAATGCACGTTCAGGCAAAAAAGAACGTATTTCTCGTTTAATGCAAATGCATTCAAACAAGCAAAATCCAATTGATTTTATTGAAGCAGGTGACATAGGAGCAGGTGTTGGTTTTAAAGATATTAGAACAGGTGATACTTTGTGCGACGAGAAAAAACCAATCATCTTAGAAAGCATTGATTTTCCAGATCCTGTAATTGGTTTAGCAATAGAGCCTAAGTCTCAAAAAGATTTAGATAAATTAGGAATAGGTTTGTCGAAATTGTCAGAAGAAGATCCAACTTTTAAAGTAAATTTTGATGAAAATACTGGCCAAACCATTATTAGTGGTATGGGTGAACTTCACTTAGAAATTATTGTTGATCGTTTAAAACGAGAGTTCAAAGTTGAGTGTAACCAAGGTGCGCCGCAGGTTAATTACAAAGAAGCCATCACAAAACAATATGAACACCGTGAAGTTTATAAAAAACAATCTGGTGGTAGGGGTAAATTTGCAGATATCAAATTTGAGATTGGCCCAGTAGATGAAGGTGATGAAAACAAAGGCTTAGTTTTCGTTAATGAAATAAAAGGTGGTAACATACCAAGAGAATTTATTCCTTCTATAGAAAAAGGTTTTAAAGAAGCCATGAAAAACGGCGTATTAGCTGGTTATGAAGTTGATTCTCTAAAAGTGCGCTTATTCGATGGTTCTTTCCACGATGTGGATTCAGATCAATTGTCTTTTGAGTTAGCAGCAAAACTGGCTTTCCGTAATACCGCATCTAAAGCAGGTGCAGTATTGTTAGAACCAATTATGAAATTAGAAGTAGTAACCCCTGAAGAATATACAGGTGATGTAGTTGCCGATTTAAACAGAAGAAGAGGTATAATGGAAGGTATGGAAATGAAGGGTAATGCTCAAGTAGTAAAAGCCAAAGTTCCATTATCAAAAATGTTTGGTTATGTAACCGCTTTACGAACGGTTACTTCTGGTAGAGCAACATCTATTATGGAGTTTTCACATTATAGTGCAGCGCCAAAAGATATTGCAGAAGAAGTTATTGCAAAAGCAACAGGTAAATTAGAAGTAGCATAAGATTATGACACAAAGAATTAGAATAAAATTAAAGTCATACGACCACAATTTGGTGGACAAATCGGCTGAGAAAATTGTGAAAACAGTTCGAAGTACCGGTGCGGTAATCGCAGGCCCGATTCCTTTACCAACTAAAAAAAGAAAATTTACAGTTTTAAAGTCGCCACACGTTAACAAAACAGCTCGAGAGCAGTTTCAGTTGTGTACGTATAAACGACTTTTAGATATTTATAGTTCTTCAACAAAAACAGTTGATTCACTAATGCGCCTTGAGCTGCCAAGTGGTGTTGATGTTGAAATAAAAGTTTAATTGACGATGAAAGCAATAATAGGAACAAAAATAGGTAATACCAGCCTCTTTAATGAAGATGGTCGCTCTATACCGGTAACGGTAGTAGAAGTTGGCCCTTGCTTTGTTACGCAGGTAAAAACCGAAGAAACTGATGGGTACGATGCCGTTCAAGTTGCTTATGGTGATAAAAAGGAAAAAAATACTAGTGCTGGTATGAAGGGTCACTTCAAGAAATCTGGCGTTGCTCCAAAAAGAAAATTGAAAGAGTTTAAAAATTTTGATTTTGAAGTAAACGTTGGTGATGAAATTGATGCTTCCATTTTTGAAGAAGGGGAAAAAGTAACAGTAGTAGGTATTACTAAGGGTAAAGGTTTTCAAGGTGTTGTTAAGCGTCATAATTTTAAAGGAGTAAATGATGCAACACACGGTCAACACAATCGTCAACGTGCGCCGGGTTCCATTGGTGCAGCATCATATCCTGCTAAAGTATTTAAAGGCATGCGTATGGCAGGCCGTACTGGTGGCGAAAGAGTAAAGGCCAAAAACCTTCAAATCGTAAAAATTTTTGAAGACAAAAATTTGTTGTTAATTAGAGGGGCTGTTCCAGGTTCCAAAGGTTCAATGGTAATTATAGAAAATTAATAAACATTTGCAGAGGTAACAATAATGAAAGTAGATGTATTAGATAGAAGCGGTAACAGCACAGGTAGGTCGGTTGAATTGCCAGACGAGATGTTTGGTATTGAGCCAAACGAACATGCTGTGTACTTATCAGTTAAGCAATACTTGGCGCATCAACGTCAAGGCACACACAAAGCCAAAGAGAGAGGCGAGATAAAAGGCTCAACTCGAAAAATTAAGAAACAAAAAGGTACAGGTACAGCTCGTGCGGGCAGTATTAAAAATCCTTTGTTTAGAGGTGGAGGTAGAGTTTTTGGTCCACGTCCTCGTAAATATAGTATTAAGTTAAACAAAAAGGTGAAGGCTATTGCTCGTGCATCTGCTTTAAGCAGTAAATTAGCAAATGAGCGTTTAACTATTATTGAGGATTTAAATTTTGATGCACCAAAAACAAGAGATTACAAAGCGGTAATGGATGCCTTTAAGTGCAGCGATGTAAAATCAATTTTGGTTACAGGCAGTATCAACAACAATGTAGTATTATCTGCACGTAACTTGCCTATGGCAAAAGTGATGGCGCCTTCTGGGTTAAATACTTATAGTATTATGAATGCAGATGCAATTATTATTAGTGAAACTGCCGTAAAAGAAATTTGCGGTAAAAATGAGGAAGCATAATTATGGCAATTTTATTAAAACCACATATCACAGAAAAAACATCTCGCGAAACAGAAAGTAGAAATGTTTATACATTTATTGTTGATAAAAACGCTAATAAAATTCAGATAAAAGAGGCAATTGCCGATACTTACGGCGTTGAGGTGCAATCACTTAGAACAAGTGTTGTACCAGCAAAAGCAAGACAACGGTTTACAAAAGCTGGTATGTTAAAAGGTAGAACGGTATCTTACAAAAAGGCAGTAGTTCAAATTGCAGAAGGAGATACTATTGATTTTTACAGTAACATTTAAGATTAAAGGAAACAATGGCAGTTAAAAAATATAATCCGGTTACACCAGGCACACGATTTAGGGTAGGTAATTCTTTTGCAGAAATTACTACTTCTAAGCCAGAGAAGAGCTTGTTGGCACCATTGAAGAGTAGTGGTGGCCGTAACCATAGTGGTAAAATGACTGTACCTAATAGAGGTGGTGGACATAAAAGAAGATATAGAATAATTGACTTTAAAAGAGACAAGTTCAATATAAGTGCAACGGTTAAAACTGTAGAATATGACCCAAACCGTTCAGCGTTTATAGCATTAGTACAGTATGAGGATGGAGAAAAGAGATACATTATTGCTCCGGAAGGTATTAGTGTAGATCAGGCGATAGTTTCTGGTAGTAAAGTTTCGCCAGATGTGGGTAATACTTTAAAACTCAAAAATATTCCACTCGGTACGGTACTTCATAATATTGAAATGCATCCAGGTAAAGGTGGTATTATTGCAAGAAGTGCAGGTTCTTACGCACAAATTACTGCCAAAGAAGGTAAATATGCCATCTTAAAAATGCCATCTGGTGAAACCCGGCGAATATTAAGTGAGTGTTTTGCTACTATTGGTTCAGTATCTAATTCTGAGCATAGCTTACAATCATCTGGTAAAGCAGGTAGAAGTCGGTGGTTAGGTAAAAGGCCTCGTACAAGAGCTGTTGTTAAAAATCCTGTAGATCACCCGATGGGTGGTGGCGAAGGTAGAGCTTCAGGTGGTCACCCACGATCTAAAAAAGGTTTACCAGCAAAAGGTTTTAAAACACGTAACAAAAACAAAGCATCTAATAAATTAATTATTTCTAAACGTAAATAATGGCAAGATCAATAAAAAAAGGACCTTACGTAGGATATAAGCTGATGCGCAAAGTAGATCGCACTAATGCAAGTAGCAAAAAAAGTGTTATCAAAACTTGGTCGCGGGCATCAATGATTATTCCAGATTTTGTAGGGCATACCTTCGCAGTACATAACGGTAATAAATTTATTCCGGTTTTTGTAACAGAAAACATGGTAGGACATAAGTTGGGTGAATTTTCTCCCACAAGAAATTTTAAAGGCCATAGCGGTAACAGAAAATAAGTTTTAAAAATGGAAGCAGTAGCCAAACTCAACAAGTATCCTACATCGCCACGTAAAATGCGCTTGGTAGTTGATAATATTAGAGGCCTAAATGTAGAAAAGGCGTTAAATGTTTTAAAGTTTACCAATAAGCATTGCGCTCGGCCGTTAGAAAAACTGTTGCTAAGTGCGATAAGCAACTGGGAAAACAAAAACACTGGTGTTGCTATTGACGAAGGAGACTTGTACGTAAAGCAAGCTTTTGTTGATGCAGGAAGAACACTTAGAAGGATGCAACCAGCTCCATTCGGTAGAGCTTATAGAATAAGAAAAAGATCAAACCACGTAACAATTGTGGTAGATAGTAGAACAACTGTTGAACCTCAAATCAAAGAAGAAGAAGCTTAATATGGGACAAAAAACAAATCCGATAGGTAATAGACTTGGAATAATAAGAGGCTGGGACTCTAATTGGTATGGTGATCAGCATACTTTTGCAGACAAGCTGGTTGAGGATGAGAAAATAAGAGAATACTTAAATGCTCGTATTACAAAAGGTGGAGTTTCAAGAGTAATTATTGAGAGAACCCTAAAAAGAATAACGATAACAATACATACTAGTAGGCCAGGTATAATTATCGGTAAAGGTGGTAGTGAGGTTGATCGGATAAAGGAAGAGTTGAAAAAATTGACTGGTAAAGATGTTCAGATCAATATTGTTGAGATAAGAAGACCAGAGTTGGATGCTAGAATTGTTGGCGAAAGTGTAGCGAAGCAATTAGAGGCAAGAATAAATTATCGTAGAGCACTTAAAATGGCTATCGCATCAACTATGCGAATGGGTGCTGAAGGTATAAAGATAAGAGTAAGCGGTAGATTAAGTGGTGCGGAAATGGCACGGTCAGAAGAGTACAAGGAAGGTAGAACACCTTTACATACTTTTAGGGCAGATATTGATTATGCTTTGGTTGAAGCCCAAACTATTTATGGTAAAATAGGGGTGAAAGTTTGGATTATGAAAGGAGAGGTATATGGTAAACGAGATTTATCGCCAAACTTTGGGGTTGATGTGAAAGGTGGTGGCCGTGGTGGCGACAGACGTGGCGGTGGCGGAAACCGCAGAGGCGGTGGTGGAAACCGTAGAAGTGGTGGCGGCGATCGCAGAAGCGGTGGCGGTGGAAGCCGAGGTAGAAACTAAAAAATAGTAGATTAATTTAAATTATAAAATAGAAGAAGAATGTTACAGCCAAAAAGAACGAAATTCCGAAAAATGCACAAAGGTCGTATGAAAGGCAACGCTTTGCGTGGCAGCTCTTTGGCTTTCGGAACATTTGGTCTGAAATCATTAGATGCAGTTTGGATAACCGCCCGTCAAATAGAATCAGCAAGGGTGGCACTAACAAGACATATGAAAAGGGAAGGTAATGTTTGGATCAGAATATTTCCAGACAAACCAATTACCTCTAAACCAGCTGAAGTAAGGATGGGTAAGGGTAAAGGGGCGCCAAGTCACTTCGTTGCAGTAGTAAAGCCAGGCAGAATTATGTTTGAAATTGAAGGTGTGCCACGTAATGTGGCGGAACAAGCCTTAAGATTAGCGGCTCAAAAAATGCCTTGTAAAACAAAGTTTGTTGTAAGAAGAGATTTTGTAGACTAAGGTTAACTTAAAAATTTTAAACAAAGAAAATGGCAAAGAAAAAAGACGATACGGTTTTAGCTGATTTAGCTTTAGAAGAGTTACAAGAGCGTTTGGGTGAAGAACAAACAATGTTGCAGCGGTTAAAATTTAATCACGAGGTTACTCCGTTAGAAAACCCCAGAGTGTTGGGCGAAACAAGAAGAGGCATTGCGAGAATGAAAACCGAAATTACGAGACGCCAGATTACAAAAGCAAACAAAAAGGAAGCGTAGCAGCAATGGAAAGAAATTTAAGAAAAGTTAGAACTGGTGTGGTTACCAGTAATAAAATGAATAAAAGCATTACCGTAGTGGTAGAGCGTAAAGAAAAACATCCAATGTATGGTAAGTACATCAAAAAATCAAAGAAATTTATTGCACACGATGAAAAAGATGAGTGCAGTATTGGTGATACGGTTCGTATAATGGAAACCCGTCCGCTCAGTAAATTAAAGCGATGGCGATTAGTTGAAATACTTGAAAGAGCTAAGTAAAAATGGTACAACAAGAAAGCAGGCTTAAAGTAGCCGACAACAGCGGCGCAAAAGAAGTACTCGTTATTAGAGTATTGGGAGGTACCGGAACAAGGTATGCCTCTATTGGCGACAAGGTTGTAGTAACTGTAAAACAGGCTATGCCTAATGGCAATATTAAAAAAGGTGCGGTTTCGAAAGCTGTAGTGGTTAGAACCAAGCACAAGTTAAAACGTAAGGACGGTTCTTACATTTCTTTTGGTGATAATGCGGTAGTATTATTAGACGATTCGGAAGAACCAAGAGGAACTCGTATTTTTGGGCCAGTTGCCCGTGAACTACGTGATAAGCAGTACATGAAAATTATTTCGTTGGCACCAGAAGTATTATAAATTATGAAGCAGAAACAAAACAAACATAAACCAAAAATCAAAATTAGAAAAGATGATTTGGTAAAGATAATTGCCGGCGCTGATAAAGGCGCAGAAGGTAAAGTGATAGAAGTATTGGCTGCCAAAAACAGGGTTATGGTTGAGGGAGTAAATATTGTTTCGCGTCATACTAAACCAAATACTGAAAGTCCAGATGGCGGTATTGTAAAAAAAGAAGCGCCAATTCATATATCAAACGTAATGTTAGTTGACCCTAGTAGTGGAAAAGCAACAAGAGTAGGAAGAAAAGTTGAAGAAGGGAAAATAGTTCGTTACGCCAAAAAATCAGGAGGGGTAATATAATGGAGAAATACATTCCTACATTAAAAACTAAATACGAAAAAGAAATTGTACCTGCGTTAAATGAAAAGTTTAACTACAAAAGTATAATGCAAGTACCACGATTGCAAAAAATTTGCATCAACCAAGGTGTTGGTTTAGCAACACAAGATAAGAAAATGGTAGATGTAGCGGTAGAACAAATAACACAAATAGCTGGTCAAAAGGCAGTTGCCACAATTGCAAAAACATCAATCTCAAACTTTAAACTAAGAGAGTTTATGCCAATTGGTGCAAGGGTAACCTTGCGAAATGAACAGATGTGGGAGTTTTTAGAACGCCTTATAGCTGTGGCTTTACCTCGAGTAAGAGATTTTAGAGGTATAAAAGATAAAGCCTTTGATGGTCGTGGTAACTATTCGCTTGGCATAACCGAGCAAATTATTTTCGCAGAAATTGATTTAGATAAAGTACCCAAAATAACGGGCTTAAATATCACTTTTGTAACAAGTGCAAAAACCGATAACGAAGCCTTAGAATTGTTAAAATCATTAGGTATGCCTTTTAAGAATGCCAATAACCCTTCAATGAATTAAGCGTATGTCAAAAGAATCTATGAAAGCGCGAGAGCGCAAACGTCAAAAAATGGTAGCCCTTCACGCCAAAAAAAGAGCAAGATTAAAGGCGGAAGGAAAGTGGGATGAGTTAGACAAGATGCCTAAGAACGGCTCTAAAGTTAGGTTACACAACCGTTGTAGGCTAACAGGTCGTCCGCGTGGCTATATGCGCTTCTTTGGTATTTCCAGAGTAAAGTTTCGTAAAATGGCCTTGGATGGTAAAATACCAGGCGTTACAAAAGCAAGTTGGTAAACCCTAATAAATAAAAGAGGAATTAAATGGTAACAGACTCAATAGCAGATTATTTAACCAGGATACGTAATGCCCAGATGGCAAACCACAAAGTAGTGGAAATACCAGCTTCAAAACTAAAAAAACGTATTACAGAAATTTTGTACGATCAAGGGTACATTTTAAAATATAAATTTGAAGATGCTGACAAAGGCAAAAGTCTAATAAAAGTAGCTTTAAAATATGATAACAGCACTAAATCACCTGCAATCAAAAGATTGTTGCGCATTAGTAGGCCGGGTTTACGTCAATACAAAGGCGTAACAGAAATACCTCGTGCTATTAACGGGTTAGGTATAACCATCGTGTCTACTTCAAAAGGAGTAATGACAGATAAAGATGCGGTTAGGAATAATGTTGGAGGCGAAGTGCTTTGTCAGGTTTATTAATAAAAGAATAAAACAAGAGTAATGTCAAGAATAGGTAAAGCTCCAATAAGCATACCATCAGGTGTCGAAGTAAAAGTTGACGACCACAATATGGTATCCGTTAAAGGGCCAAAAGGGGAATTGTTTCAAAAAATTGATAGCGATTTTAAACTATCAATTGATGATGGTACGTTAACTATTGAACGGCCAACAGAACAAAAAAGACATAAAGCACTGCATGGTCTTTACCGCGCATTAATAAATAACATGGTTGTCGGCTGCACAGAAGGTTATAAAAAAGTGATGGAGCTTCACGGTGTAGGTTATCGGGCAACTAATAAAGGGCAATTGTTAGAGATGTCATTAGGGTATTCTCACCCAGTTGTAATAATGATGCCGCCACCAGTAAAAGTAATTACCGAAATGGTAAAGGGTAAGCCTCCTGTGGTAACGTTAGAATCTTACGATAAGCAATTAGTGGGTCAAATGGCTGCAAAAATAAGATCTTATAGAAAACCTGAGCCCTATAAAGGAAAAGGTATTCGCTTTCAAGGAGAAGAAATTAGAAGAAAAGCAGGTAAAACAGCAGCAAGCTAAAATTAAAATAATGGTAGCAAAAAAAAGAGCAAGAAGACAAAGAATACGATACGCAATTCGCAATAAAATAAGCGGAACAGCCCAACGTCCTCGAATGGCTATATTTAGAAGCAACAAAGCAATTTATGTTCAGTTAATCGATGATTTAAATGGACATACTTTAGCGGCTGCCTCATCAAGAGGTTTAACAGGTAGCAATATTGAGTTAGCTAAAGCCGTAGGGCAAAAAATTGCAGATATGGCCAAAGGTGCTAGTATTGAAAGTGTTGTTTTTGACAGGGGCGGTTATTTGTATCACGGTAGAGTAAAAGCATTAGCTGACGGAGCAAGAGAAAACGGCTTAAAATTTTAAAATAGTATGGCAGAAAAAAATATACAAAGAGTAAAAGCTTCTGAGCTTGAACTAAAAGAAAAAGTGGTAAACATAAACCGTGTTGCTAAAGTAACTAAAGGTGGCCGTACTTTTAGTTTCGCAGCTATAGTAATTGTAGGTGACGGCAATGGTATTGTTGGGCACGGTTTGGGTAAAGCGCGTGAGGTTACCGAAGCAATTGCTAAGGGTATTGATGATGCTAAGAAGAACTTAATAAAAGTGCCAATCAGAAAAGGTTCTATACCACACGAGCAGTGGGCAAAATATAGTGCAGCAAAAGTGATGATTAGGCCAGCTGCTCCAGGAACTGGTGTATTAGCAGGTGGTAGTATGCGTGCTGTTTTAGAAAGTGCCGGTGTTCACGATGTATTAGCAAAGTCTCAAGGCTCATCTAACCCACAAAACGTAATAAAAGCAACTATAAAAGCATTAACTTTATTACGCGACCCAGTTACGGTAGCAGAAAATAGAGGCATATCATTAGAAAAAGTATTTAACGGTTAATAATTATGAGGGTAAAAGTAACACAGGTAAAAAGCCTAATTGACAGAAGCAAAAGGCAAAAAGCCACCATGCAGGCTTTAGGTTTAAATAGAATAAATAAATCCGTTGTGCATGAGCTAAACCCTCAAATTAACGGTATGATAGAAAAGATTAAACATTTAGTAAAAGTTGAAGAAGCATAATTATGGAGTTAAGTAATTTAAAACCAGCGGCGGGTTCGATAAAAAAGGCAAAGCGTATTGGTAGAGGTCAAGGCTCTGGCAGGGGCGGTACTTCAACTCGTGGACATAAAGGCGCCAAATCACGTTCGGGTTATAAAAGAAAACGTGGTCATGAAGGTGGTCAAATGCCATTAGCACGTAGAACACCTAAAAGAGGGTTCAACAATATTTTTAGAACGGAATACGTCGCTTTGAATTTAGAAAAAATTCAAGCATTGGTTGAAAAATATGGGTTTGAAACAATTAATATGGAAAACCTTACCAAACATAACATTGTTGGTAAAAGCAAAAAAGTAAAAATATTAGGTCGTGGTGAATTAACAGCTAAAGTTGCCGTTAACGTACACGCCATTAGCGAAACTGCTAAAAGCGCAATAGAAAGTGCTGGAGGTTCAGTTAACTTGATCGAGGGATAAAAGAATGAAACAATTTTTTGAAACATTACAAAATATCTGGAAGATTGCAGATTTGCGTCAGCGGATATTAATTACATTAGGTTTTCTATTAATATATAGAATAGGCTCTTTTGTAGTTATTCCTGGTGTAGATCCGGCCGCTTTAGATGCATTCAAATCATCTGGCGAGGGTAATTTACTTGGCTTGTTAGATATGTTTGCAGGAGGTTCTTTTTTTAGAGCTTCGGTATTTGCTTTAGGTATTATGCCTTATATTTCGGCATCTATTGCTATACAGCTATTGGGTTTAGCAGTACCTTATTTTCAAAAACTGCAAAAAGAAGGCGAAAGTGGCAGAAAGAAAATAACACGTATAACTCGCTATCTTACAGTTGTAGTTACTGCTTTCCAAGCTATTGGTTACATCACCTTTTTACAAAGTATCGTTCCGCCAGAAGCAATATTAATTCCGAAATGGCTCTTTGCTATTTCCACAGTAGTAGTACTTACAGCAGGTACGGTATTCTGTATGTGGTTGGGTGAAAAAATAACAGATAGAGGAATAGGTAACGGTATATCATTATTAATTACAGTAGGTATTATAGCAATGTTGCCAGGCGCAACCGTACAAGAGTTTAGTTCTCGTTTTAATGATACTGGTGGTTTATTCTGGTTAATTTTTGAACTATTAATTTTGATGGTTGTAGTATTTTTGGTGGTAATGTTAGTACAAGGTGTACGTAGAGTGCCTGTACAGTATGCCAAGCGTATTATCGGAAATCGTCAATATGGTGGCGCTCGTCAATTTATACCTTTACGAGTAAATGCTTCAGGTGTAATGCCAATCATTTTCGCACAAGCTATAATGTTTGTACCATCATTTTTTGCACAGTTTTTTCCAGAATCACCGTTTTGGCAAAACATAACTTCTGCTGGCTTCTATAATAGCTGGGGATATAATTTGTCATTTTTCTTTATGGTAGTAATTTTTACTTATTTCTATACTGCCATAACAGTAAACCCACAGCAAATGTCAGAAGATATGAAGCGTAATGGTGGGTTTATTCCAGGTGTAAAACCTGGTAAAAAAACAACTGATTTTTTAGATACTGTTTTGTCAAGAATAACCTTACCCGGTTCTATTTTCTTAGCATTAGTAGCTATTTTACCATTTTTTGGTAGATTGTTTGGTGTTAACCAATCTTTTGCCGAATTTTATGGTGGTACATCACTATTAATTATGGTGGGTGTAGTATTAGATACCTTGCAACAAATAGAATCACATTTATTAATGCGCCATTACGATGGTTTAATGAAATCTGGAAGAGTGAAAGGCCGTGCAGCAGCAGGAGTTTCATCTGGATATTAATATATGGGCAATAAAGTATATCATAAAACACCTGCAGAGATTGAATTGTGTAGAGAGAGTTCTTTGCTTGTTTGTAAAACGTTAAGTGAATTGGCAGCACATATTAAACCAGGTGTGCAAACACTTCACTTAGATAAAATTGCGTACGATTTTATTAACGATCACAACGCTGTGCCGGGTTTTTTAGATTATAAAGGATTCCCGTTTTCACTTTGTATTTCGGTAAACGATGCAGTTGTTCACGGTTTTCCTTCTAAATATGAATTAAAAGAAGGCGATATTGTTTCGATTGATTGTGGAGTGTTAATGAATGAGTTTTATGGTGACTCAGCTTATACTTATGCTGTTGGTGAAGTTAGCGAAGAAGTAGAGCGCTTAATGAAGGTAACAATGGAATGCTTAGAATTAGCAATAGCGCAAGCGATTACTGGTAAAAGAGTAGGAGATATAAGCTTTGCCGTTCAAAATCATGCTGAAAAATTAAATGGTTACGGTGTTGTAAGAGAATTGACAGGCCACGGTTTGGGTAAATCATTACACGAAAAGCCTGATGTGCCTAATTTTGGTAAAAGAGGTAGAGGTAGCAAATTGCAAGAAGGATTAGTTATTGCCATTGAACCAATGATTAATATGGGTACAAAAGAGGTAATAAAGTGGGATGATGGTTGGACAATTGCAACAGAAGACGGATTACCATCAGCACATTTTGAAAAAATGGTGGTAGTAAGGAAGGGAAAGGCAGATATTTTAACTAATTATGCAATGATTGAAGAGGCAGTTAAAAAAAATAGGGAACTTTCTGCTAGTTATTAGCTTTACTACTAATGCACAAACAAATTTAATGGCAAAACAAGAAGTAATAAAACAAGATGGAACAGTAACCGAAGCATTATCAAATGCCTCATTTAGGGTTCGTTTAGAAAATGATCATATGATTGTTGCGCATATCTCAGGTAAAATGCGTATGCATTATATTAAAATTTTACCTGGTGATAAAGTAGCAGTTGAAATGTCACCTTACGATTTAAGTAAAGGTCGCATAACATTTAGATATAAAAAATAGATAAGATGAAAGTTAGAGCATCAATAAAAAAAAGAAGTGTTGACTGTAAGATAGTGCGCCGAAAAGGCAAACTGTATGTGATTAACAAAAAGAACCCAAAATTTAAACAAAGACAAGGATAAATTATGGCAAGAATAGCTGGAAACGATTTACCACGTAATAAAAGAGGTTGCATTGGCTTAACCTACATTTTTGGTATAGGGCGTAACAGAGCTTTAGAAATATTAGCTAAAGCAGAAGTTGACCCAAACAAAAAAGTAGAAGAGTGGGAAGATGAAGAAATTACCCGTATTAGGGCAATTATAACTGATGATTATAAAATAGAAGGTGCACTTAGATCTGAAATACAATTAAATATTAAGCGTTTGCAAGATATTGGATCTTATCGTGGAATTCGTCATCGTAAGGGGTTACCAGTACGAGGACAAAAAACACAAACTAATGCACGTACTCGTAAGGGTAGAAAGAAAACAGTAGCAGGTAAGAAAAAGGCAACTAAGTAATATTAAATTATTAATTACAAATTAGGTTCGAATTGAAGTTTAGTTCCTTCCTAATCAATAATCAATTAATATAAAATGGCAACAGACAGAAAAAAGACTAAAAAAAGAAAGGTAGTAATTACGCCAGAAGGTAGTGTTTATATAAAAGCCAGCTTCAACAATATTATCATATCATTTACCAACAAACAAGGTCAAGTAATTTCTTGGGGTTCTGCTGGTAAAGGTGGTTTTAGAGGCTCCAAAAAAAATACGCCTTATGCAGCGCAAGTAGCCGCAACAGATGCTGGAAAAGTAGCATACGAAGCAGGGTTGCGTAAGGTAGAAGTGTTTGTTAAAGGGCCGGGTAGTGGTAGAGAGTCTGCCATACGTACTATAGCAGGTTTAGGTATTGAGGTAACAACAATTAGAGACATGTCTCCATTGCCACACAACGGCTGCCGACCGCCCAAAAAACGAAGAATATAAATATTTTATTTAATCATAGTATCAAAGCGTTGTAAGCTTGCGCTTCTGATAGAAACCTTAAAGTTTAAGTATAATGGCACGATATAGAGGTCCAAAAACAAAGATTGCCCGCAAATTTGGCGAGGCGATATTCGGATATGATAAATCATTCGAAAAAAGAAATTACCCACCAGGTCAACACGGTAATTCTCGTAGAAGAAGAAACAAATCAGAATTTGGTATACAGCTTAAAGAAAAGCAAAAAGCCAAATATATTTATGGTTTGTTAGAGCGTCAGTTTTCTAATTTATATAAAGAAGCTGCTCGCCAATCGGGTATTACTGGTACTATATTTTTACAACTGTTAGAGGCACGTTTAGACAATACCGTTTTTCGTATGGGCTTAGCAGCTACAAGAAGAGCAGCGAGGCAGTTAGTTAGCCACAAACATATTGTAGTAAATGGTACAATCACAAACATACCATCTTACCACGTAAAACCAGGCGATGTAATATCGGTTCGAGAAAAATCAAAATCTTTATACGTAATAGAAGATGCGTTATCTAAAAGAGGCAAAGAGTTTCCATGGTTAGAGTTTGATTCGGTAGAGAAAATAGGCAGATTTATTGCTTATCCAGACAGAGAACTGATACCTGAAAACATAAACGATCAACTAATAGTGGAGCTTTACTCTAAGTAAACAACCAATTTTTTTAACTTTTATAAAAACAACAAACGGTTAATGGGAATACTTACATTTCAAAAGCCCGATAAGATAAAACTACAAAAAGCCGATGATTTTCACGGCACCTTCGAGTTTAAACCGCTTGAACCAGGTTATGGAGTAACTATTGGTAACGCCCTTCGGCGCGTTATGCTTTCTTCTTTAGAAGGATACGCTATTACCTCAATTAAAGTTGATGGGGTTGATCACGAATTTTCAACTATCAAAGGGGTGATAGAAGATGTGCCAGAGATAATTTTGAACTTAAAACAAATACGGTTTAAGCGTAAAATTGATGATCCTGATTTTGCTGGTGAAAAAATTTTTCTTTCAATAAATGGTTCCGACAAGTTTACCGCAGCCGATATTGAAAAGCATACCGCTTCATTCGAAGTAACCAATCCTGATTTGGTAATCTGCAACATTTCAAACAAAAATACCAGTATTGAAATGGAGTTGACGGTAGGTAGAGGAAGAGGCTATGTGCCAGCAGAAGAAAATACGCCAAAAGAGGCGATAGTTGGCTTAATACCAATTGACAGTATTTACACACCAATAAAAAACGTAAAGTACTTTATTGAAAATACAAGGGTGGAGCAAAAAACAGATTACGAGCAGTTAAATATTGAAATTCAAACAGATGGAACCATCCATCCGGAAGAAGCTTTAAAAGAAGCATCAAATATTTTAATGCAGCACTTAGGCTTAATATCTGATAAGCAATTAGTATTTGAAGATTTTGATTCGCCAGAAGAGGATGTAGTTGATGAACACGTATTACATATGCGTAAAATATTAAAGACACCTTTAGAAGATTTAGACTTATCAGTAAGAGCATACAACTGTTTAAAAGCGGCAAAAATCAACAGCCTACAAGAGTTGGTTACTTACGATACTAATTCATTAATAAAATTCCGTAACTTTGGTAAAAAGAGTTTAATGGAAATTGAGGCATTAATTAACGAAAAGGGTTTATCGTTTGGGATGGATCTTACTAAATACAAATTAGACGATTAGGCATTATGAGACACGGAAAAAGAGTTAATCATTTAAGTAGACAAACTCAACATCGTAAATTAATGTTGGGTAATATGGCTTGTTCATTAATAATGCACAAGCGAATTAAAACTACATTAGCTAAAGCAAAAGCATTAAGGCGTTTTGTTGAGCCGTTAATTACACGAGGTAAAGAAAACTCAACACACAACCGCCGAATGTGTTTTAAATACTTGCAACAAAAAGAAGCGGTTACAGAACTGTTTACTAATGTTGCAGCAAAAGTGGCAGATCGGCCTGGCGGTTACTTACGCATAGTTCGCATAGGTACTCGCTACGGTGATAATGCAGAAATGTGTATTATTGAGTTGGTAGATTATAACGAAATTTACACAACCGATAAAAAAGCAAAAGCTACAGGTACGAAAAAACGTAGAAGCAGAAGAGGCGGCGGCAACAAGGCTGCTACCGCTGCAACTGGCGTAGCTGCAGCAACAGATACTGTTGTAGAAACTGTAAAAGACGCGGCAGAAACAGTAACAGATGCAGTTAAAGAAACAGCAGCAGATACAGCAGAAACAGTAACGGATGTAGTGGAAAAAGTTGTAGAAACAACAGAAGAAGCAACAAAAAAAGCTACCGAAGCAGTTAAAGATGTAACAGACGCTGCCGCAGACAAACTTAAAGGAGATACAGCTGCAGAAGACGAAAAAGCCAAAGAAGAATAAAACGTAGATTAAGGATAAATTCTATGAAGGGGGTGCTACAGAATGTAGCATCCCTTTTTTTTGTGTGCTATACTTGATGATGGTAAAATACATCGTGCAGATATCGTCCATTTAAGTGTGGATACCGTACATTAAAATGATACCGTACATTAAAATGTGTCTAAGCCACTATTAAGGAAAAAAGGTTTCCAACAATTAACATTTATTTATTATTATGATTATAAATTATATAATTAAAAAAATAAACATAAAAGTTGAAAACCATGATAGAACTAAAAAATACACAATTAGAATTAGCTATTGGTCATTTTTTTTGAATTAGTTGTAAAGGCTGGGAAGAGTTCTGCTTTGGTAGATGCAACTCTTCGATGAATAAAGCAACTGCGTTAAAAAAAGATCGAAATAGATGGAGTCGATAAAAGCCCAGTCTGTTTTTCTTCTACTATTGATAATCAACTTTTTTAGAGCGAAACGGACTTAGAAAATACCCTGCGAAATGTTACCGATATTACCAGCCACTACAATTATATAATGTCTTTATCATCTTTTAGTTTAATAGTATTTTCGCAAGCTGGCTTTAAGGCTTATGCGCTTTTAACTAATTAATATTGTTAATTAAAAAATAAAAGATAAAGTGCCTAACAAGAGCTAAAGCACCTTGTGGTCTTGTTTGGGGTTTCGAGCGATGCCCACTTAAACACCAAAAATTTAATTCGACAGTTTGTAAGGAATAAATTAATTTGCAAAATGAAATTTCGACCTAAGGCGATCTGTTATGCGAAGGTTGGAGCTTCGACAAGCGACACGGTATTTAGCCAATATATTAAATTAATTTACTCCAAAAAAAAGATAATCTTATCGAAATGATTGATTAGCCTTATTTAACGGGTTTAAGCGATACATATAAATCAAAATTTACAAGGTAAATGTGCTGAAATATATTTTAATATTACAGGTAATAGGGTAAATAACCTATATCTATTATCCTTTAATTTAGAGAACACTAAGTACCGCAGTCTACTGTTAAAATATTTTTCATTAAATATGTGACGTAAAATTAAATATGCAACACTGTTGCAAATACATTTTTTAATAACTACATTTGCAACAATGTTGCATAAACAAGTATTCATAAATGAATAAGTTGGTCATTAAGGAAAAAAATTCTGAAATATTACTTGAGGCAAGAGGTATTAGCAAAAATTTTGGGAACAAGGTAGCCCTTAAAGATTTAAACTTTAAGGTTAATAAGGGGGAAATTTACTGCTTGCTTGGGCAAAATGGGGCAGGGAAAACAACTACTATAAATATCTTTTTGGGCTTAATAAAGCCAGACTCTGGTCTGGTCTTCATCAATAATGTAGCAGCCTCCAATCAAAATACTATAAGGCATTCATTGGCATACATCCCAGAAGTTGTGCAACTCTATAATAATCTTTCTAGTGTGGAGAATTTAGATTTTTTTAGTCGCCTGGCGGGTCAATATTGTACAAACAGCCAACTTGAAAAACTACTTATAACTGCTAATCTTCAAGCAGATGCGCACCACCAACTACTTTCAAAATACTCTAAAGGTATGCGCCAGAAAGTTGGTATTGCCATAGCCTTGGCTAAAAATGCATCGTTTATTCTTATGGATGAGCCTACTTCTGGATTGGACCCTAAAGCATCGGCAGAATTTGCCAAAACTTGCAAAGCACTTTCTAAAAATGGGATTGGTATTTTTATGGCAACGCACGATATTTTCAACGCAGTAAATATTGGAAGCCGCATAGGAATTATGAAAGAAGGAGCAATTGTACATGAAGCATTGTCTTCAAATATTACAGCACAAGAATTACATAAATTATATTTAAAAACTATTTGAAAAGAAAAAATGAAAAGAAAAATTTACTTCACATTTGTTGGCCTGGTTATTAGCCTTAATTTATTTTCGCAATCAACAATAAGCGGTACAATTGTTAATTCGGATAACATACCATTGATAGGTGCAAATGTGACCGCATTAGACGAAACGGATAATGAAGTGGGCACTACAACTGATATTAACGGAAGTTTTGAGCTTGACCTAAACACTGCAGGAAACTATAATATAAACATAAGTTATATAAGTTATGATGACTATAACAAGAAAGTGAATGTTGATGGTTCGACGGACACAAAACTTGGAGAGATTACGCTGTTGGATTCTGAATTAATGCTTCAATCCGTAGAAGTTATTGGAAGAAAACGGCAAGATTACAATAGTGATTACTCTTTTTCGGCTACTAAAATTGCCATTGAAAACCAAAAGCTTCCGCAATCGGTAAATACCATTACCAAAGAACTGATTGATGACAAGGTCGCCTTTCAACTCTCTGATGCAGTAAAAGGAGTGAGCAGTGTTACACCTGTTAGCTTCTACAATCATTTTAACATAAGAGGAATTACGCAAAATGAAGATGGACAGATTATTAATGGAATGCGTACCCGACAGTTTTACTTCTTACAACCGCTAACCCAAAATATAGAAAGAGTAGAAGTAGTTAAAGGGCCAAGCTCTGTAACATTTTCCAGCGCAGATCCGGGCGGTACGATCAATATGGTAACAAAAAAACCGCTTAAAGAAACGAAGAGAGAGGTGTCGTTTGGCGTAGGTAGTTTTAGTACTATGCGAGCTGGCTTAGACTTTACAGGACCGCTAAATAAAAAAAAGACCTTGCTTTACAGAGTAAATGCTGCGGTGCAAGAGGCCAAATCATTTAGAGATTTAGTACAAAATAATGCACTTTTGATTTCACCCTCCTTCAGTTATGTGCCCAATGATAAAACAGCCGTAAATGTTGAAATGATCTACTCTAATGGTACTGGTAATTTGGATAGAGGCCAACCAGTTTTTTAGGGCATTGAAAACTACGATGATTTAGAAAGCAGCCCTATATCAAGAAACATTGCAGCTACAAATGACTACTTTCAATCTAAAGAACTTATTCTTACCACAAGCCTTAGTCACCGCTTTTCAGATAATATTCAATTAAATGCCAAGTATATGAAGCAAACCTGGAATGAAGATTTAAAAGAGCATAGAGCAAATGGATTTATTAGTGATGTTGATGGTAATTCTATTTCGAATCTTATACGCCTTCGATATGCAGAAAGGAGACAATTTTGGGATACGGATAATTTTAATGTGTATTTTGCAATAGATGGCAATTTCGGAAATATTGAAAACAAATTAGTTGTTGGGTATGATATTAACAGATTTGATAAAGCTGCTGGTGCCGGACAGAATGGTGCGAGAGGCTATTTATCTGACGTAGATGGTAATAGCTTGACTACGGTTTACAATGAGACCGAGATTTTAAGCCCAGCTGTTGGTTTGTTTGATCTGGAAAATCCATCCAATATAATAAGGAATACTGCTGCATACAACATTGGCTCATTTGCAATACCGGCACAGCTGTTAACCACCAATGGAGCATACATTCAAAACGTTAGTACTTTCAATAATTTTACGCTATTGCTAAGTCTGCGTCAAGAGTGGTTTAAAGATGAGTATAACTATGATAATGCTAAGGCTTCTACTTCTACTAACACGGCATTTTTACCACGGGTTGGGCTATCTTATCAAATAAATAAAAAATTTAATGTATATGGAACCTACCTAACAGGGTTTCAACCTCATGTTAATACCATCAGTCTTATGCCCGTAATTGCTAATAACTTTTTCTGGGCGGCAGAATCTCCATCGCAATTTACCCCGTTAGAAAGTGATCTCATAGAATTGGGATTAAAGTCTAAATTATTTAGAAATCGAATAACTGCAAGCTTGGCATTGTACAGAATTAATCAGACTAATGTGCTGATGCAAATACCAGATGATGATGCTGATAGTGGTTTTGTATTTAGCGAAAGGGGAGCAGATCGAAGCCAAGGATTTGAAATGGATATTACAGGCTTTGTATCCAATAATTTTCAAATCAGCGGGTCTTATGGGTATATAGATGCAAAGATTGTGGCGGATGAAAATATAGAATTGATCGGACAAAGAAAAGAGGCTACGCCGCAGCATACAGCTAACCTTTGGGCAAAATATGATTTCGGATCTGATACTGCTCTTGATGGTATTAGTTTAGGGTTGGGATTGCAATATAGTGGTGACAAGCTCGGATGGTATGATCGAGATCTTGAATTACCCGCATATACTGTTTCAGACTTTGCGCTCTATTACAGACCCTCTGCTCAAAACTTAGAATTTACGCTTAAGATCAACAACTTACTTGATGCTACCTACTGGACGGGAGCCATCAATGCGACCCGATTGTTTCCTGGCACGCCAAGAAATTTTATGTTTACTACCAACTACAAGTTTTAAAACCATTGATGAGAATTGCTCAGATTAAGCTGATTTCAAGCCTATCCTATCGAAGTATTTTTAGAGTTCCTGTCAATTGTTGGTTGATAGGCGCTTTTATGATATTGATTATCATAGCCTTAGGGTCTTCTTATCTTAGCAATCTCCACCATCAACATAATGTAAATCATTATAGCGAAGAAGTAAGAGATCGATGGGAAAATAATCCAGATAAGCATCCGCATCGAATGGCTCATTACGGTTATGTGGCATTTCGTACAAAGTATCCATTGAGCTTTTTTGATAATGGCATCGACAGTTATTTAGGTAATGCTGTTTTTTTGGAGGCGCACAGGCAAAATTCAGTCAATTTTTCACAAGCCAGTTTATCTACCGGATTAATGAAATTTGGGGCGCTATCCGCTGGTCTTCTTCTCCAGCTTTTACTTCCGTTGCTTATATTTTTTTGGGGCTATGCATCCATATCAGGCGAACGGGAAAAAGGGGTACTAAAACTTTTTTTAACACAAGGTGCTCATTGGCAAGAGATCATATTAGGAAAAACTTTAGGCCTATTTTTAGGCTCCTTAACTGTTGTGGTTCCAGCTTTTATCTTAACGTTTATCTTGTTATTGTTATATCCACACCACCTATCTTTATCATCTATAGCATCATCTTTTAGCTGCTTAACTCTATGCTATTTGGCATATCTGTTCATCGTGTCTTTTTTGGCAGTATGGGTATCTGCGAAAAGCGCATCTTCTAAAACTTCTTTAATAAAACTGATTGGTTGTTGGTTGTTTTTCACCTTGATTATTCCCAAAATATCTCAAGTTGTTGGGCAATTTCTTTACCCTACGCCGTCAAAGATTGAGTTTGATACTTTAGTTGAGCAAGAACTCCTCAAACAAGGCGATAGCCATAATCCAGATGACCCACACTTTAAGGCATTGAAAGACTCCCTTCTTTTGACACATGGCGTATCATCAACCAAAGAACTTCCTTTTAATTATAGTGGATACCTTATGAAAGAAGGAGAAAAACTAAGTACGGAAACCTACCGAAAACATAAAGCCGAACTCATATCCTTGTATCAAAAGCAAAGTAAAGTAGTTCATTACACCGCTATGCTCAACCCTTACATTGCTATAAAAAATATATCGATGGTATTGTCGGGTACAGATTTTGGATCTTATCAAATTTTTAACGAAGCTGCCGAAAATTATCGTTACAATTTGGCTCAAACTATGAATGATTTGCAGATAGAACATATCAGTAACACGGTAAAAAGTTCTGCAGATAAAAATGCAGTTATAAGCCAACAGTATTGGATAGATTTTCCCAAATTTCAACATAATTTTTTATCTGTTAAAGAAATGATCAAGTCGATCAAATGGTCAATTGGGGCATTAATAATGTGGCTGATAATTTTGATGTTGGCAACTGTTTATTTCTCTAAAAACCTCAAAGCTATATAGTATGATAAAATTGCAAATAAAACAGTTATTGAGATCGAAGAGTTTGGGTATTGGCTTGGTATTGTTATTTTTTTTAGGTTTGATAAGCTTGCAGATAGGAAAAAGTTTTAATGAAAGGCAGCAGTTTATTATTGAACAAACAGCACTTGCGCAAAAAGAGCATATTAACCGACATTTAAAATATGTAGACGGCCATATTGGACTTCTATTGTATTATATTCGCTTTGGCTTGGCCAATGAATCTCCAGCAATAGCTGGCCTATCAATAGGACAGCGAGATACAAGACAAGCGGCTCAATTGATTAACATTAGAAATTTGGAGGAGCAAAAAAACACCAGCGAATTAGTCAACCCTTTCTATCAATTATTGGGTAATATGGATTTTAGTTTTGTCCTAATTTACCTCTTTCCCCTCATAATTATTGTACTTAGCTTCAACCTGCTTTCCGAAGAAAAAGAAAGTGGCAGATGGTCTTTGCTCTGTGTGCAATCTAACAATCCCTTTAGGGTTATAAAAGCCAAGCTACTAATAAGGTTAGTCTGTGTGTTGTTTCTGCTAATTGTTTTACTATTGTTAGGCTCACTGTATTTAAATATTTCATTCAATCAAAACCTAATGGCTTTTTGTGCCCATGCAATACTATATGTTTTGTTTTGGTTTGTACTGGTATGGTGGGCAACAAGTTTAGGTAAATCATCTAATCAAAATGCCCTCATTTTACTTTCTTGCTGGTTACTATTAACAACCATTATACCTTCAATAGTTAACAATGTAGTGAACTATAAGTATCCAATAGCAGCAGCCTATGAAACAACTATTGACAGCCGAGATGGCTACCACAATAAGTGGGACGAACCTAAGGAGCCGACACTATTAAAGTTTAAAAAACATTACCCACAATTTGCAAAATATCAACATCCTGAAGCAGCCAGTTTCAGTTGGTTATGGTACTACGCCATGCAACAAATGGGAGATGATGAGTCTGCGGTTGCTAGGCAGACCATGAAACAAAAAATAGAAAATAGAAGTAAGCTCACTAAATGGATTGGTTATTTTGTACCCAGTATTCATACCCAACTTTCAATGAATTTTATCTGCAAAACAGGCCTGCATAACTATCTCAATTATATGGAAGCGTTAGAAACCTATCATGAAGATCTAAGGCTTTCCTTTTATCCAAAAATTTTTGAAGAGGAGCCTATCCAAAATCAAAAATGGGAAACATATAGCCTACAATACTTTAAAGAAGGGCGGCCAACTAATTGGATATCTTTGCTCCCTGTAATTATATTGTCTTTTGTATTCCTCCTATCCGCAAAACAAAAAGGCCATCAAAACTCTAAAGAGAAAAAATAATGATTTAACTTATATTGGATTGCTCATTCTCAAATTTTGTTAGAGCTAATGAAGAGTCAATAATAATATCACAGCTCTTTTTTTAGTATTTTTTGATGTGCTTTGTTACCTGTAATGCGGGGAAAACCAACCGCACAGTCAAGCACATTTCATTCTTCTTATGTATCAAAAAATAAAAAGAGCTTGCCTTTTCCTAACGCTCGTCATTTTAATTCAGAAAAGAATATTTATTTAATGCCAAATATTGTAAAGTCAAAAATAAACTTATGATAGTGATAGCGTGGCTTAGTGACAAACTTTTATATGAAGCACAAGGTGAAGATTTAGGAGTAGTTGCAATAAAAGTTGCAGAAAAGAAAATAAAATATTTAAAAACTCAAAATAGCTAATGAACATAACCAAAAACACAGCTAAAAGTAAAAAAGAACTTCTTAAATATTATAGAGACAGGTCCGTAGAATATCTTTCTGAAGTCGATGCCGATTTTGGAAAAACTGAATATAAGAAAAAAGCTAAAAAAATAAATCGCTTATTGATTTGGGCAAAAGAAAGTCTTATTGAAGTAGTTGAGCAAAAAAGCAAGAAGGAAAATTGGACAAATAAAGAGATTTTGGAATGTATTCTAATGGTTACCTATTGCAACTATGTGGTAATGCTTGAAATTCGTCATTCGGTCTGGCCTTATGAATATATGGCATTTTCTAAAAGAATAGGAAAATTATGGGAGCCTTTTTGTAAGCTTGCTTTTGAATATCCAATAAATGACTTAGAGTTGTTTGTATTTATTAAAAAATCGAACTGTAATTGAAAATCAATTACAAAAGAGGAATAATTTATGTAATTTTACAATAAGTGGAAAAAATTGGAGACATAGAAATTAGAGTTGTCGGAAAATCAGGAAATAATGAAATAAAACCTGAAAACTATGATATAAAGCATATTGCGTATTTACTGCAAAATGTTGAGGAGTTACTATATCCTAATAACAAAAAAGACAGACCTTTAATTGCTTATGATATTCAAGAAGGTTCTGTAAGACACATTTTTAAGACCACTATGCAAACTATAATTGGTTTTAGTGCTATTTTATCTCAAGTACAATCAAATAATACAATTGATTTTTTAGATATTAAAACAGCAAGAGCATTTGAAAATATTCAAAACCTATCTATACAGAAAAATTATTCTTTTCAAATAAAAACGTCATTAAATGATGATTACGAATTGAACATTACACCACAAACAAAATTCTTTAGATCTGAAAACTTTTGGGTTGATGCTGAATTTTATTTTTATGGAATACTAACAAATGCAGGTGGGAAAAATAAAGCAAATATTCATTTAGATACTTCAGATTTTGGTTCTATTACGATAGACACAGGAAAAGATTTTTTAGAAGAACAAGAGCAAAACTTATTATATAAAAAATTTGGAGTAAGAACAAGTGGCAAACAGAATATTGAAACAGGCGAAATTGATACTAAGTCATTGAAACTAATCCAATTAATTGACTACAATCCGAATTTTGACAACGATTATTTAAATCAACTAATTTCAAAAGCAAAAAAGAGTTGGAAAGGAATTAATCCAGATGAATGGTTACTAAATTTGAGAGGTGGATATGAAGCATAGTAGCGTTTTATTAGATACAAGTTTTTTTATTCGTCTATTAAATGATGAAGATCTTTTACATAAAAATGCAAAAGGTTATTTCAAGTACTTTCTCGAAAAAGAAATAATTTTAAAGGTTTCAACAATTACTATTGCTGAATATTGTGTTGTTGGGAAATTAGAAGATTTACCTTTACGAAATATACAAATTATACCCTTTAATCTTAACCAAGCAAAAAGAACAGGTGAATTTGCTAAAATAATTTTTACCGAAAATAAATTAGCTAAAGAAAAATTATCACCAAGGGCAATAATACCTAATGATTCTAAGCTGTTTGCTCAAGCAGATTTAGATAAAACCATAACTCTTTTTGTTACATCTGACATTCGCTCACAAAAAACTCTTAGTGCATTAAAAAAAAGAACTCAACCTAATTTTGGAATAATGGAAATTAGCACACCATATAATGTTTCTTTTGGGTTATTAGGTTTAGAATAAAAACAAATGCTATCAATTTGTATAGTTAATGGCTAAATAGTGCCAAAATTGAAATTCAGTTCTTTTAATAAAGTTTGTTGTTGAACTAAAAATTCGTTTCTTTATAAACGCCAGTAACCATACAGTAACCGTTTGTTCCACCTATTTTTGCAAATGTAAAAAAACAATTACCCAATGAAGTTCAAGACTATATAAATGACTTACCGCTCTCAAGTAAACAAAAAGAACAGCTTAACAAATACTATAACAAATATTTTCAATAGGCGCGTTACGTAATTCAGCCGCTTCTGCTGCCTGTAAACTTCGGTTAGGGCCTTTCTTTAAAAATGTCTTCATCCAATTTTTCATACCATAATCAACAGCCCCAAATTTTTGTGCCAATAACTATTAGTAAGGCCTTGCATTAGGTTTTGTTACTACGGTTTTACTTGTTTTGAGCCACAAGCCCTATATGTTAATATTAAATTAGAGTATCAAAAGTCTATTATATTATCATTAAACTTTATTTTATTGCTACTTCAACTTAATGATTATTTAATTTGGCCTGTACATAACCTGCTGCCTTTCGTCCACTTTCCATTGCAGCATTTAACGAACCGAAAGTAAACTGATCACCTATATAAATAATGCCATCTTGCTCAACAGGCGTTATGTTTTTATTAATGTTTGGGCAAAAAGGTAACGCCTTTTCTATTCGGTAAGTTTTAATGTGCTTCCAAGTTTTGGCAGCCATTCCAAACCAATCACTTAATTCTTCTTGTACGGCGGTTACCAATTTTTCATTACTTAAATTAGGGTTGCCAATTACCGAAACCGATACCAACGATTTTCCTTCTGGTACAACTGACGAATCAATCTCATCAACAAAAACAACATTGTTAACCAAGCCACTGCCGCTGGCATTTAGTAGTAATTTTTTGCCTTTAACGGCAGCTAAAGTGGCTGCAAAATATAAATTGCAGACTTGGTTGTATTGTTTTGTATCTTCTTTTTCAAAGTTGATACTCGAAAGAATGTAATCAAAATTTTGATGATCCTTTTTTGTAAATTGCACCTTACCTTTTGCTATGCTCGTAACTTTTTGTTGGTATTTAATGTTTTCTGATGGAAGATTATTAGCCAACTGTTCTGCTACTTTTATAATGCCACCTTTGGGCAAAGCAGCACTTCCTTCAGCAAACATTTTCATTACAAAACGAAACATACGGTTACTGGTACGTAGTTGTTTTTCTAAAAAAATACCACCCAAAAAAGGTTTGAAAAACCGTTCAATAATTTTGTTTGAAAAGCCAAGGCGTTTTAAATCATTTAAAGTACTAAGCTCTGGTGTTTGAAAAATTTCTGCTACACTTAACCTTTTTAAGGCATTACTTAATTGTAGCAGTTTAAGCTTATCTAACCAATTACCAACTGGCGAAACTAAGCTACTTAACAATTTTGAAGGCTGCCTTAACGGGTCACTAATTTCAACAAAACGATTTTGCAAGCGCAACATCGCACCTGGTTCAAAGTAGTTTAAGTTTAAGGTGTTGTAATTTAAAAAGGCTTTGGCCTCGGGGTAGGCGGTTAAAAAAACCTGAAAGCCTTTATCTAAAGTAAAACCATTTATTACTTCGGTTTGTAGTTTACCGCCAGGCTTATCGCCAGCTTCAAAAACAGTATAGTTTATGTTTGCCCGCTGCAAATAATTTGCTGCAGTTAAGCCTGCTATTCCTCCTCCTACAATTGCTACTTTTGGCATACTATTATTTATGGTACAAGATAAGAAGCTTTTAAAAACTGACAAATTATAGTAGTAACAATGCTTATATTATTTTATAAAAATAGGGCGCTACAAATTTTAAGCCTATAGTAGTTTACAATAAAAGTTTCTATTTTAAATACAACAATAGCGTAAATGTTGAAAAGTAAAATTGATACAAGCTTAGCGTAAGAAAAACGTAAATTTGCAAATGAGAATCTTCATGATAAAAAATCGTTTGTATATTGTAAATGCTGTAAATAAATGTTTCTATAATTTGATTACCGCCTTACAGTAACCTCACACCAAAAGTAAAATGACAGATAAGAACAAAGCATACGAATATTTTGATGAGCTGCACCAAATTCACACATCAGAAAACACCATACCACTAAAGTATGCAAGATTAAGAATTGTATTAGAAAAAATAACCAAGGCGCTTACTCGAAAAGAATCTTTGCAATTCTCTAATCTGTTTTCTCGGCTTTCTTTTGTTTGTGAAAAACTGGCCTTACCTAAAAATATGCACGGTTTAAGAATAACGGCCAACAAAGTATTGCAGACTAATTACGAACCTTCGTTGAACGAATACGAAACCCACCTTAAATATTTAAGTGTATTTGTATCAAAAGCATTTAAAATTGCGGTGCCTAATGAGTTGACAAATTTATATCCAAATGAAGAGTATAAACCACCATTTAATTCACTTGCTAAAACAAGAATTGATAGGCTGCGGGTAAAGTTAGAAAAGAAAAATACGGATCATTTGATTTGTACTTCAGAAAATAGTCAAGCCGATGAATACATAACCGTAAAACTTGAAAATTTAGAAGCATTTAGTAGTATAAAAAATTTTTGGAAAGGCGCACAACTATATTTAGTGAATGTTGAAATTGATGAAGTCGAAAACTATTATCCAAAATTTATAATTGTAGAACCTGATTATTTAATAGATATTTCATCCATAGCAGAATGTTCGCAAGACTATGGAAAGTCCGAATTGTTTTATATAAAATCTAAATTTGAACCCGTTCCAAACTCTAAACATATTCGCTTGGGTAATTTTGCAAACTTAGTAATTGATGAGTTATTTGCGGAAAACACCAATGGTTCAACTACCTTCAATAATACAATTAAAAAAGATTTTCAAGCCTACCCTTTTGAATATACCACCTGTGCCGATTTAGATTCTACCCAAAAATTTAGAGAATATTTAACGGCTGCCGAAATGCATTTTCAGCACATAAAAAAAGTGGTTGAAAATGATTTTAAAACCCACGATATTTCAATTGAAAACGCCACTTTAGAGCCTGCATTTTTATGCGAATTATATGGCATTAAAGGTAGGTTAGATATTTTGGAATTGTCGAAAACAAACAAGCACCAAAAAATTGTAGAATTAAAATCGGGCGGCGTACCATTTCCTGATGACGGACTTAGTATGAAACCCAATCATAAAACGCAACTGTTTTTTTATTATCAACTGATTGCTTTATTGCAAGAAATTAGTTTTAATAACATCAGCACCAAAATAGATGGCTATATTTTATATTCTAAAATTACCGAAAATAACCTTAGGGTTGGTTCCGATTTTTTGTATTTAAATGTTATTCAAGACATACTCGATTTACGTAATAAAATAATAGTTAATGAATACTATTTAACGTTGGATGATGTTTCGATTACCAAAGAAATAATTGATACCGTAACGCCAAACAATTTAATCAATGCCTCCAATGTAAACCTTAACTTCAAGCAAAACTATATTGAGCCTCAAATTAAAGAAGTGATAAAACCAATTAAAGAAATGGATAAAGTAGAAGCCAACTACTTTTATGCCTTCATTAGTTTTATTGCCAAAGAACAATATTTAGCCAAAATTGGAGATTCGGATAATCCAAATCAGCAAGGCAATGGATTGGCCAATCTTTGGTTAAATTCGTTTTCTGAAAAAGAAGATCGATTTGAAATTTTATATGACCTTGCCATTTCTGAAAACCTGATTGATAAAAACGAAAAGAAAATTACTTTTTTAAGAACCAACAAAAACAACAACTTCGTCAACTTTAGAAAGGGAGATATTTGTGTGCTTTACCCAAGAAATTTAGAAACCGATAAAGCAACATCTAACCAAATTTTTAAGTGCAGTATTACAGAGTTGAGCAAAAATAAAATAGTAGTTAATTTTAGATATAAACAACGTAACACCAAATTTTTTGATGATTTTGATAACGATCATCAAAAAGGCCTTTGGGCATTGGAACGAGATTTTATGGATAGTTCGTTTAGTGCAATGTATAAAAATCTCTATTCGTTTATTGCCCACCCAAATGCTTTTAAGCGACAATTAATTTTAACCACCGAAAAACCCATTGAAGGAAATGCTGTCAATTATCAAAACCCAAATTTTTCTGAAGAACAGAATAGAATCATACAAAAAGCTTTATCTGCTAAAAATTATTTTCTGTTAAATGGCCCGCCCGGAACGGGTAAAACTTCCATCATTATAAAAGAGTTGGTTCGCCAATTATATTGCAATCAAAATTCAAACATTCTACTGCTTGCCTATACCAACAGGGCGGTTGATGAAATTTGCGATGCCGTTAACAATGCCATCAATAATTTAAATAAAAACACGGCCAATTTTATTAGAATAGGCAACGAACTTTCTTGCGCTCCAAAGCATAAACATAACTTATTATCCAATATCAATAAAAACGTTTCCTCTCGTAAAGATTTAAAAACATGGTTACATCAACATCGCATTTATATATCTACGGTAGCTTCCATGGCAAGCAAAATGGATATTTTCAAACTCAAAAAATTTGACACTATTATTGTTGATGAAGCCTCTCAAATATTAGAACCTCAAATTATAGGCATACTGCCCAACTGCGATAAGTTTATTTTAATTGGCGATCATAAACAGTTGCCAGCCATTGTTTTACAAAGTGCTACAGCTGCCGAAACTAAAAATGAAGTGCTTGAAAATATCGGTTTATACAATCGTAAAAATTCTCTTTTTGAAAGGCTTTATACTTTTTGCGAAAACAACAATATAGCCTTTGCTTACGACACACTTACCTACCAAGGAAGAATGCATAAGGAGATTGCCCAGTTTCCCAGTCAACATTTTTATGGTGCCAACCTTAAACAAGCCTACACTATTCCCAACTTAAAACCAGCAGCAAAGGCAGCCTTAAAAAGGCAAGATGCGCCACTAAATTTTACAGCCAAAAACAAAAACACCTTAGAAGATTTATTGGCCACCAAAAGACTAATATTCTTTAGAAGTCAGAAAGATAAAAACGACCATTCTTTTGCCAAAAAAAATGAGTCGGAAGCAAGCTTAGTAGTAAAAATTGTACAAGAAATTAAAACCCTTTACGTTAATAACGCCATCGCTTTCAGCAACTCTAAAACTATAGGAATAATTGCGCCCTTTAGAAATCAGTTGGCCTTAATAAAGCAAAAATTAGAAGCCGCCCACATCCCCAACTACGAAGACATTACCGTTGATACGGTAGAAAGATACCAAGGCAGTCAGCGCGATATTATTATATTATCCTTTGCCATAAACACGCCTTATCAACTCAATGCAATCATCAATACCAACGATGAAGGCACGGTAGATCGGAAATTAAATGTAGCCTTAACCCGAGCCAAAGAGCAACTTATTTTAATTGGCAACGATGCCATCCTATCCAACAATTTTATATATGCCAACTTAATTAACTATATAAAATCGAAGGGTGCTTATATTGCTGAGCCTATTGAAGAGGTGATTAAGGGCAACTTAAATTTCGCTTATTTTAATCAAAACGATGCCAGGTAGGTATTTGAAAATTGTTTTAAAGTCGTTTAAAAAGACCTTCTTTTGTTTGTATTATTTTGTGAAGCGAAACAGTTTGCTTCGAGTTGAGTTTAGGTCCCGCTTTCCGCTAAATCTTTTTGTTCCGCGCAGCTCCACAAAAAGGATACCGCTGCAATCGGGGCTGGTTTTGGGGCGGTGGTGCTTTGTTGGGAAATTTCACTATTGATAAAGTTGACTATTATAAACGAGACAATGTTTAAAATTGTTGAATCTGAAAAAATTGATATATTAGAGGCGTGATTTGGAGTGTATTGGTAATATGAGATACCTTTTGATTTAAACCAACAATTGTAGTTAGATAAATACTTAAGAGCAATTGAAGAATTTCTTAAAAGCAAAGACGATGAAACAGTTCGGCCAATATTAGAAGATAAAATAACATTAAGAAAAAATCTTACTAATCAAACAAGAAAATCTGTTATAAGAAAGTTAAGCAAAATACTTTCTAAGATTAGAAAAAGAGGATTGAATTTTTTAAAAGAAATTTATGACGAAACAAAGAAACAAGCTCTTAAAAAACTTATAGATGGCTCATTTGATGGAGTTGAAAATTTGTTGACATAAAAAAAGTAAGCTGGATTCTAAAATTTCCTCCTAATCAGAGTTTCAAAAGCAAGCTCCACTTTTAACCCACCGCCGTCATGCTGCGAAATTGTGTAGCGCAGCGGAGTAATTTGCGCAGTATCTCACTCGCTAAAACTTGGTAAGATACTGCGCCTCAAAAGCTCCGCAAGCTCCACTTTTGATCGCAGCAAGACGTTGTTTGGGTTTTCCTTTTTAACCCACCGCCGTCATGCCGCAAAATTGTGTAACGCAACGGAACAATTTGCGCAGTATCTCATTCGCTAAAACTTGGTAAGATACTGCGCCTCAAAAGTTCCGCAAACTCCACTTTTGATCGCAGCATGACGTTGTTTGGGATTTCCTTTTAACCCACCGCCGTCATGCCGCAAAATTGTGTAACGCAACGGAACAATTTGCGCAGTATCTCATTCGCTAAAACTTGGTAAGATACTGCGCCTCAAAAGTTCCGCAAGCTCCACTTTTGATCGCAGCATGACGTTTGTTGGGATTTTCCTTTAACCCACCGCCGTCATGCTGCGAAATTGTG